>Ga0210408_10001533_pt1 | contig 24064 bp, 13 predicted proteins | sample IncBWH4MmetaG_FD_155471 | JGI IMG/M metagenome (GOLD analysis project Ga0210408, IMG submission 155471) | Forest soil microbial communities from Barre Woods Harvard Forest LTER site, Petersham, Massachusetts, United States - Inc-BW-H-4-M | ecosystem: Environmental > Terrestrial > Soil >...
TCCTACTGGCAAGTCCGATTCGAACCCGCAGCCGATGGCACCCCCAATCGGACCATGGTTTGCTACAAATCCCAGGCCGACCCGATTTTCAACACCCCCTCCAATTATCTGACGACGACGGCATACCGCAGTCTCCCGGTGCCCGACTGGGAATCCTCCCTGCTGGGTGTCTGCTATCAGTCTGATTTTCTCAATCTGGATCTTGTCGTCAACGACCCGGCACATTGGATTTTTGCCAACACCGGTTTGAAGGCCGGCCAGCATTTGCTGGGCCTGCTCGGCTATGAGGTGGACTCGACCAATCAGTTCTCCCCCGCCGGCGTCCAGGTGGCCTGTGCTTCACCCTATTTATACTGGCAAGGCGGTCCTACTACGAATTTGGCTTACTCGGACGCCGCCAGCTATACTGCCCCCAGCGGGGCAACTGTCTTTGCCTGCGGCTCGATGCAATGGACCTGGGGGCTGGACGATTTCAACGTGCCGAACCTCCGCTCTTCCTGCCAGAACCCCGCCGTCCAGCAAGTTACCCGCAATATCCTGGCGCGCATGATTAATCAGCCGCCACCCTCCCCAACGCTTTTTTTCCGCACCGACGTCTCAACCGCTGGCAACTGGAAGCCTTCCTACGGCGTCGAAGGTCAAGTGCTTCCGGGCGATGCCACTAATCTGCCGGCCTATGCCACTGTGGCCGTCAACGGAGCTGCTGTTACGAACTATTTACCGTCAAGCTCAGATACCAACAGTTTGCAGCAGTCCGCCGGCCCTGGACGGCAGCTTTCAGGCTGGTCATCCCCCACCAATTTCATTCTGGACCTGAACCTGACCGACGGCCAGAACCACCAGGTCGCCTTGTACTTCTGGGACTCCACTAACGCCGGCCGCACCCAGACGGTCGATGTTGTGGACATGGCCACTAGCAATCTGCTTGACCACCGAACCATCGCCGGCTTCACCCAAGGCCAATGGTGGGTCTGGCAGGTCACCGGCCATGTCCAGTTCCAGTTCACCAGCCTTACTGGCCCCGATTGCCTGCTCAATGGACTGGCCTTCGGCAGCGGCTCGGCGGTCCAATTTATCGGCCAGGACACAACCACCCAGGGCAATTGGCAGTCGCTATACGGAGAGGACGGGGCCTGTATCGCCGGCGATTTGTCGGTCCCGCCTGCTTACGGCAACGTCGTGGTTCGAAACAAAACTCTGATTTGGAGCCCGGCCTCATCCGATCCGAGAGCGCTTTTGCCCCCCGGCACCAATAGCGGCCCCTTTGCCGCTTGGATTGCCGCCGGCGATTACGCAACGAATCTCGACTTGAACCTCACCGATACAGCTTCGCATCAGTTGGCTGTTTACTGCGTGGACGCCGAGGGCCTGGGCCGAAAGCAGACGATTTCCCTGATCGATCCGCATAACAACACCGTGCTGGACAGCCAGGTCTTGACCAACTTCACCGCCGGCACCTACCTGGTTTGGAATGTTCAAGGTAGCATAAGGCTGCAATTGCAAACCCTGTGTACCAACACCGCCGTGCTGAGCGGAATCTTTTTCGGTGGCAGTGCGCTCCTGCCCCCTATCACCATCACCAGCCCGCCCAATGGCGCCTCCTTCCAAAACCCTACCAATATCATTTTAAGCGCCAACGCTGCACCCGACTCGGCCGTCACCCGTGTCGATTTCTACCAGAATACCGCCCTGATTGGCTCCGCCTCCGGCGGGCCGCCCTACAGCCTCGTATGGACGAATGCGCCACCGGGAACCCTTTCCCTTGTCGCTCGCGCGGTCTCTGCAGTCGTGACTACCAATTCGCCGCCTGTGAATATCAGTGTCAGCCCCCCCTACGGCTTCGCACTGGCGGGGACCGCCTTGCTGCCGGATGGACGCTTCCAAATGAGCCTCGTGGGCACGTGGGGGACCGCCGTCCGTGTGGATGCAACCACCAGCCTGGGCCCGGACGCCTTCTGGGTCCCGGTCCTGACGAATACCTCCGGCTCAAACCAATTGCAGTTTGTTCTCGACGACCCGCTGAACTTCCCCACTCGCTTCTACCGCGCCGTCACCGTCCCCTGAGCCAGGGCCACCCAAAGACACAAAGAACCACAAAAACCAAACCAAACCTGAGTTCGGAATATTTTTTCCCGGCCTTTCGACGGCCACCCCCCTTCAGACTCCGGACTGTGGACCGTGGACTGTGGACCGTGGACTTACCGTCCCAACGCCGCATTCAGGTTCGTCGTCGCCGCATACAACGTCTGATATTGTCCCTGACTCAACGCGGCCCCCATGGCAAGCACCTGGACTTTCTTGTCCCACTGGGCTCCGCCAGGCGCTCCTTGGTTATTCACGTCGAATAGAAAAGCCGGGAACTGCGGAGCCGGCGCGCTCGGCCAGCTTATGCTGGCAGTGCCGTTCATAATTAGGTCGGCACTGCCATTGTAAAAATAAAACGACTCACCCGCGGAAGAGTTGCGCGAACAACAGATTCCCATCGCGCCAGGAGCGGCAAATCCAATCCCTCCAGTGACTGCAAGCGGAGCATTGATGGCTGGGATGAACTGCTGGTTCCGCGTGGCTCCATAGACTGCCGCTCCATCATAGCAACCCATTACGTACGCCCCATCGCCGGAGTCCCAGCCGAAATCAGGGGCGTAAATAAAATAGGAGGCATTGTCCTGCTGCCCGGTTGATGGTTTGAAATGTGTGTCGCCGTATGAGGGCGCCGGTCCCGGCGTCACTCCACCCCCGCACGTGACTGCGTTGCCGGCCCAGGTGATCGTGTAGGTACTCGGGTTGATCAGGTTGATGGCATTTCCCTCCGGGGTCGAAGCGGTAAATGGATAAAGGGCGCTTAGTTGGTTCCAGGTCCCGTCCGCCTTCAAGGCAACTACGAAGTTGTTGATGGCATTGCTGACCGCGCTGTCACCGGTCACCCCGGCGGCGGCCAGATAGTCTTTGGCGGCCACGTCGAGCGTGAAAGTGCCGTCACTCAACACCTGGGCGCTCACCACCACCACGTTGCTTTCCCCAGGACCCAAGTCTTCCAGTTCCAATCGCAGCATCTGGCCAGGGCCCAAGCTGGCGGGAAGTGCTGTCCCATTCGTAGCCCACAAGGTTGGATAGGTTATTGCCGAAACCGCCATCGCGCCGCTGCGAATGTAAAACGTCGTCCGGCAGGCGTTGGTCGGGCCGACCCAACCGGCAGTGCTCAACGCAATCGACGGGCTAAGCGCATTCAGCCTCATCACCGGCGGCCCGCTGAATGACAACGTCGTAGTCGTGCCGGCAATTGCAGTCCCTTGCTCTCTGACTTGCTTGCCTTTGAGCAGCCAGCCGTCCGTTAGCATCTTGCCCATCAGGATGCCTGGATACGCCTGGTAAATGTTGGTTCCGTAATTTGGATCGTTCTTCGCGGAGTCTTCTACATGCGGGCTGCTCGAGTAAAACCACAACTCCCCGATCGCATTGCCATCCAAATTGGCATCCACCGGATTGTAAGGAAATCCCATCCCCTGAATGCCGGGATTGCAGCTATAGAGCCCGCCGTTGGTGCCAACCGTGATTGCGCGGAAGGAAAGAGGTTGGCCACACCAGACGCTGTTCTTATTCGTGAAGCCGCTGCTAAAGTTGAGACCGTTGATGAATATCTCGGCGGCGCTGTCCTCGTTTCCGATGCAGAGGTAGGGCGGGTTGTCGAAGGTACGCCCCAGCCATCCTGGCTCGAGGCGTATCGAATTGCCATGGATTTCCATAGTGGGCGAAGCATTTCCAGAGTTGTCGCCACCCCAGTTCGTATAAACCTCGATTGCCCCCAGGTCCCAACTCATGTTTCCGGACGCGGAAAAATGGAGTCCTGAGCCCGGTGAACCAGCACCAAAGGCGCTGGGAAGCGTCACCAGCGCACCGTTGGAGAACAGGGTGCTCACGGTGGCGTTGGTCAGCCCGGCGGCATTGCCCGGCGCGCCGCTCAACAATACGTTGGTCGAAAGCCGCGCGTCCGGAATGTACCCGCTGGTCAACTGCGACGCGTTCAGGTTGGTCAGGTTCTCTGCCGATAGTTGGGGCAAAGCCGACGGGAACGCCGCCGGCGGCAAAGTGCCCGTAAGATTGCCTGCATTGTAATTGCTGCCGCCCCGCATGTCCCCGAAAAAGTAATCCGCGGCATTAGTGCCGCGAACAAGCAGGTTTGTCGCCGCGAGCTGGCCCGGGCTTGACCAGTCTAAGGCGATCGTTGTCCCGTCCGACGAAAGAAGCTGCCGATTGTTCCAGTCGATCGCGACTAGCAGGTTATTGTCCTGCGCTTGGCCGCCCGAAAGGACGGACAAGGAGTACTGCATCATATTGCTGATTTGCCCCTGGTACACTTCGTTGGGGCTCTGCCCGAGACTTCCATACTGGAGAATCTCCCAGGCATCCGGCAGGCCGTTCTGGTCCAGGTCCCGTGAGAGTGTGTTCGGCCTTCCCACCAGCGCGCGGTAGGCCGCGGTCAGTCCGTTCGCATCCGTGCCATTGGTGGGCGCTGCCGTAAAGAACCCTGCGCTGGGCGACAGCGTGGTCAAAGTGAAATTGGTCTGGCCCGGTGCCCCGCGGGCAATCCACCACCAGCCATTGGTCGGTGCCAGTGTCGGGCTGAAAAAGATATCGAACACCTGGTCCGGCGACGCCGAATGCACCACCAGCGAAGGCGTTCCGTTAGCCACGCTCAGTTCCACCCACAGGTTTGTGTAGTCCCCCTTGGCTGCTTGAGTGAGAGCTGCAATCCCGAAGGCCGCCAGGCCCAAGGTAAGCAATCGCCAAATCGCGAATTCTCTTTTCATTTTGTGCCCCAGGATGCGTTCACCGCCTCACGGGTCCACGCGAACATGCCCTTCGGGTTTCGTTGGAACATAGCGAGACTCCTGGTCTATGCCGCAATAGGACGGCATTCGGCGATGCATTGGATACACAGAAATTGCGGATTCCTGTGTGTCTTTTGCCATCAGCCCTGGTTCTGCCGTAGCGCAGTCCCTGGCCGTTATTAGCCGGCCGCAGTCCGTTATGTATGAAGCTAACATTCGTGCCGCTTCAATAGCACGGACCGAGCCAGTTCTTACTTTTGCGGAAGGTTGCCCAAGGGGGATTTTAAGCCCAAAATCGGGCCTTAATGTGCCCTAATCCTCGTACTAATCTCAGGCCTGCTCATAAACTGATCATAACTGCTCAGATTGTGATCTCCTGAGGTGTCTTACACCCCAGCAACCCCTTTGACGTTTGAGGAGAAAAACAGGACTTCGCCTTTAAATTGTGGACTCCAAACTGTGGACTGTGGGCTGTGGACTGTGGGCTGTGGACCGTGGACTGTGGACTATGGACTCTGGACCGTGGACCGTGGACTGTGGACCGTTAAGGCCCATCTTCTCGAGAGGCCGCCGCCAGCGCCTCGTCGGGCTTTTGTTCCGGCTTTGCCGGCGCCGTCCCGGCGACCGCGAACCGTGCCTCCCAACGGTCGAGCGTTTGTTTCTGCACCTCCATTTGCTTCCTTAAGGCCGCCATCTCTTCTTCCAGGGCAGCTACCTGCGCCTGCTTTTCCTGGTACAGTCCTTGAATGGCCGCCAGGGCAACTCCCGTCTCGTCCAGTGAGGTGATGTGTCGCGCATCCGGACCCAACCGAAAAGCGCCATAGAAATCCTGTGCCATCGGCCCCAGATGCCGCACAGCGTCGTCCTCCGCTTTGTAGTTCCAGGAGGAAAGCGGCAGCGCGATTACTTTTGCGAGAATTTGCCGGCTGTCCACCGGCGCGAAGTTTTGCTTCCGGTTGCGATCCGAGTTGTTCACCCAGGCCCCGCCAGTGGAAAGATAGCCGCCCGTGGTGGTTTCGAGGAAATGCCCGCTGGGAATTTGCACGTCATCGCCCCTGCCGAACCAGATGCCACCGGTGGCCCGGACGACGAACTGGTTCGGAGCAGTCGAATAGACGGTGTTCACGGGCGATGAGGAGTCGCCCCACACAAAGCAGCCGTCGTAGGTTGCGCCGGCGTTGAGGCCTGCGGCCAGGCTGTATTTCCCGTAGGCCTGGTTGCCGACACCACCCGCAATCGTGGCGCCATACGCCCCGGTTCTTATGGCATTTTGGAACCCTCCTGCAATCGTTGCGTAAGCGGCGCCGAAGGAAATGCCGTTTTCCCAACCGCCACCGATAGTGGCACCATCGCAATGGGGTTGAATAAGGTTGACCGCGCCTCCAGCGATGAGTGAGGCCTGGTTGGTCCCCGCGATAAAATTGCCGCCGCCTCCTGGGATCGTGCTTTGCACGCAGTTGGTTCCGATGACGTTGCCCGAGCCGCCGCCGATGGTGTTAAACACATTTAATCCCTTTGAGGCGTAAATCCTATTTCCGCCCCCGCCGCTGATCGTCGAGTAGCCCGCATTTCGGTCGATGATGTGCGAATTGCCGCCAGCAATGGTGCCAAAGGCGGAGTTTGTCCCGATCATATTGCCGCTTCCGCCCCCCACCCAGCTATAGGCGGAGTTATCGAGAATAACATTGCCCAGGCCCCCGCAAATCGATGAATCGTAGGAGCCGTCCTCGATGCGGTTGTTGCTGCCCCCGGCGATTACACAGGACGTCCCTCCATCGATCACGTTTTTTATGCCTCCGCCTATAGCGCACCAACCGTCGTCCGAGGCGCCCAGGATCGTGTTTGCCTGGCCTCCCGATATGACGGAAAACGCCGATGCGTTCGTGTTCAACGAGCCGCCGGCTATGGTTCCCAAAACGGCGTTGAGACCATTCTTCCAGCCGACGTCTAAACGGTCGCCTTCTACATCCGGGGCGGCCGGCAGATTGCTCAGGATCGAGAGTAAGAATAGAAGAACGATTGCTTGAGTTTTCATATTCCAATTTTTTCTTTGGTTGTTGTTGTTGTTAATGTTGTTCCGCTCTTTGCGAACGGGCCGGCCTGGCGCTCCCCTCCGGCGATTCCTCTCAACCCTCCCAGCCCTAACCCCGCCGAACGAAAGTTCACCAATAGGTGGAACTGTCAGGCCTTGGCCCTATTGTACGCTGCTCGATCACGCCGCGCGAGAAATTGCCTATGGGGTCTTACCCGCAAAGATGCCGGAATCTACCCTGGTCCGTGCTAAGGTCCCTCATCCCTCATCCACCATCCTCCCGCCGACCTGGCAACCCTCAAGGATCATCCTCCGGCAACCCCTGAAACGCACAATCCCTCGGTAAACAGCACGTTGTCAACGTGTCAACCCCTCGCCGGAGAAAAAGATTTCCAAATCGTAAATCGTAAATCGTAAATCATAAATCATAAATCCCTTGGGACGGTCGGGACGGTCTGGGACGGCAGTGGGACGGCTGCAAGGGTGAGAATCGCCCGTGTTTACCGAGTCGGGGACGGTGGGACGGCTGTACACCCCCAAGGTACCCCCTATCCCCCCACCCCGCGCCTTCCTCTTCCTCCTTCTCTTCCTCGTCCATCAACGGCAATCAAAGCCAATCAAAGCCAATCAACACCAAAATCGTCCCCCCAACCTCTGCGCTCGACTTGACCAAAACTGACCAATCCCAAGTAGTCCTGAGTAATCCTGAGTTCAAAAACATTTTTTTACATTCCGGACGACTTTGAACTGTGCCGGAGCGCGGACTTTCCTGTCTGGCTTTCCTGTTCGCAGCGACTTCCGACCGCCAGCGGGAACGGCATTTACCGGTAACCGCTCGGTAACCGCTCGGTAGCTGCCCGATAGGCGTGCGGTAACCGGACGGCAACCGGAGGTAGGCGTACGGTAGGTGGTGGTAGGCGCTGGTAGGTCCTGGTAGGCGCTGGTAACCTGCCCCCTCCCCGACTGTGGACCGTGGACCGTGGACTTTGGACTTTGGACTTCGGACTTTGGAACCCCACCATCCACCATCCATCATCCATCATCCCTCACCCGCCATTACGCCGGCGGCGAACCAGCAGGCAGACGCTTAATCCAAAGAGAAAGCCGCCCACGTGCGCCCACCACGCCACCCCGCTGAAACTGCTGCCGCGCGCGCCCAGGCTCAACGCGCCGTTGAAAAATTGCAGCAAAAACCACCAGCCCAAAAACAGCACCGCCGGCAGAACAAACGTCGGCCCGAAAATAAACGGCGGGATCAAGGTTTCCACCCGCGCAAACGGATAGAACCGAAAGTATGCGCCCATCACACCGGCGATCGCGCCGCTGGCCCCGATGGTCGGCACCGGCGAACCGGCATTCGTATAGATGTGCAGCAGCGCCGCGGCCACGCCGCTGGCCAGGTAAAGCATGACGTAGCGCACCCGGCCGAGCCGGTCCTCGACGTTGTCCCCAAAGATCCACAGAGTCCACATATTCCCAATCAAATGAATCCAGCCGCCATGCAGGAACATCGAACTGAAAATGGCGAAGATTTGTTCGTGAAAGGAAGAGAGTTGGGCGACTTCCGGCAGGGTATAGCGCGCCGGAATCACCGCGTAAGTCAGCATGAGGTCCTGCAGGTGCGGGCCCAGCTTCAGCTCGTGCAGGAAGACCAGCACATTCAGCGCAATGATGGTCAGTGTCGCCGCCGGAAAACGCGACGAGGGGACGTCATCCCGTAACGGTATCATTCGAGTCTATCGCGAGATTGCTCATGACTCGCGCGGATTGAACCGGGATTCTTTCGCGAGTTGTTCCCACAGCTTTCGCTCCGGTTCGCTCACGCGGCTCGGCACCTCAACGCGTGTTACGACGAGCAAATCCCCGCTGCCGCCGCCGCGCTCCGGCAAGCCGCGGCCGCGCACGCGCAGCTTCTGGCCGCTATGCGTTCCCGGCGGGATTTTGATGTTCACCGGGCCATTGAGGGTCGGCACCGAGATGTTAGCGCCCAGCACCGCTTCCCAGGGCGCGATCTGCGCCTCGTAAACGAGGTTGTGGTCTTCCACCTCGAAGTCCGGGTGCTTCGCAAAGCGCACACGCAGGTAGAGGTCTCCCGCCGCGCCGCCGCCGACTCCCGCTTCACCCCGCCCGGCCACCCGCAAACGCTGGCCTTCCTTCACGCCCGGCGGAATCTTCACCTGGTAGGTCTCAGTCTTCGCGACCTGGCCGGTCCCGCCGCAAACATTGCAGACATGGCGCGCCCGCTGGCCGGTCCCGCCGCAGTGCTCGCAGGGAACGCCGTGCCGCACCGAAACCGAGCGGACTGACCCGCGCATCGCTTCTTCGAGCGTGACCATGATGTCGCCCTCGATATCGCGCCCGCGCTCGGTGGCAAAATCCTCCTCGGCAAACCCGCCGCGCCCGCCCGCCGCCCCCGCGCCCCGGCCGCCGCGCGAACCGAAAAGCTGCTCGAAGAAATCGCTGAACCCGGTGCCGCCGAAGTGAAACTCGTAATCCTCGCCCCGCGAGCCTCGCCCCGGAAAACCGCCGCCTCGCCCGAACGATTCCCAGCCGGGCGGCGGACGGAACTCGGCGCCGGAACGCCAATTGGCTCCCAGCTCGTCGTACTTCTTCCGCTTGGCCGGGTCGCCCAGGACCTCGTAGGCTTCGTTCACCTCTTTGAACTTTTCCTCTGCCTGCTTTTTGTTTTTGGCGACATCCGGGTGGTGTTCGCGGGCCAGCTTGCGGAAGGCCTTTTTGATGTCGGCCTCGCTGGCGCTGCGGGGCACCCCGAGTATCTGGTAATAATCTTTGTATTGGACGGGCATAGCGGCCTCGGTACTCCCCCATCATGCCTGCGTCTGCCGGTTTGTCAAAGAACACACGACATACGTTAAATGAGTTAAAATGGTTAACTGAGTTAATTGAGTAAAGGCGCACCTGGCGACCTCGCCTTTCACAGGCCGCTCGACCGCTGAAAACCCTCCTTTAACCCAATTAACCCTTTTAACCCAATTAACTCAGTTAACCCTTTGGCGTCCCGCAGACCTGCGCTTACCCGGCGTGCCGAGGTCTAGCCCGTGGCTTCGCCGTTATTTATGTTTTGAGTTTTCCACGACCACATAATGCGTTCCGCCAGGTCCGCCTCCGGAACGGCCCCAAACCCGCAGCAGCACGCGGTCGCCTTTGGCCGTTTGGCTTAGCGCCACTGCATCATCCGCCCGGCGCACCGGCTGACGGTTGATTTCGACAATCACGTCGCCCGGGCGCAGCCCGGCCTCGGTCGAGGTGGACCCCGAATCGACATTGACCACCAGTGCACCCTGGATGTTGCGCGGGATGTCGAATTGGCGGCGTGCCTGCGAATCAATGTCCGATACCTCGACGCCATCGAGCGCGTCCATGTTCTGCTGCCCGCCCTCGTTGGGGGAGTTGCGCCCGCGGCTGGCCAAAGCTTCCTGCGGCAACTCGGCCAGAGTAGCCGTGACGGTCTTCTCACTGGTCCTGCCCCCGGTTTCGGTGTGCAATACCTGCAACGTAACTTTGGTGCCTGGCGGGGTCTGGGCCACGGCAAGCTGCAGACCGGAGGGGTCGCTGATTTTCTTCCCGTTGAAATCGGTAATCACATCGCCCTCGTGCAGGCCGGCCTTGACCGCGGCGCTGTTGGCCGCGATCCCGCCGACCAGCACCCCGCTGCTTTCGTCGGGCAGCTTGAATTCCTTGGCCAGCTCCGGCGTCAGGGCCTGGATGTTGATGCCGAGGTAGCCCCGCGTGACTTTGCCCGAGGAAATCAGCCGGTCCATGACGTAGCGCGCCATGTTGGCCGGCACGGCAAGGCCGACTCCCTGAAAGCCGCCGCTGCGGCTTAAGATGGCAGTGTTAATACCCACCAGCCGCCCTTCCGTGTCCACGAGCGCGCCGCCCGAGTTGCCTGGGTTAATGGCAGCATCGGTTTGAATGAAATTCTCGTAGCCATTGATACCAAAACCACTCCGGCTCAACGCGCTGACAATCCCCTTCGTCAACGTCTGGCCCACGCCGAAGGGATTCCCAACCGCCAGGACGACGTCGCCGACCTCCAGCTTATCGCTGTCGGCGATCACGAGCGCGGGCAGCGGCTTTTTGGTCTCGATCTTTAAGACCGCAACGTCTGTCGGCGGATCAGTCCCAATGACCCTGGCATCGAACTCCTTCTCTCCCGTCGAGAGGGCGACTTTCACCGATTCGGCGTCTTCGACGACGTGGTTGGCGGTGAGGATATAACCGTCCGGGGAGACGATGACGCCGGAGCCCAAGCTCTGGGACTTGTGCTCACGAGGTTGATCATCACCAAATTGCTCGCCGAAGAAATGGCGGAAAAAGGGATCATTGAACATGGGATTTCGCCGTTCACGGATGGTCATGGTCGAGTAAATATTGACGACGCTGGGACCGACCTTCTTAGCCACGGGGGCGAAACTAATGGGGGCTTTGCCATCTCGGTTAATGGGGGTGTCCTGAACATTGAGTTTGGCGGGGGGATTCTTCGGGGCCGGACCCTGCGCAGCCTGGGCAGCGGGACCGCACTGGAAGGCGGCCACGAGGGCCAGCAGCCCATAGAATGATGCGGAGCGGGTCATATTAAGGGCTTTGGAGAAATATTCCATAAATTTCCTCTTCCTGCTGATGTCCCTGCAAAAATTATTTTATGCACTAACCAATGCGCCCATTACAAATTTCCACTGAAACTGGTTTTGTCAAAGTGGGGAAGCCCCGAAAGAACCATAGGGTGGTGGAGTAATGGAATAGAGGTGGAGGACCAGAACACTGGTTCCTGCTTTCGCTTGTCCGCAGCGCAGCGTTGGACGATAGTTCTCGGATGAACCAACCAAAGTCCGGTCGAGCCCTTGCGCCAATACTTTGGCTGTTCCTATTGGTGTGCGGTAGGCTCGAGGGCGCCCCCGTGCTCGCGACCCGGCCTGAGGCGGTGACGAACCGGATCGAGTTCAACAAGCAAATCCGCCCGATCCTCGCCGATAATTGTTACCTCTGCCACGGACCGGACAAAGGCACGCGCAAGGCCGGGCTGCGGCTGGACGACCGCGCGGCCGCTCTCGCCGGTGTCAAAGGACGGCCCGCGATTGTGCCAGGTAACAGCTCGGCCAGCGAATTGGCCAAACGCGTCGGCAGCAGCGACCCGGAATATCGCATGCCCAGGCGCGAGTCGGGCCGCTCGCTCACCGCAAAGCAGATTGCGTTGCTCAAACAGTGGATCGACCAGGGGGCCAAATACGAGCCGCATTGGGCTTACGCGGCTCCGCAACGTAAAGCGGTGCCGGCCGTGAAGGACACTGCCTGGCCACGGAATCCTGTGGATGCCTTCATTCTCGCTGAGTTGGAGAAAGAGCAGTTGCAGCCCTCACCCGAAGCGGACCGGCGCACGCTCATCCGGCGGCTGAGCTTTGACTTGGCCGGTTTGCCTCCCTCCCCCGAAGAGGTGGATGCCTTTGTGTCGGATTCTTCACCCGGGGCGTACGACCGGCTTGTGGACCGTTTGCTCGCCTCGCCTCATTATGGTGAGCGCATGGCCGTGTATTGGCTCGATCTGGTCCGCTTCGCCGATACGGTAGGCTACCATGGTGACCAGAACATCGACGTTTGGCCTTACCGGGATTATGTCATCCGAGCGTTCAATGAAAACATGCCGTTCGACCAGTTCACGCGCGAACAACTGGCGGGCGACCTCTTGCCAAACGCGACTGTGCAGCAGAAAGTCGCCTCCGCCTACAATCGTCTGAACATGGTCACGCGCGAAGGCGGCGCGCAGGCGAAAGAGTATCTGGCGAAATATGCCGGCGACCGCGTGCGCACGACCTCCAGCACATGGATGGGCTCGACGCTCGGCTGTGCCCAATGCCACGACCACAAATTCGATCCGTTTTCCTCGAAGGATTTCTACAGCTTCGCCGCATTTTTCGCCGACGTGAAGGAGGAAGGGGTTTATGAGCCGAGTGGTTTTTACGCGTCTTTCCCTCCGGTGATGCGCGTGCCGGCCGCCGACCAGGAGAAGAAGCTCGCGGAGTTGACGGCGCATCTCACCGAAACCGCGACAAAGGAATCACAGGTCCGGGCGCTCAGCACCAATCTTCATGGGGGCGACCTGCCGCTTGCGGAAGCGCAGCAGCAAGTTGCAGGAGTCCTTCACGCTGATGCCGCAGGCCTGGATCAAGCGTTGGCGGATTGGGAACACGCGGCGCGGGAGCGTGTGCGATTGGACAAAGAGCAGGAGCTCGCGCTCATCGTCGAGGACGACCTGCGTGGCGGGAAAAAGGAGGGGCAATGGACGCTTGTCGAAAAAGCCGATGGCAAGCCGACGCATAGTGGCCGGCGCGTCCGCGAGCAGGCGGGCGACGGGGTGGTGCAACATTTCGTGACGGATTTGGCCAGCCCACAGAAATTGCAGAAAGGCGACCGGCTCTACGCTTACGTCTTTCTCGACCCGAAGAACCTGCCGGCCACGCTCATGCTGCAATGGGACACCGGCGGCAGCAAATGGGCACACCGCGCATTTTGGGGCAAGGATTTGATTCCCTTCGGCACCATTGGCAGCGACAGCCCGGACCATCGCCACCTGGGGGACATGCCGGAGGCTGGCCAGTGGGTGCGGCTCGAGGCGGACCTTGCGAAGCTGGGCCTCAAACCGGGCCAGCAACTACACGGACTGGCGTTTACTCAGCACGGGGGCCACGCCTGGTGGGATGACGCCGGGGTCCTGTCGAAAGACCTGCCTCCCGAAGCCGTCATTGCTGTTCTCAATAAGGGTTCGACCTCTTGTAACGATGACGACCGGAAGCTATTATTGGCAGAGTTCTTCGATGAGGTGCCTTTAAAAACGGCTGAAGCCAAGCAATCCGAAGTTCAGAAGGCAAAAGATACTTTTGAGCAAACCTTGCCGCTCTGCGTCGTCACTGAATCGGTCGCGCCGCGCACGACCCGGGTTCTGCCGCGCGGCAATTGGATGGATGATTCCGGTGAAATCGTCTCGCCCGCAGTGCCGCATTTTCTCCCCCAGCCGAAAGCCGAGAGCGGGCGCCGGCTGACCCGCCTCGACCTGGCCGATTGGCTTGTGTCGCGCGAAAACCCGCTGACGGCCCGTGTTTCCGTCAACCGCCTGTGGAAGCTCTGTTTTGGAAGCGGGCTCTCCAAGGTGCTCGATGACCTTGGCACCCGCGGCGAGTGGCCCCGGCACCTTGATTTGCTGGACTGGCTCGCGGTCGAGTTTATGGACAGCCACTGGGACGTGAAGCACATGGTTCGCCTGCTGGTCACCTCCGCGACCTACCGCCAGAGTTCCAAGCCGACCGAACGGCTCAAGGAAGCGGATCCCTATAACCGGCTCTATGCGCGGCAATCGCGCTGGCGGTTGGACGCTGAATTCGTTCGTGACAACGCGCTGGCGCTCAGTGGCCTTTTGACGCCGACCATTGGCGGCCCCAGCGCCAAACCTTATCAACCTTCGGATTATTACAAGGAGCTGAATTTCCCCAAACGCACCTACACTCCGGACCGCGGGGAGAACGAATATCGCCGCGGTCTCTACACGCACTGGCAGCGGACATTTTTGCATCCGAGCCTGGGCGCCTTTGATGCCCCTTCACGCGAAGAATGTACGGCCGAGCGAAACGTCTCCAACTCGCCGCTTCAGGCGCTAACACTAATGAATGACCCGACCTATGTGGAGGCGGCGCGGGTTTTTGCCCAGCACATCCTGGAGCAAAGCGGCGCGGATTTTGCAGCACGGGTGCGCTGGGCGTATCGCCGTGCCCTTTCGCGGGAAGCGGCCGCTCGCGAGGAGGCCACCATGAAAGAATTTTTCGACAGCCAACTGGCTGGGTTCAAAAGCGATGCGAGCGCCGCGAAAAAACTCGTGCAGGTTGGCTACGCCCCCGTCCCGGAAAAACTGGATGCCTCCGAGTTGGCCGCCTGGACGGAAGTGGCACGAGCGATTTTGAACCTGCATGAAACGATCGTTAGGTACTAATGAACGCACATTTTGAACACATGTTGAAATTAACCCGGCGGCAGTTCTTCGGCCGGACAGCCCGCGGGATTGGCACTTTCGCCCTGGCGTCGTTGATGAACCCCGGGCTGCTCCGCGCTGCGCAAGCCGCCGCATCGACATCCCAGCGGTGGACGGGGGTCGCCAATCCACCTCCGATTCTACCCCGGGTCCGGCGCGTTATCTATCTCACCATGGCCGGGGGCCCCTCTCATCTGGAGACCTTCGACTACAAACCAACGCTGGCCAAATTGGATGGCCAACCGATCCCCAAGTCGCTCACCGATGGCCAGCCTATTGCGCAGCTTCAGGGCGCCAAGGAATTGAAATGCCTTGGGCCGCAGCATCCCTTCCGCAAGTGGGGCCAGTCGCAGCAGGAGATTGGCGAAATCCTGCCGCATATCGGGAGCATTGCGGACGAGATCTGCATCATCCGCTCGATGGTGACCGAGCAAATCAACCATGACCCGGCGCAGACCTTTATGAACACGGGGACGAGCATTTCCGGGCGCCCGAGCATCGGCTCCTGGTTCAATTACGGTCTCGGCAGCGAAAACGAGAATCTGCCGGGGTTCGTCGTGCTCACCTCCGAAGGCGGCGGCCAGGGCCAGCCGATTTCGGCGCGGCAATGGTCGAGCGGGTTTTTGCCCAGCAAATTCCAGGGCGTGAAGTTTCAGTCCGCCGGCGAGCCTGTGATCTATGTCAGCGACCCGCCCGGCGTGTCGCATCAATGCCAGTCCGAGGTCGTCAAATGCGTGAAGGAACTGGACCGCCAGTTCGACGAAGTTGTGGACGACCCGGAAATCGCGACGCGGATCAGCCAATACGAACTGGCCTTCCGCATGCAGTCGAGCGTGCCGGATTTAACAGATTTTTCCGGCGAGCCGCAGCACATCCTCGACCTCTACGGCACCAAGGGTGGCGACGGCACGTTCGCCTCCAACTGCCTGCTGGCGCGGCGCCTGGCCGAACGCGGGGTCCGTTTCATCCAGCTTTACCATCGCGGCTGGGACCATCACGGCGGGGTCAAACAAGGCACCAAAACCACTGCCGGCCTGGTAGACCGCGCTTCGGCCGCGCTGATCAAGGACCTCAAACAGCGCGGCATGCTCGATGAAACGCTGGTGATTTGGGGCGGCGAATTCGGTCGCACGCCGATGGCGCAAGGGGATGGCCGCGACCACCACATCAAAGGCTTTTCAATCTGGATGGCCGGCGGCGGCATCCGCGGCGGGACAACGTACGGCCGCACCGACGAATTCGGTTACAATGCAATCGAGAACGTCGTGGATGTGCACGACTTCCACGCGACGATGCTCTACCTCTTCGGCATCGACCACAAGAAACTGACCTATCGTTTCCAAGGGCGAGATTTCCGGCTGACCGACGTCCATGGCCGCGTCGTCGGAGATATCCTGGCCTAAGGTCGGGTTACTGATCACTGATTACTGATTACTGATTACTTCGTAGGGTCGGAGCCTGCTTCCATTCTTTCCAGAGAGTTTCTTTGACGAATTGCCCGAAATCATTGGGCTCGAAGGACCAGTTCTTCAGCAACGGCGGGCCGCAGCTCGGATGGAAACACCAGGCGGTCCAGTGCAGGCCGCGTTCCTGGGCGTAGTCCATGAGGCGCTGCCCGTACTCCAGGTTCTTGGCGTTGCCTCCCCATTCGCCCATGAAAACCGGATACTGTTTGCTGACTTCGCCGAAACTTTTGTCCCAGTCCTTCTTAAACGAGTAGGGATGGGTTTCATAGACAAGGTTGCTGCCGGTAATGGCATGGCCTTGCAGCACCCCGCGCAGATCATAACCCCAGTCAGTGCCGCTGGCGGTGACGACGTTCTCGGCCCCCACCGCGCGCACCGTGTCATAAAGCTTCTGCAAGCCGACCGCCTCATAAATCACCGGCGGCTGGTTGGTTTCCTTCTTCGAAGGTTTCTCGGTGACCGTCCCGCCGTCGCGCCAGACCGTCCACGCGATGTCATGCGGTTCGTTATAGAGATCGAACAGGACGTTCGGCTGGTTTTTGTAGCGCGTGGCCACGTCTCTCCAGAAAAGAACTGAGTGCGCGTCGGGCATCGGATGCTGGGCCAGCTTGCTGCCTTCGTTGGCCCACTTGCCGCGATCCGACCAGTGCAAATCCAAATCGATGTAGGCGCCCGCAGCGGCGGAGGCCTCGACCAACTTGTCCACTAACGCGCGATAGCTCGTCCCGCCATCTTCCTGGCCGGAGGTCTTGCCGAACCAGCGGTCCTGCGCCAGTGGCATCCGGATAATATTGGCCTTCCACTTATGGATAGCGTGGTCAAAGGCCTCTTCCATGTGTTCACCCTGGGTGGTCCATTCGAGCGAAGCGATATTGACCCCGTGCAGCAGGACCGGCTCCCCGCGCGCGTCCAGCAGCCTGGTTCCCTGGACATGGAGGCGCATCGGCACCCGCTCGGCTGCGATGGGCCGGGTTTGGCTCGGCACCAGGCCATTATCGGCCGGCGCGCCGAGTGCCTTGGCGCCGGATAAGGTTGCCAAGGCGAGCAAGAGATTGAAGGCCTTCTGCATATCAATTTTTCGCATGGGCGACAGCGTAACCGACCGGAAACCTCAGTCAGGCTTGATTTGGCTGGATTGCGCAGATTTCAGTTGTGGGCACGGGCAGAATAAGGGGCGTTTCTGGCGAGATTACAATTGAATCTCAACGCGCGGCTTGCCTTCGAGTTGAAGCAGCAGCCGGCCTTCCTTCTCCAAAAACTGGTGCGGCGCGCTGCACTCGGTAATTTTGCCGTTGATTTTGAGTCGCGGCCTGGCGGCCAGGCCGTTGATGAGCACGTAATAGGGGCGGTCCACCCAGCTTTCGGTTTTGAAGCTCACCTGGCCTTTCTTCTCCTGCGCATGCTTGATCTCGCCGGGGGCGTGGACGCGCAAACCGTTTTGACGGAAGCACCAGAAGTCATAGACCGGCGGCTCGGCAAAGTACCTGACGGCGCAAGCCTCGAGCGTGGCCGGGTTGATGGCCGGGCCATTGCGGGTTTGCGAACGCAAGACAAACGAATCCGGAAGCAATCCCTGCTTCTCGGTGTCGGTTTGGGGCCATGTCTGTTGGATGCCCGATGCCGTAATGCCATCGGCCAGTTTCTTCCACGGCCCGCGCGGGTCGTCGCGAACCAGGCGATAGAGCGCGTCCGCATAGACCAGCCCGCACCATTGAACGGGCAGGCCCAGCCAGACTGGTGCTTTCCATTGGGTCGCACCGTAAACCGCAATCGTCGCATAAAGCGCGATCGCCTGCGGCGTCGGATTCACCAAATACACAAATGGCACTCCGGTCCAGGCCCAATATTGCGCCTGCTCAAGTAATTCCGGCTGGCCGGACAGTTCATACCCAAGCGTGCAGGCGCGGACCATCCAGGCGGAAGCCAGAATGTCGGGCGTGTGCAAAGGACATTCCCAGGTCTGCGCACCGCGGGGGACGCCGTTGCGAAATTTGTCCATGGCGTGCAGGCGGCTCAGAGCGGCGTCCAGCAACTCGCGGTTGCCGGAGAACGCGGCGGCTTCAAGCAAATCCAGCACCGGGCGCGCCGTGAAGCCGGTGGCTTCATCCGTGAAATGAGTTTTGCCGTAATCCACTCCGCCGGGGTGGGGGTGGTACTTCATCGAGCCATCAGCGGCGAAGGTGCCCAACAGCGAACGGCCGCTTTGCTCGGCCCGCTCGGCATTCTCCGCCACATGACCGTAAACGAGCGCTTCAACCGGGAACCGCACATGGCCGACGCCGGCGAAGTTCAGGTCCGCCGGTGGGACTTCCGCAAGTGCGGCCTTCGCGGTTTCCTTCAGGCGCCCGGCCAGGGCCGGGTCGTGCGTCTGGACGCCAAGCCAATCCATCCAGAGCGCAGCGTCGGCGGCGCGGCCAGGTTGGAAGTTCCCACCCGCGATGGCGTGCCGGAATAGATTGCCTTCACGCAGTTTTGAATCCAGCCATCCCCCCGCCGCCACCGAAACGTACTGCTGCAAGGCCTGCGTGCCCGCGCCGGCAGCGGCGGCGTCCTCACCGCTCCTGGGCACCGGCAAGGATGGCAGACCACGCAACGCGATGTATTGCTGCACCGGGGGAACAATGCTTTTGCCCGGCCCGCCCATGATGGTCGCGACCAACGTGATTGGTTGCCCGGCCGACAGGACTTGAGCCTCCTTCGGGAGCAGTTTTCCCTCCTCTCGATTCTTACGGTCCGAGCCCGGAAAAAGCACACCCATCACGTGGCCGCCTGAAGCAAAGATTCGGTCGGGCGAATCGAACAACGCGCTGAAGTGCGGCCGCATTTGCCAGGTCAACCCGAGATAACGGTTGTCGCGCTGCAGGGCCATGAGCGGGAAGGTCAGCTTCGAGTTATCGGGCACCTGGCGTTGCGAGGCCGGGCCGATAACGTCGGCTTCCGAACTGCTCGGTTCGTTTTCGAGGTATTCCAGCCCGGCCAGCAGCGCCTGGCCTTTGGCTTCGCCAAAAGTTCCGGCGCCCGGGAAAATCATCAGCATCGGCAGGAATGCAACCGCCCGCTCCTGGTCCACCGTAACCTCCGTGGTGATGTCGATGGCGCCGGCGAGGCGGGCAGGGCTGAACTGTTGTTTGATTTGCCAGCGCGCCCCGTCCGTATCGGCGCATTGGAAACGGCAGCGAACGGATTTGCCCTCGCTACGCGCCTCGGCCCGCTGTTCCTTGGCATTCGCCAAATCGAGCCAACGCAGTTGCCCGTCCGCAAGGTAACCCAGCATCGGACGCGTCTGGCCGATGGCCATCGGTTGATTCGCAACCTTCACGACAAACGCACCCAACGCGTTTGGCGAATGGAGTATCTCCAAGTCCCTGGAACGGACGGCCAGCGCGCCCGGCCCGAGCTCCGGTGGTGCGGGCTTGGGCCACTGGGGAAGCACGGCGGCGGGAGGAAGGGGGATGGACCGGGGCTCGGTCGGTGACGGCAACGCGGCCGCGGAGGCGAACGAGATGAGAAGAAGCAATGGTGTGGCTGAAGACAGGAGTGGTTTCATGAGCAAGAATTCGAGGGTTTCATCCGAACAAAACTTGGACGGAATCAGCGGAGTGGTATTCACCGGTATTGGTCCTGGCGGCAGAGAGAGCCGCTCCCCAAAGATGCGTGTAGGGCGTGAAGAGGAGAGCGGCGCTCCAAGAGGCAGAACGGCGCTTCTGCCGGGACTCAATATACCTTCCGAAGATTCGAGGGCAGGATGTTCAACTCCGTCCGGTACTTGGCCACGGTGCGGCGAGCGATGACGATCCCCTTTTCCTTAAGCATTTGCACCACCTCCTGGTCGGAGAGCGGCTTGCCGGGGTTTTCGTTTTTGAAGATGTCCGCGATCATATCTTTGACGCTGGTGTTGGACATGCCATCACCGTTGGCGGTCTGGATGCCGGCGGTGAAGAAGTACTTCATCTCAAAGATTCCCTGCGGCGTCTGAATATATTTACCTGAGACGGCGCGGCTGACGGTGGTTTCATGCACGCCGACCACTTCGGCGATTTGCACCATCGTCAGCGGCTTGAGCCCGGCGACGCCTTTCTCCATAAACTCGCGCTGGCGGTGAACGATTTCTTTGGCGATGTTCAGGATCGTCTGCTGCCGCTGGTGCAGGCTCTTAATCAAAAACTTCCCGGCGCGAATCTTCTCGCGGATGTAATTGCGCACCTCGGGTGAGTTCTGGCCCTGGGCCATCAAATCCTTGTAGGTATTGCTGATGCGCAGGTGGGGAATGTGGTCGTTGTTCGTGGTGACGACAAACTCATCGCCGGAGCGGTGGACGAAGACCTCGGGCAAAATATACTGGTCATTATCCGGCAAATAGGCGCGACCGGGGCGAGGTTCAAGCCGCGCGATATTCTCCAAAGCGTCCTGCACCTCATCCACTTCCGTGCCCGTACCGCGAGCAATTTCCGGGATGCGGCGTTTGCCCAGCGCCTCCATGAACTCATTAACGATGCGATATTCAAGCGAGCTCTGCTGGCCGGTCCGTTCCAGTTGCAACAACAGGCACTCGCGCAAATCGCGCGCGCCGACCCCCGCCGGCTCAAAAGTTTGAATAACCCGAAGCACGGCCAGAATCTTTTCCGCCGGCAACCCAGTCGAACCCGTTAGCTCGTCAATGGTCGCCTTAAGATAGCCATATTCATCGATATTGCCGATCAGCATCTCGGCAATGGGCCATTGCTCCTCCGGCAACTCCGATTCTCGAACTTGTTCCAGCAGGATTTCCTGCAAGGAGGTCCCGGCCACCAGCGAATCGAACATGAACTGCCGCTTTTCTTCGTCTTCGGCCGAGGCGCGCATTGGGACGTTGGTTTGGGCAAAATGGTCGCGCCATTCCTGGTCAAGCTGCACCAGGCGTTCGAACTCGGCCTGAAAATCATCTACGGGCTCGCTGCTGTTCTTTTCGGCGGCGGGATCAAAGGTCAGGTCGGCCGGCGGTTCACTGGGGTCAACCGCCGGTTCGGGAGCGGCTTCGCCGTCCTGGTTTTCCCTCTGCTCGGTTTCCGTCGCTGGCGCTTCCTCCAATACCGGGTTTTGCTGCAATTCCTGCTCGACCAACGCCTTAAGCTCCAACGTGGGCGCCTGCAAAAGCGCGAGTGACTGCTGCAATTGCGGCGCCAGCACCAGCGATTGTGTCAATCGCTGTGACAACTGTAAGCCTTGAGCCATGCGCCTATTCTAAACCCCTTTGCCTGGAGCACAAGCAAAAGTTGGCATGAGACTGGCTTGCGGGGGGCTAAGATTCTTTCGATGGGACTTCAGTGGCCGCCCTGACCATATCGTCCAGCAGCTTTTTGAAGTCTTCCAACCCGGGGGCGGGAATAATAATCGTATCGCGGCGGCCGCCCACATCCTCGGTAATCCGCAGAAAACGGCCACGCGGGTTCTCTTTCAAAGTGAAGAGGAAGGTTTTCCGTTCGATTTGAACTTTGTCGGATTTAAGGGTCTCCTCGTTGATGGGGGGTTTGGGAGCACCGTAATGACGGTTGCCGAATGGCGATGGACGGTCATTTGAAATCATACAACTTTCGCGGTACGGGTGCCCTGCGGCACCTCCACAACCAGCAAATTAACCTAACGTCTTTCCTTGTTTGGTCAACTGCGGAATTTGGTGGCGCTAAGGAAGCGCGGCACATCTGGAGGGTTTGCCAGCCGCCACAAATAGACCAACAACCCGCCGAGCGCCAGCCAATCGAGCCCTCCGGCCACCATCCCGCTGACGTGAAAGGCATGGCTGGCCGGTTCCCGCTGTTCGGGTCTGAGCGCCTGGGTTTGATACAACGTTTTGTGCAGTACTTTGAGGCGGGGTTGGAGCCAGTAATCCTGGGCCAGCCCGATCAGGCAAAGGCCGAGGAGCAAGCCCAGCGAAAATCGTTGAGGATATTTGCCGAAGTAGAGCCACTCCCCCAGCAGGTGGAGCAGGGCCAGGCTGGCACAAACCAGATATAAATGAAAATAGCGGCTCGCGATGATCTGGGCGATCGCGGTCGAGAAATATGGATAATTCTTTTGTCCAAGCAGGTTCTGCATCTCGTCGCTCGAAGCGGCCGGCCCGGCGCCTAAAAGGAAGAAAACCGCCGCGCCCAGCCATACCGCCGCGTTGAGGAGACCCACAAATCGCAACAGCCCAATCACAGGCCGGACGATAAGGAAACAAACAAGCAGTGTCGAGGCGCAAGTGGATCACGGAAATGCAACCCGACTCGTTTTGTGTTATTGGAATAATTCTCCCGAGGTTCGAAAACCGCCAGACACCCTTTTCTTCCTAAACCGCTTGCCGCTCTCGTTGGTTTCCGCTAGGAAAGGCGCGTGATTGGTCCGTCGCGATGGTGTTTAGCTGTGCTGCTGGCAGGCTGGCTTGGGCCCGGGCACGCATTGGGCCAGATCGACCCCGTCAAAAGGGAGCTATTGCAATTCGGCTACAATGGGGCCTTTGAAGGCCATTCCCCGCTCGCTGCCTACGCATTTTATTATCTCAACCGGCCGGGTTTTCTGGAGACCAATATGACGTTGCGGCTGGCGGTGGCGCCTACCTACCTGGATTCGGAACTGGGTATCAAGCATGTGCTGGGGGAGTTGACTGACCTTGGTATCGGCGTCGCTGGCGGCGGATACGCCGATAGCTACTACGAAATCCGCGGGGGGAAATATATTCCTAGCGAGTCATTCGACGGCTACGGCGGTGAAACAAGTCTGAGCCTTTATCATTTGTTCAACCCTGGGCAACAGATTCCTCTCAATGGCATGCTCCGAGGGATCGCTCACTTCTCCACCTACGACACCCTGGAGCAGACCGCGCCGGGGTTCTCGTTACCGGACAACCACGGTACCTTGAATGTGCGCACCGGGCTGCGTTTCGGGGGTCGTGAGCCGACTCTGTTCCCGTCTCTAGCCATGGAGCTCTCAGTCTGGTACGAAGGCATGTTCCGCACCCGGAACCAAACCTACGGTTTTGGGGACCGTCAGTTGGAGCCGCATTCGCACCTGGTTTGGGCGGAGGCGCTGCTGGCCTACACTTTTCCGGAATTGAAACACAGCTTTTACCTGAACCTGACGGCCGGGACCAGCGTGGATGCCGATCGTTTCAGCGCGTACCGACTGGGGGCGCTGCTGCCGATGGCTTCGGAGTTCCCGCTCTCCTTGCCGGGATACTATTATCAGGAAATCAGCGCCAGCAGGTTTGTCCTGCTGGGTGGGAATTATATAGTCCCATTGGACCAGCACCAGCGGTGGAATGTGAGCGTGACCGCCGCTACCTCTGGGGTGGATTATTTGCGCGGCCTGGAACAGCCGGGCCACTGGCATAGCGGTGTCGGCGCCGGAGTCTTCTACACCACCCCTTCCTGGCGGGTGATGGTCGGCTATGGCTACGGGGTGGATGCCATTCGGTCCGGAGGGCGCGGCGCCCATAGCATCGGCATCCTCGTCCAACTCGATTTGGCCCATGCCAAAGAGGTCTTCTACAATGAATCGCCGAGCCAGTTTCGCGGACTGCAACGGATCTTTGGAGTGCTGGGGAGCTGACCGGGGAGGATGACAGGTTTTTCCCATGCGCCTTTGGTGGTGCCAATCATATGCGCCCGATGCGCGGCTTTGCCTGAAGCCGGTCTTGCCCCCGTCATCCCGTTTCTGTATGCAGTGACCCGGAATGATTGCA
>Ga0210408_10001534_pt1 | contig 24062 bp, 14 predicted proteins | sample IncBWH4MmetaG_FD_155471 | JGI IMG/M metagenome (GOLD analysis project Ga0210408, IMG submission 155471) | Forest soil microbial communities from Barre Woods Harvard Forest LTER site, Petersham, Massachusetts, United States - Inc-BW-H-4-M | ecosystem: Environmental > Terrestrial > Soil >...
TGGTGGTGCGCACGATCGCTTCGTCGCGGGGGCTCTCGCACATGCGGGTGACGAACGAGCGATCGATCTTGAGCTCCCCCACGGGCAGCTTGGCGAGGTAGGCGATCGAGGCGTGGCCGCTGCCGAAATCGTCGATCGACACCCCCACCCCGAGGGCGCGCAGGGCCTCGAGCACCCCGGTGGCCGTGGTGGGGTCCGCCATCGCGGCACTCTCGGTGACCTCCAGCGTGAGCGTCGCCGCGGGGACCCCGTGGCGGGCAAGCAGCGACTCGATCTGCCCGGGCAGCTCGGGGTCGTGGAGGTTGCACACCGAGAGATTGACCGACATCCCCAGCTCCAGGCCCTGCCCCCGCCAGCACGCGGACTGGCGCAGGGCGAGGTCGATCACGTGCAGCGTCACCGGCCCCACCAGCGCGGTACGCTCGATCAGGGAGATGAACTGCAGCGGGGGGATCATCCCGCGCTGGGGGTGGCGCCAGCGCAGCAGCGCCTCCACGCCCGTGACCCGCCCGCTGCGCAGCGCGATCTGGGGCTGGAAGTAGAGCGTGAACTCCCCCTGTTCCATCGCCGGGCGGACCTCCCCGAGCAGCGCCAGGCGCTCGGCTCCCAGGTGGTCCTGCTCGGGCGAGTACACCTCCACCCGCCCGCGCCGCGAGCGCACGCGATCGAGCGCCATGTCCGCGCGCTGCAGCAGCGTGTCGGCGTCCGGCGCGTGGTCGGGGAACAGCGCGATCCCGATGCTCGCGTCCACGTTGAGAGCCACCCCGTCCACGCTCACGGGCGTCTCGAGCGCCGAGTGGGCCACCGCGGCGACGGCCAGGGCGTCCTGCACGCTCGCCACCCGGGGGTGCAGGATCGCGTACTCGTCGCTGCCTGGGCGGGCCAGCAGGATGTCAGAGTCGAGCTTCGCGCGCAGGCGCTCGGCGACCTCGCACAGCACCGCGTCCCCCGCCTGGTGGCCGAGGGTGTCGTTGACCTGCTTGAAGGCGTCGAGGTCGACCAGCAGAACCGCCACCCCAGCTCCCCGTGGACGCTCCTCGCGCAGCGCGCCGGCGAGGCGCTCGCGGAAGAGGGTGCGGTTGGGGAGCCCTGTGAGCTGGTCGTAGCGGGCGAGGCGGTCGTTCTCCCGGGCCTGGCGGCGCAGCCGCTTGGAGGCGGAGGCGACGATCCGGTAGAGAATCGCCCACAGTAGGGCGAGGCCGAGGAACACCAACAGCGCGATCGTCTGCTCATCCCCGCCGATCGCGGCCGCGATCGGCCTGTAGCTGAGGTAGATCTCGAATGCCCCCGCCGGTCGGCCGACGGCGGCGAAGCGGAGCGGGACGTAGACCTCCACCAGCTGTCCGAGCCCGACCTCGCTGGCGGTCTCGGTGTGCAGGGCGGGCGTGACCACCTCGGCCGGATGGGGCGCTCCGGCGAGGGCGTCGCGCAGATCGTCGCTCTCCCCGGGGCTGCGCCCGATCAGGGCGTGGTCGTCGGAGTAGACGATCCGCCCCGCCGCGCTCCAGATCTTGATGCGGGCGAGGTCGCCGCTCACGGAGCGCGCGCGCAGCTGCTCGTCCAGCGCGCGGATGCCTCGCGCGTTGAGCCCATCGCGCAGGTCGCGGGGGGTGACCCGCGGCTGGATTCCCAGCAATGCCACCAGCCGCGCGGACTGGGCCGCGTCGGCGAGGCTGCGCTCCACCATCTGCTCCTGCAGGACCCGCGCCAGGACGAACCCGAGCGCAACGATCGGGATCAGGCTCAACAGCGCGACCTGGCCGGTCAGGCTGAGACGCGCGCGCCCTCGTGGCATGCACCTTTACTCGGCAGATTCGCCCCTTCGCTGAAGTCCCGCCGCGGGCGGCCCGGCTGTTTGTCAATCCGCGCGGTCAACTGCGTACTACGCATCCCCATTCCCATCGAGCCTCCCGGCTCCAGAATCGCCTTCACTCTCGTCGCCGTCCCCGTCTCCCTCCCCCTCGTACAGCGACTCCCGGGCGAGCTCCCTGCCCTTGGCGCTCCATAGCTTGATATCGAGCAGATAGTGGCGGTAGTCGTCGGGGGCGATCAGGGTGAAGCGGTCCTCGATCAGCTCGCACTGGTCCACCGCGAGCTCGGCGAGCTCGGCGGTGACGATGCTGCCACCGGACACCAGCGGGCGGCCCCACACGAGGGTCATCGCGGCGACGTCCCCCGCGTAGCCGCGCCAGCGGCCGATCACCTCGTCGCAGAGGTCGAGGCTCCACTGGGGGTTGGCCTCGGCGGTCTGGTCGGTGTAGTCCACGTGCGCGGAGAACTCGCTCGGCTCGCCCCCCTCCTCGCTGCCCGCCAGGTAGCGCACGTAGCCGAACAGCTCATAGCCTCCCGAGGTGCGCGCGGTGGCGGGCACGTACGTACGCCCGTGCCAGGTACGATCGGGATACCAACGGATCTCCCCCGGCTCCCCCAGGTCGTCGTGCGCGCCCTGAAGCTCCAGGTACGCCGCGAGCAGCTCCCGCTCCAAGCGTTCGGCCCAGCGGCCGTAGGGCAACCCCTCTTGGGGGGGCTCCGCGGCGAACCGCGCAACGAAGCGCTCGACTGGCGGCACAGCCAGCAGACTACTGGCTACGCCTCGCGCAGGGTTGCGGCCGCGTCCTCGGGGGCGACGATGTTGAGGTTGACCCCCGTGGAAAGCTCGAGGCCCGCGAGATGGGTGAGGCGGGGGAGCACGTCGATCCGCCAGCAGAAACGCTCCACCCCGCGCGGGGCGGTACGCACCCACAGGTTGAGCGGGGGGCTGGAGCCGAAGTGGCGGGCGAGGCGGCGCAGGCCGTCGTGCAGCAGGGCCGCCCCCGTGGGGCCCGCGTCCTCGAAGCGCGCCCGGGGGCGGCGGGGGACGAGCATCAGTTGGTAGGGAACCCGCGAGCCGTAGGGGGTGATCAGGACGGCCTCCTCGTCGATCGCCACCACCCGCTCGGAGCGGCGCACCTCCTCGGCGAGCAGGTCCCCGAGCAGATCCTGGCCCATCGTGCGGGTGGCATACGCCCCCGCCCGCTCGCGCTCGCGGGCCACGTCGGCGGGCACGAAGTCCAGGGCGTACAGCTGGGCGTGGGTGTGGGGCAGCGAGGCCCCCGCCTCGCGGCGCTCGTTGACGATCAGCTGCACGTACGCGTTGTCCGCGTGCGCGCGCATCCGCTCGCGCCACACCTCGACGGCGGCGATCACCTGCTCGACGGGCAGTTCCGCGAGCGAGAGCACCGGCTGGGGCCCGTTGACGATCACCTCGTGCGCTCCCGTGGCAGGCAGCGCCGTGAAGAGGTCCGGGCGAGAATCGGATTCCCGCCTACCCCTCTGCTGCCCGGCGGGGTCGGGATGATCGGGGTTTGAATGGACTGGGACGGCCGGCGGGGTGGGTAGGGACCCAAAACTTGATGGGTCGCGTGGTGAGGCGGTGGGAGTGAGGGCGGGGAAGAGGTTGGGTACCACCCGTACGCTCCAGCCGGGGGAGTCTGGAGGCCCGCCTCGGGGTCGCAGCGCGTAGAGCTCCGGAGGGGTGCGGTTCTCGTGGCCATCCGCGAACGGGTCGCCCGCGGGGTCGATCGGTGCGGGTGCGGGGCAGACGGGCTCGCCCCCAGGCCGCCGGGAGCGCTCCCCGGCGACGATCACCTTGTGCCCACTGAGGGGGTCCACGCGCAGTTCGGGCAAGGCTCACCATCCTCCCAATCGCTGGGGCGGCAGGTGGGACCCACGAGGCGCGTCGGCGGAACTCGGGGCACAGAGGTGCGATGCTTGTGCGCTCACGTACCCAGGGCGTAGCGCTCGACGTCGCGTTCGAGCTTGGCGGCACTGGGGTAGGCCCCCTGGCGGGGGTACTCGCCGCCGCGGCGGTTGTAGAAGACGGTGACGGGCACGTTGGTGGAGTCGGTGATTTCCACTCCGAGCTGGCCGCTGGGGTCGTAGTAGCTGGGGTAGCTCACGGGGAAGGAGCGTAGAAACCTGAGCGCTTCCGAGCGGGAGGTGTCGCCGGAGTCGAGGCCGATGAACGCCACCCGCCGTCCGAAGTTCGCGGCAGCGCGCTGGAGGGCCCCGAACTCGGCCTTGCAGGGGCCACACCACGAGGCCCACTTGTTCACCACCACCGGCCACCCCCGCAGCGCCGCCAGTCGCGCTCGCAGCGCTCCCCGGCCGCCGCCCAGCAGCTCGCTCGCCTGGGCGTGCAGCGCCGCCAGCGGGGCGGGGGAGCCGGCGAGCAGGGTCTGCGTTTGCGCGGGCGTTAGCTGCGTTTCGGCACTCGCCCCGGAGTCCGAGCGTCCCGCCAGCTGGACGAGGCCGACAGCGAGCAGCGCCGCGAGTACGAGCCCGCAGGTGAGGACGATCAGGCGCTTGGGAGCCATCGGGGCTCTAAGGGTGTCAGATGGGATTGCGGTGGGTGGGGCTTCAAACCTGCCGCGGCGTGCTATATCCTAAGCTCAACGTCGGGGCCGGTTGCTCCGATGTACCCGGGGGTCGGCCGGCACGTCGCTGGCGCTCCGAGCCACGCCGAGCTCCTTTCTGCGGCGGCTCCATCTCGAAGTCCACAAGAGCCTCTATGGCTGAGTCCACACCAGTGGCCCTCGCGGCCGCGCCCATCCCAAGCTCCGCCGATATCGCGCGTGCGGAGAAGTTCGTGCACGAGCGCTTCCTCCACGAGGGAGAGCAGGACACGGTGGCGCTCGCCCGGGTGGGCGGGTCCGCAACCCCGCGCCGCCGGGCGCTGGATGCGGCTCTGGGGGAGCTTGCGGATAACGCCAAATACCCCTCCACGGGGTGGCGACGGGAGTTCTCGTTGCTGCTCGGCCTCGAACGGGTGCTCTCCGAGGAGGAGCCGCGGCTGAGCGACGGAACGGTGCTCTCCGCCCACCAGGTGGATGCGCTGTCGGGCACCCTGACCGCGCTGCTGGCGGAGGCGGAACGGAGCGCGGGCAACGGCAACGGCCGCGCCCCCGTGATGATGGCCTCGCCCGAGCTGCTCGCCGCCGCGGAGATCCTCGGCACCGACGGACCTTCCGGCGCGGAGAACGGAACCCCCGCCCCCAACGGGATGGCCGAGCGGGATGCGGGGGCGGAGCAGAGCGAGCACGAGGTGCAGGACGAGGAAGAGGAGGAGTTGGGAGATCTCGAGGACGAGCTCGAGCCGCTCCCGGAGGAGGCCCAGGAGGAGGAGGCGGGGGAGGGGGACGAGGAGCCGCGGGACTGGGTCGACGAGGACGAGGATGAGGCGCTCCCCGACCAGCCAGAGGACCCCAACGCGGCCAAGCGCTTCTGGTTCGAGCACGCCACGGGGGCGGGCAAGACGGTGGCAGCGCTGGGCTTCGTGGAGGCCTCGCAAACGGGGGGCATCCTGATCCTCACCCACCGGCGCAACCTGGTGGATCAGTTCCTTGGGGAGCTGCGGATGCGCGGCTACTCCAGAAGGATCAGCCGCCCGCTGTACGTGGGGGAGGACTCCACCAAGGGCCCGGTGTCGGTGGAGACCTACCAGTGGTTCGTGCGCAACGCGGGGCGGATCTCGAGCGCGTACACGATCGTGATCTGCGACGAGGCCCACACCGCGCTGGGGGAGAAGACCAGCGGGGCGATCCGCGAGTGGACGAGCCCGATCTTCATCGGCATGACCGCCACTGGGGCGCTGATCGCGCGCCACGTCACCGACCTGTTCCCCACCCAGACCTCGCGCTTCGACCTCGCCCAGGCGGCGCGCCGGGGGGTGATCGCGCCGCTGCGCTGCGTGCGCATCTCGCCGGGCGTGGGGGTGCGCACGATCGCCAAGGTCCCCCTGCGCCGCGGGGAAGTGGACACGGAGTTCGACCAGGAGGAGCTCGCCCAGCTGCTCGACCAGCAGCCGTTCAACCTGGCGATGGCCAACCTCTACAAGACCCGCTTCAACGGGGTGCCCGGGGTGGTGTACGCGGCGGGGGTGCGCCACGCGTACAACCTCGCGGAGGCGTTCCGCGCGGAAGGCATCAAGGCGCAGGGGGTCTCCGGGGAGACCCCCAAGCGCGAGCTGGCGAGCGTGCTGGCCCGTTACGAGCGGGGGGAGATCGACGTGCTGATCAACGCCCAGCTGCTCGCCGAGGGCTGGAACAGCCCGCGGGCCACCGTCTGCGTGCACCTCGCGCCGACGGCCTCCAAGCGCATCTACCAGCAGCGCGTGGGCCGCGTCACGCGCCGGCACCCCGGCAAGGAGGCGGGGCTGGTCGTGGACTTCGTGCACCCCGCCACCAAGCACGACGACCCCGTGGTGACGCTGCACTCGCTGCTCGACCGCGACGTCTACCGCGGGGGCGCGATCGTGGTCGGGCCGGTGCGCCGCGGGCGGGGCCGCAGAATGCGGGTGGAGCGGCGGGTGCTGCCGGTGTGCGCGGAGGAGGAGCGGCGGTTCGCGGTCTTCGAGCGGGAGCTGTGGCGGATCGCGGTGGAGAACCTCGACTACGGCGAGCAGCACGTGTGGGCGGCGCTGGCGGGCGCGCGGGTGACGGCCACGGGTTGGCGCCGGGCCAGAGCGATGCTGCACTTCGACCGCACGGGTGAGCTCAAGAGCCGCTTCCTGATCACGGCGGTGCAGCGCAACACCAACCCCCAGCTGAGACTGCGCGCGCTGGCGGACATCGCGGCGGGCCGCGACGCGGACGCATTCGACACCGCGATCGACGTGATCGGCTCCTGGACCCGCGACGAGCGCCGGGAGGCGGCGAAGATCATGCTGCGGGCGCTCGTGGAGAGACGCATCGGCCGCCGCGACCAGGCCAGCGCCTGGATCTGGCGCCTGGCGGAGTACACGCGGGATCTGCACGAGGAGTACGCCGTGCAGCGCTGGCCCGAGACCAAGCGCCTGCTGGGCCTGCTGGTGAACTCCTCCGGGGGCGCCCACGCCCGCAACGCGCGGCGCCTGATCCACGCCTCGCGCAAGCAGGACCGCCGCCTCGCCGCCGCGCTGCTGGCGGCCGCCCTCGCCCACACCCCCGAGGCCGAAGAGGCGCTGCGCGGCGCGCGCACGCGCATGGCGAGAAAGCCCCCCGCGCTCGCCCGCGAGCTGCTGCGCAACTTCCCCAAGCGCCGCTCGCGCAACAACAAGCGCAAGCGCAGCAAAGCCCCCCACCGTGGGGCAAACCCGATGTCCGCGCCGCCCAAGCCCAAGCCGATCGCCCAGGGCGACGGAGAGGCCATGACGGCAGAGGCGAAGACAGCTGTCGAAGCGAAGGCGACCGCGAGGTCGGGGGCAGCTGAGGGAGCGAAGGCGACCGTGCAGCCAGGGGCAGCTGACGGAGCGAGGGTGACCGTCGAGCCGCGGGCGGCTATCGCAGCCAAGGCGTCGGAGATCGAGGCGTCAAAGGCGAAGGCGGCCGTCGCGGAGAGCCCGACCGATGAGGCGCCCAGTAGGGCGAAACGTTCATCTTCGCGTGGCGGCGGGCGGGCCGCCAAAGCCGGAGCGACGGCCAAGAGGTCTCTGGAGTCGGCCGCGGCGGAGGTGAAGGCGGCCAGCGAAGCGGGGGCGGACAGGGGGGAGACGGCCCCCGAGGCGAAGGTGGCGGGCGAGCAGGGGAGTGCTGGCAAGACGAGAGGATCGCGCAGCGGCACGCGGGCCATCAAGGCGAAAACGGTCAAACCAAAAGCGACCAAAGCGAAAACGGCCAAAGCAAATACGGTCAAGGCCAAATCGACCGAGGCCAAATCGCCCGAGGGCTAGTCGAGGGCGAGGTGGACCTCGCCGGCGTCGAGCGCGGCGTGCCCGCCGCCGGGAAGCGTCACGACCAGTCGCCCGTCGCCGTCGATCCCCTGGGCTCGCCCGCGACCCCCCAACCAGGAGACCGCGCGCCCGCGCAGGGTATCCCGCTCGCGCCAGGCATCGAGAGTCTGCGCGGGCGTGTCGCCGAGGCGGCGCTCCAGTGCGGCGAGTAGCTCGGCGAGTAGCGGCTCGATCGCCCCGGGCTCCCGCCCAAGGGTGGCCGCGGTGTCGCGCAGCTCGGGGGGTAGGTCCCCGATGCGGATCGCCACGTTGACCCCGATCCCGAGCACGGCCCACCCCTCCTGGGGGCGCCCCTCGATCAGGATGCCGGCGAGCTTGGCCAGGGCGGGAGCGCCGCCAACTGGTGCGTCGTGATCGGGCTCCCGTTCGATCACGATGTCGTTGGGCCACTTGATGCGCGCGTCGGGACCGGTCACATCGCACACCGCGACGGCCGCGGCGAGGGGCAGCAGCGCGGGGGACCGATCGGAGATCGGCCAGCGCAGCAGCAGCGACATCAGCAGTGCGCTGCCCGCCGGCGCGCTCCAGTGTCGACCCTGGCGTCCACGCCCAGCGGTCTGCTCGGCGGCGGTCACGAGCGTTCCATGGGGCGCCCCGGCGAGCGCGAGCGCGCGCGCGCGCTCGTTGGTGGAGTCGGTGCGGCGCAGGTGCAAGCGGGGATGGCCGAGGGGGGCGCTCACCTGGGTGTCTCTTTTGTGGAGTGGCCCCCGGCCGCAGGTGGCGTTTGTGCGGCAAGTAGCCGGTTTGTGGCCGTGCGGGACACGGCCTGCTCAATCGGCATGTGAGGCGGCATCGGCGAGCAGCGCCTGTACCACCCCTTCCACGTCGTGACTCTGCGCCTCCACGTGGGGTGCAAGGCCGTGCTCGCGCAGGATGGCGCTGGTGACAGGGCCGATCGAGACGATCCGCGTGGCGGGCGAGAGCCCGGCGCTCCCGCCTGCGGCCTGGAGGAAGAAGCGCACGGTGGAGGATGAGGTGAAGGTGATGTAGTCGGCCGCGCGCGCTGCGGCCATGGCGCGCTCGGAGAGCGGCTCGGCGATCGTCTCGTACAGCGCCAGCACGTCCACGTCGGCGCCCCTGGCGCGCAGCGCGTCGGGAAGCACATCGCGGGCCTCGCGGGCGCGGGCCACCAGTGCGCGCTGGATGGGGAGCTCCGCGAGCGCGTCCACCAGGGACTCCGCCACGAAGCGCTCGGGGACGATGTCCGCGGCGATCCCGTAGTCGGCCAGCGCGTGGGTGGTGCCGGGGCCGATCGCCGCCACCCGTGCGCCCGCCAGCGCGCGGGCGTCACGCCCGCCGGACGCGAGGCGCTCGAACAGGCAGGCGACGGCGTTGGGGCTTACGAGGCAGATGAGGTCGTAAGGGGAGGGGTCGAGCGGCGGTCCGTCCAGCGGCTGGATGCGGATCACGGGCGCCTGCACGACGGTGGCCCCGAGGTCCCGCAGCTGGCGTGCCAAGCTGCTCGCCTGGGCGCGTGCGCGGGTGACGGCGATGGTGCGTCCGCTGAGGGGCCGCGGCGGCTGCCAGGCGAGCTGTTCGGCGAGCTCGGCGACGGGCCCGACCACGGTGATCGAGGGGGGGCGGACCCCCGCGGCCTGGGCGCGCTCGGCGATCGTGGCGAGCGTCCCGGTCACGGCCCGCTGCTCGGGCAGCGTTCCCCGTTCGACCACCGCCGCGGGCTCTGAGGGCGCCCGCCCGGCGTCGATCAGCGAGGCGGCGATGTGGGGCAGCTGGCGCACGCCCATGTAGAAGACGAGCGTCCCCGGGAACGCCGCCAGGGCGGGCCAGTCCAAATCGGTCTCGCCATCGTCGGGGTCGGGGCCGTCCCCCCGGGTGTGCCCCGTGACGAGCGCCACCGCGGTGGATAGCCCACGGTGGGTGACGGGGATGCCCGCGTAGGCCGGCGCGGCCACCCCGGCGGTCACTCCGGGCACGATCTCGAAGGGGATGCTGGCAGCGCGCAGCGCGAGCGCCTCCTCGCCGCCGCGACCGAACACGAACGGGTCGCCGCCCTTGAGCCGCACGACGGTCCGGTCCCCCCGCGCGCGCTCGATGAGCAGCGCCTCGATCTGCTCCTGTTGGTCGAAACGGGGACCGATCAGGGAGACACTCGCTCCGCTCGCATCCCCGAATCGGCCAGCGCCGAAGGCGCGTGTCTCCCGGCTTCGGTCAGACTCCCCGCCGCCCTCCTTGCCCACGAACAGCAGCTCCGCGTCCGCGCGCGCGCCCTCCAGCGCCTGCAGGGGGATCAGTCGGTCGTAGAGGATCGTGTCGGCCTGGGCGATCAGCTCCAGCGCCCGCGCGGTCAGCAGTCCCGGGTCCCCCGGCCCGGCGCCGACCAGATATACGCGCCCGCTCACCTACCCACCGGCCAATGCTCCGTGTCGAGCTCGGGCATGGGGAAGTGCTTCGGGTTGCCGGTAGCCAATCGCGCACCAATTCCCACGGCGGCGGCGGCGATCAGGCAGTCCGCTTGGCCGAGTGTGATTCCTTTGTGTGCGTAGTCTCGGCGCCAACGTCCCGCGCGCTCACCCTCCGCTCGGCCGAGCGGAGCTAGATGGAGTCCTTTGAGGAAGCGCACAACCAGGGTCTCCTCGTCCTCGCCTGCGCCGCGTAGTACCTCCTCGACATTGACGGCACAAATCCAAGGCACCTGCGTACTGCTCCGTAGATCGCGGACGCGCTCAGCCGCGGGGCGGCCACGCAGTGCGTCGATCAAGACGGTCGTGTCGAGCAGCAGTTGCAATCGCTAGCCGACACGAGCGGGGTCGCCGTGGCGCTGCGCCTCCACCCAGCCGGCAGGGTCGGCATCCCACTCGTGCTCGCGCTCCGCAAGCGCGCCGAGACCGGCTTCGATGTCCTCCCAACGGCGCTCGTCATCGAGTGCTCGACGCAGAGTCTCGGCGATGAAGGTGCTGCGGCGCCGCCTTCCGACGCGGTGATCGAGCTCCTCAACGAGATCGTCCTCTAAGCTTATGTGCAAACGCATGGCCACACGCTAGCACACACAATTCTTAGATGTTTGGGTTCGATCGCGTGGGGAAGTCGTGCTTGTGGGGGTTGGCGCAAGCACGATGTCGCGGCCGTCGATGAGAACCACCATCTACGTGGCCTCGCCGACCCCGACCTGTTCGACTACGCCCAGCAGCACGGGCGGGCGATCGTCACCTACAACCGCGAAGACTTCCTTGCCCTCGACCGCGAGTATCAAAGCCACGGACGTGCGCACCACGGCATCGTAATCCTCCACCCACGGCGCTTTCCCCAAGGGGCAGCAACCATCGGGCCCCTGATCGCTGCGCTCGCCGCCTTCGCCAAGTCAGGGCCGCCATATCCCAGTTTCGTCCACTGGCTGCAGTAGCAGAACGCGGGCCACCCGATAGACGTCGGCGCCGCAACGCCGCGCTCACCCCCCGCCCGGTGGCATCCGCAGACAGCGGTGGTGGCCGTGGATCGTCCGATCTCGTGGATGCGCTCGACCGCCCTGATATGACGTTACGTCGTTGTACCGACGATGTATCGATCCCGGTGCTCACGGGTGGCGATGGCTGATCTGCCCCATCGACGCGATCCCACGCTCGACCGGGAGATCCCTAGTAAGCAAGCGGCTGTTCTGGCATCCGCGTGTATTCGATGGCACTGGTGTCGGCCGCCGGCGTGGCGGGGGTGCACGCATCGGGCTTGACATTTACGCCGAGGTGGGCTATCTTGCGTAGCGGTCCGGTGGTCCCGTAGATGGGATATCGGTAGACATAGGGTCTGGTTGTGGTCCATCCTTGTGGTTGACCTTTCAGCGCGTATCGAGGGTTTCTTTGGGAGAGGGCCGGGTCGAAACGGTGAGGGAGTTTGTTTAGCGTGGTTTCTGCAGAGAGATACATGCCGGGAATATGCGCCGCCGAGGCGGGGCCCGTTGCTAGATGCGTCAGCTTGACGCTGTCGCATCTCTCTCTCTCTCTCTCTCTCTTGCGCTAGCGGGCTAACCGCTAGCGCTCGCCGTTCGGCGCCTCGGCGCCACCTCCAGCCCCCGCGCGTTGGGGTGGGGAGGCCCTCCGACCAGGGCCAGTTCGCAGAGCTCCGCGTGCGCCTGGAGCCGCTCGGGCTCGACCCAGGCGTCGGCGACCGGAGCGGGGCCGCGTGATGGCACACGCTGCCGTGTCTCGTCCAGTGCGCCGCAGGCGGCCGACCGTGCGCTCCGGATCCCCGAGCGGGCGTTCGGCGTCTGGGCGGATTCCTTCGCGCAGCGGTCTCCCCGCGGCGCAGATCGCCGAGATCCAGCGCTCGCGGCTGCTCACGGCGGCCGTGAGCGTGATGGACGAGTGCGGTTACGCGGACGTGACGGTCGGCCACATCGCCACGTCCGCAGGGGTGTCGCGGCGCATGTTCTACGAGCTGTTCGCCGACCGCGAAGAGTGCCTGCTCGCGGCGTTGGAGAGCATCGTCGAGACGCTCCGCCGCGAGCTGGCTGGCGCGGATTTGGACGGGCGTCCGTGGCGTGAGCGCGTGCGGACGGGCCTGTGGAGGATCCTGTGCTTCTTCGACCGCGAGCCGCTGGTGGCGCGGGTCTGCGTCGTGCAGGCCGCGCAGGGCGGCCCGCGGGTGCTCGCGCGCCGCGAGGAGATCCTCGCCGGGCTGGCCGCCGAGCTCGACCGGGGCCGCGGCGGGAGCCCGCGGGTGGGCGAGTGCTCGCCGCTGACGGCGGAAGGTCTCGTCGGTGCGGTGCTCGCGATCGTCCACGCGCGGCTCAAGCGCGGCAGGCGGGAGCCACTCGCCGGCCTGCTGGGGGAGTTGATGGGCATGATCGCCCTGCCCTACCTGGGAGCGGCGGTGGCCCGGCGCGAGGGTGCGCTTCCCGCGCCCGCACCGGTGCGCTCGGCATCCAGGCCGCCTCGGGGCGCCGGCGTGCGGGCTCGCCGGGAGGACCCGCTGGCGGGCGTGCCGATGCGCCTCACGTATCGCACCGTGCGGGTGCTCGAAGCGATCGCCGAGCAGCCCGGCGCGAGCAACCGCCTCGTCGGCGAGCGCGCGGGGATCTCAGACCAGGGCCAGGTATCGAAGCTGCTGGCGCGCCTGGGGGGCCTGGGGCTGCTGGCCAACACGGGCGAGGGCCACGTCCGGGGCGAGCCCAACCGCTGGCGCCTGACCGACAGAGGCATGCAGGTGACACAGACGATCCGCGCTCACGCGCACAACAACAGGGAGGTCGCGTCGTGACGCGCAAGAGAGCTCATACCGGGGCGCGGATCTGCGTCCTCGCCCTATCCATGCTGGCCGGTCTCGTGCTGCTCTGCGGCGCCACCGCGCAGGCAAAGACGGTGCACGTCCCGGGCGGGTCGTTCGGCAGCGAAGGCTCAGGACCAGGCCAGCTCAACGAACCCCTCGGGGTTGCCGTCAACGACTCGACCGAACCGCTGGCACAGCCCGCCGCGGGCGACGTGTACGTGGTCGACAAGGGCAACAACCGCGTCGAGCGGTTCAGCGCCACCGGTGAATACCTCGGCCAGTTCGACGGCAGCGGCACGTTCGAAGTCGAAGGGAAAGTGGAAACGGGAACGGCCGCGCCGACGGGGGCGTTCTCCGAACCGGCCAGGATTGCGGTCGATAACTCGGGCAGTCTCCTCGATCCCTCCGATGGGGACGTGTATGTGGTGGACAATGGCCACGGTGTGATCGACAAGTTCACCGAAACCGGGGAATACGTGGGTCAGCTGACCGGGAGATGCGAAAGAGAAAAGGAATCGCCACCATGCACCTCCAGCAAATTCATCGCGTTCGCCCCGGGGCAAGAAGGTATCGTGGGCGCCGCAATTGACCCGACGGGCATGTTGTGGGTGGATGAATCTAACGGGAGCATCGAGAATTTCAATGACGCATTGGTAAACGAATACATCTCCACGCGTGAAACGGTATTTGGCTCCGGTATCAGCAATCTCGAGGCGGACGCCGAAGGCAACCTCTACCTCAGCCGTGGACACGCAGGAAACATCAAGGTCAACGATTCGGGGGAGACCCTCGTCAATCCGTTCGGTGTCATAGAAAATACGTCTGATATCGCGGTAGATCCCACGCATGGGGAAGTTTATACCGATTACGGCACGGCGATTGGAGCGTTTACTTTGGGTGGGTTGGAAATCGAGCAGTTCGGTTCCGGCGATCTCGCGTTGGGGCAGTTCCCTCCGAGCACCGCGAGCAGAGCTGTCGCGGTGGACGCGAGTGACGGCACGGTTTATGCGAGCGATTTCGCCGCGAGCGATGTCGTGGTCTTTGATGCGGTGGCGCTGCCGAGCGTGAGCCTGGGGGCGCTGAGCGAACAGACACCGCGGAGTGTGACGCTGAACGGCACGGTCAGCCCGGAAGGGTCGCCTGTGACATCGTGCGTGTTTGAATACGTCGCCGCGAGCGAATACGAACCTTCCGCTTCGAATCCGTATGTCAAGGGCGCGAAGGTCCCCTGCTCACCCGCGGCCGGGGAACTGGGGTCTGGCTCAAGCCCCGTGCCTGTCAGCGCGCGCCTGCCGGGCCTGGTGCCGGAGGCGAGATATCACTACCGGCTGGTCGCTGAAAACGGGGCTCACATAAGCAGCCCAACCCTGGATCGGGAATTCACAACCGGTCCTGTGTTGGGAGGAGAGTTCGTCACAAACGTGGCGTCCAGCAGCGCGACGCTGGGAGTTGGTATCGATCCCAACGGGGACGATGCGCACTACTATTTGCGGTACGGCACGAGCGTCTCGTATGGTGCTTACGCGCCCGTGGAACCGCCGGGGTTGGACCTCGGCTCGGGTACGGAAACACGGCCTGTCAGCCTGCACCTGCAGGGACTGCAGTCGGGTACGGTCTATCACTATCGCTTCGTGACCATGCAGAACGGGGAAGAATTCGCCGAACCCGATCGTACGTTCACGACGCAGGGCGCTACGAGCGGTCCGGCGCTCGCGGATGCTCGGGCATGGGAACTCGTGTCCCCGGGGGATAACAAAGGCGCGTTGATCGAACCGTTCGTTGAAAATGGAGATCAGATACAGGCCGCAAGCGACGGGCACGGCGTCACGTATCTGGTGGCCGGGTCGCTCGGGGAAGAACCGCGGGGCAGGATCAACTGGTCGCAGGTCCTGTCGGTGCGTGCCGGTACCGGTTGGCGCTCAGAGGATCTGACCGTCCGTGCGCAGATTCCCGGCAACAAAGAATTGCCGGGGACTACAGTTCCACGCCCGGAATATCGAGTGTTCTCTCCGGCTCTCTCCGCGGCCGTGGTAGTACCGGTGCTCAAGAGTACGCCCCCGCTCTCCGCGGAAGCTCCTGAAAGGACGATCTATCTGCGGGACAATCTGCACGGGGGTTTCACGCCGCTCGTCCGGACGGGTAACGTGGTAAACCCGGAAGAGCTGAACTGGGGGGCCAAATCTGAAGAACAGTTGTATTTCGTGACCGCTACGCCGGATCTCGGCCATGTGTTGCTCGCGTCGCCGTTTGCGTTCACACCGGAAGCGGTGTACGAAGGCGAAGAATACCTAAAGCATAGTCAGTGGAATTTATATGAGTGGAGCGCGGGACAGTTGGCGCTCGTGAATGTCCTCCCTGAAGCCGAAGGCGGCGAACCTACGCGCGGTCCGCAACCGAGCGTGAGATTGGCCGACGGGAGCGTGGTCGAAAGCGTCCCGGTGGCGGTGAATCCGAGTGCGATCTCGAGCGATGGTCGGCGGGTGGCGTGGGACTTGGGTGTGCCTGGTGAAGGTGGTAGTTATGAGGGTTTGTTTGTTCGTGACATGGTCGACGAGGATACCGTCAAGGTAAGCGGTCCCAACGGGGTGTTTCAGTGGATGAGCAGCGACGGGTCGAGGGTCTTCTTCCTGGAAGGCGGCGACCTGCACGAGTGCGAAATCATCGAAGTGGCCAGCAAGATCTCGTGCGTTTACAGCGATCTGACCACAGATCACGCTGCTGGTGAAAGTAGCGGTGGGGTACAGGAGCTCGTCTCTGACGTGAGCCAAGACGGTTCGTACGTGTATTTCGTCGCGCAGGGCGTCTTGGCGAACGCCACCGGCGCGGTCAGCGGCGAAGACAATCTTTACCTGCTGCACGACAGAGGAGGAGCGTGGTCGACCACCTATATCGCGACACTGTCGCCCGAAGACGAGAATGACTGGTTCAGCTCCTATGAGTCCGGCCTACCAGACATCTCCCGTGTAAGCTCGCGTGTCTCGCCGGACGGCCGTTACTTGGCGTTTATGTCCGATAGGCCGCTGACGGGTTATGACAACACCGACGCGGTCAGCGGCCACGCCGACGAGGAGGTGTATCTCTATGACGCCGAAGCCGGTCGCTTGGCGTGCGCGTCGTGTGATCCGACGGGCGCGCGTCCGCTCGGCGTACTGGATCCGAGGAATGACGGGTTGCTGGTCGACCGCAACCGAGCGTGGACCGGCTTCTTCGGGGTTGCCGATCCGTGGCTGGCTGGGAGCATCCCCGGCTGGGACGTAGCCGATGCGAGTGGTTCGAGCTACCAGCCGCGCTATCTCTCTGACAGCGGCCGGTTGTTCTTCGATAGTCCCGATGGGCTTGTGCCGCGGGCGACGAACGGTGTCGAGGACGTGTACGAGTATGAGCCCGCGGGCGTCGGCGACTGCACCGAAGGGGTCTCGTCGGGCGCGACGGTGTACGCCGCTTCCGCGGGTGGCTGTGTGGGGTTGATGTCCGCGGGGACCTCGGGTCAGGAATCGGCGTTCTTCGACGCGAGCGAAAGCGGGGACGACGTGTTCTTCGTCAGCGAGGCCAAACTCGTGGGGGCGGACAAGGGAAACAGCTACGCGGTGTATGACGCGCACGTCTGCGGCAGCGAAGGCGTGGCGTGCGCGAGTGAACCGGAACGCCCACCGCCGTGCTCCTCGGGCGACTCGTGCAAGGCCGCGCCGTCGCCGCAACCGGAAATCTTCGGTTCGGCACCGAGTGCGACGTTCGCAGGGACCGGGAACGTGGTCGAAGCCGCGGCGCCGAAGGCTGTGGCCAAGGCGAAGGCCAAGCCGCGGACCCGCGCGCAGAAGCTGGCCAAGGCGCTGAAGGTGTGTAAGCGGGATAAATCTAAAACGAAGCGAGCGGCCTGCGCGAGGAAAGCTCGTCGTGCCTACGGGAGGAGCAGGTGATGAGGTCTCTATTTCCTTGCAGGGCGACGCTGGCTTTCGCTGTGGTTCTTGGGGCGTTGGCATTTGGCGGTGCCGTTGGTGTGGAGCCGGCATTGGCCAGGGAGCCGTGGTGGCATGTGAATACGGTTTCGGCGCCGGCGGCGTCGGCTGGTGGGGAAGGCAAGCTGGTCGTGGAAGTGAGCAATCTGGGTGACGCGATGGTGAACGCGACGACGCACAGCGTGACGGTCGTGGATACGCTGCCGGCGGGTGTGACCGCTACGAGCGTGCATGGGGAAGGTAGTGGTGGCGGTGTCGGCGAGTTGATCGGTCATGAAGATGGTACACCGATGCCGTGTGCGGTTGATGCACAGACGGTGAGGTGTACGTTTAATAGTGTGCTGTTGGCGTATGAACGTTTGATGATCGCGATCGACGTGAGCGTCGAACCGGGCGCGGGTGGCAGTGTGAATGAAGTCGGCGTGTCGGGTGGTGGCACGTCGCCTGTGCTCTCGCGGCGTGCGCTGGCATTGGAATCTGTGCAGGCGTATGGTGTGGAAAACTACGAATTGACTCCTGAAGACGAGGGCGGTGCGCCGGACACGCAGGCCGGGTCGCACCCGTTTCAGTTGACTACGACCTTCACGTTGAACACTAGAGCGGCATTGGTGAAGCATAGTGCGTTTTCAGGCCATCTTGAAGAGATTGTGCCTGAAGTGCAGCCTGTGGGTTTGGTTAAGGATTTGCGTTTTGATACGCCGGCTGGCTTGGTTGGAAATCCCACGCCGTTGCCGAAGTGCAGCCTGTACCTGTTTCTGCACAATTCGCGTGAATGCCCGGACGATACGATCGTGGGTGTCTCCACGCCGATCGTCTCGAATCCCAGTATCACGGCGAATGTGCCGCTTGCGGGGACGGTGCCCTTGTACAGTCTCGAACCGGCCGTGGGGGAGCCCGCGCGATTTGGCTTTTTGGAGCCCTTGGGGCCGACCATTCTCGATATCTCGGTGAGTGGTAGTGGCAGCGGGTATCACGTGGTGGTGACGGTGCCGGACATCCTTGACGACGATCCGGTGATCGGTTCGCAGGTGACGTTCTGGGGTGTGCCCGTCGATCCGCGGCACGACACTACGCGTGGGGCTTGCCTGGCCTACGCCTCGACTCCCGAAGAGGTATTGGAAAGGGGCGAATTGTCGTGTCCTGTGCAGGAAAAGCCGCAGCCTTTGTTGACGTTGCCGACGTCGTGCACGGGCCCGTTGCAGGGGAGTTTGCAGAGCGACTCGTGGGAAAATATCGGTGTCTACAGTCCGCCGAAGGAATACTCCTCCCAGAGTCCGACCGGTGAAGCGTATGGGCAGGATGGCTGTAACCGGCTGAGCTTTGAACCGGCGATCGGAGTCGCGCCGGATGGGCAGCAGGCGAGCACCCCGACGGGGCTGTCGGTCGATGAGCACATCCCGCAGACCGCGGGCTTGAACCCGTCGGGGCTCGCGCAGTCCACGGTGAAGGATACGACGGTCGCATTGCCCGCTGGTGTGGCGATCGACCCCTCCGGCGGGGACGGCCTGTCGGCGTGCGGCCAGGGCGAAGGGCCCGGGGAAATACGGCTGGGTAGCCCCGCAGAACAGGAATGCCGTGAATCCGCGAAGATCGGGACTGTAGAAGTACATACGCCGTTGTTGCCGAACCCGCTCGTCGGTGCCGCGTATCTGGCCCAGCAGGAAGCGAACCCATTCGGGAGTCTCGTCGCGATGTATATCGCGGTGTATGACCCGGTGTCCGGTGTGCGCATCAAGGTCGCGGGCGAAGTCAGGCCGGACCCCGTTACCGGCCAGCTCGTAGCGACCTTCGATGACACGCCGCAATTGCCGTTCGAAGATCTGATCCTGCACTTCTTCGGTGGCTCCCGCGCACCGCTGGGCACCCCCGCGCTGTGCGGAGGCTATACGACCACGGCGTCGATCACGCCGTGGTCCGGTGGCGAACCGGTGGGCTCTTCCTCGGAATTCAAGATCACGAGCGGCCCCAACGGCACTCCGTGCCCGAACCCCCCGGGCGATCAGTCGCCAAGCACGCTCCCGTTCGCGCCGACCCTGACGACCGGGAGCTTGAATATCCAGGCGGGCGCGTTCACGCCGTTCACGATGACGATGAGCCGCGAAGACGGTAACAAGGATCTGAAGGCGATACGGCTGAGCCTACCGCCCGGGCTCTCGGGCGCGCTCACGGGCGTCGCGCTGTGCCCCGAACCGCAGGCCGACCAAGGGACGTGCGGCCCCGAAAGCTTGATCGGAGAAACGACGGTAAGCGTCGGCTTGGGCGGCAACCCGTTCACGGTCAAGGGCGGCAAGGTGTACATCACCGGACCGTACGAGGGCGCACCGTTTGGCCTGTCGATCGTCAACCCCGCGAAGGCGGGCCCGTTCGACCTCGAGCACACGGCGGCGAAACACCCGGCGTGTGACTGCCTCGTCGTCCGCGCCAAGGTCGAAGTCAACCCGAGCACCGCGGCGCTGACGATCACGAGCAACAGCACCGAACCGTACGCGATCCCGGCGATACTCGAAGGGATTCCGCTGCAGATCAAGCACGTCAACGTGACGATCAACCGGCCCGGCTTCACGTTCAACCCGACGGACTGCAACCCGATGCAGATCACGGGCAGCCTCCAGAGCAGCGAAGGCGCGAGCTCCTCGCTGTCGGTCCCCTACCAGGTCACCGACTGCGCGGCCCTGAAGTTCGCCCCCAAATTCGCGGTCTCCACCAGCGCGAGGACCAGCAGAGCCGACGGTGCGAGCCTGACCGCGAAGCTGTCCTACCCCAACGTCGGCGGGCACTCGATCTTCGCCTCCGGCCAGGCGAACATCGCCCGTGTCAAGGTCGAACTCCCCAAGCAGCTCCCCTCACGGCTGACGACACTGCAGAAGGCGTGCACCATCGCGCAGTTCGAAGCGAACCCCGCCGGCTGCCCCACGGCTTCGTTCATCGGTCACGCCAAGGCGACCACACCGCTGCTGCCCGTCCCGCTGGAAGGCCCCGCGATCTTCGTTAGCCACGGCGGCGAAGCGTTCCCCAGCCTCGAGGTCGTCCTGCAGGGCTACGGCGTCACGATCGACCTCGTCGGCTCCACGTTCATCAGCAAAGCGGGGATCACCAGCAGCACGTTCAAGACCGTCCCCGACGCTCCCGTCGGCAGCTTCGAACTGACGCTCCCGGAGGGCCCGTTCTCGGCGCTGACGGCGGACGGCAACCTCTGCCAGTCCGCGAGCAAGCTGAAGATGCCAACCGAATTCGTCGCGCAGAGCGGTAAGGCGATCCATGAGTCCACGAAGATCGCTGTCGGTGGCTGCCCGAAGACCAAGCGGGCGCAGCAGCGTCGCAAAGCGCAGCACAAGACCGGGAAGGGCAAGCTCTCCGCCCGGGCGGCGGCTCAGGCGCGGCCGGCGACCGCCAGCTCCTCCGCCTGGCGCAGCAGCTCACCGGCGCCGGCGCTGAGCAGCCGCTCGGCCACGCGGCGCCCGAGCGCGTCGGGGTCGTAGAAGCCACCCAGCAGCTCGTCGCCAACCCATGCGGAGCCGTCGGGGAGGCCGACCCACGCGCGCAGGTGCAGGCAGCCGCAGCCGTAGTCGTAGGCGTGGGCGCCAAGGGGGGTGTTGCAGCTTGCGCCGAGGGTGTGTGCGAGCGCGCGCTCGGCCCGCAGGGAGGCGAAGGCGGCGGCGTCTGTGATCGCCTCCACGGCCTTCCGCGTGCGCTCGTCCGCGGCGCGGCCCTCGAGCGCGAGGATGCCCTGGCCGGGGGCGGGGACGAAGCGGGCGGGATCGAGCACGGCGGCGATCTCCTCCTCGCGGCCGAGACGATGAAGGCCGGCGCGGGCGAGCACGATCGCGTCGCAGCCGCCCTCGCGGAGCTTGCGCAGGCGGGTGTCCACGTTGCCGCGCATCGAGACCACCTCCAGGTCCTCGCGCGCGGCGCGCAGCTGGGCGGCGCGGCGCACGCTGCTCGTGCCCACCCGGGCCCCGGGCGGGAGCTGCTCCAGGCCGCCCGTCCCGCAGAGCACGTCCTCGGGTGCCGCCCGCTCGGGGGCGCCGAAAAGAGCCAGGCCGTCGGCCAGCTCGCCGGGGACGTCCTTGGCGGAGTGCACCGCGAGGTCGATCTCCCCGGCGCTCAGCGCGCGCTCCAGCTCCAGCACCCAACGTGACTTGTCGCCGCCTACCTCGGCCTCGGGGGGGCGGCGCTGGGAACCGGCCTCCCCGGAAGCGAGGTCCCGGTCCCCGGCGGTGGCGATCGTGACAACCTCCGTGGGCGGGTGGGGCCCGGACGGGCGTGCATCCAGCAATTCGGCGACGAGGTGTGCCTGGGCGAGCGCGAGGGCGCTGCCGCGCGTGCCGATCCGCATCGACTCCCTCCAGGCCCCTCAGGACCCTGGGCGCCGGCGGCGCGCGAGGTTGTGCACCTCGGCGAGCTTGCCCTCGGCCCGGCTGCTGGGGGGCCGTCCGGCGGCGTTCTCGTTCGAGGTCGCCTCCTGCTCGGCGTCGTCGCGCAGGGCGAACAGCTCGCGCACGAGCTGCAGGCTGGCGTGGCCGCGGGCCTCGGAGAGGCTGCGCAGGCGGATCGTGGGCTCGTGCAGGAGGCGGTTGGCGATCGTGCGGGCCACGGCCTCGATGCGGACGAGGTCGCGCGGGGAGACGGACTCCCAGCGGCCGTCGTTCTCGGCGAGCACCTGCTCGACGATCGCGTCGCCGTGCGCGCGCAGGGCGCTGACCGTGGGCAGGGTCTCCAGCTGGCCGAGCCACTGGGCGAAGCGGCGGATCTCCTCCTCCACGATCTCCAGCGCCCTGGGAACCTCCTCGGCGCGGGTGTTGAGGTTGCGAGCCACCACCTCCTGGAGGTCGTCGATGTCGTACAGCGTCACCCCCTCCAGCTCCCCGCAGCGGGGCTCGATGTCGCGGGGCACGGCGATGTCGATCAGGATGAGATCACGCCCGCCGCGCTGGTCGAGCACCAGTTCGAGCTCCTCGCAGCCCACGATCGGGTGGGGGGAGGAGGTGGAGGAGACCACGATGTCGGCCTGCGCGAGCTGGTCGGGCAGGCCGTCGAGGCCGACCACGGACCCCCCGAAGCGCTGCGCGAGGCCGAGCGCGCGGTCGGCGTGGCGGTTGGCGACGAAGATCGTGCCCGCCCCCTGGCTGGCGAGGGCCTGGGCGGTCAGCTCGCTGGTCTCGCCCGCGCCGAGGATCACCACGTGGCGCTCGCGCAGGTCCCCAAGCGCCTCGCGCGCGATGTCCACGGCCACGGAGGGGACGCTCACGCGGCTCGCCCCGATGGCGGTCTCCGAGCGCACCCGCTTGCCGGTGCTCAGGGCCGCGCTCCATAGGCGGTTGCTGAGCGGCCCCGTGCAGCCCGCCCGCAGCGCGGCCTCGAACGCGCGCTTGACCTGCCCCTGGATCTCGGCCTCCCCGACGATCATCGATTCCAGGCCCGCGGTCACCCGGTAGAGCTGGCGGGCGGCGTCGCAGTTGCGCGGCGAGTAGATCTCGTGGGCGAGCTCCGTGGGGCGGATGTCCGCGTGGCGGGCGAGCATCCCGAGCGCGTCCGCCTCCGCGCGCACGGGGTCGCCGACCACGAGGTAGACCTCGGTGCGGTTGCACGTGGAGAGCACCACCGCCTCGCGCACCTCCGCCGTGGCGATCATCCGCTTGGCGAGCTCCACGGCCTGGGACTCGGTGAAGGCGAGGCGCTCGCGCAGCGCCACCGGGGTGGTCTTGTGGGAGATCCCGAGGGCCAGCAGCTCGCTCATGCGGGCAGCGACTCCCGCTCGGTGGACGTCTCGACTTCCGGCGGGGACTCGGAGAGCTCCAGCAGCTCGCCCAGCTGGCGCTCGATGTGGCTGAGGCGGATCGCCATGATCGCAACGTAGATCAGGACGATCGCGAACAGCACGATGTAGGCCCCTGCAACGTACTTGCCCGCCTCGTGCAGTGGCAGTGCGGGCATCAGACGCCAAACCTCCCCGCGGTGGCGACCTCCTCGACCGAAGCCGGGAGACACGCGCCTTCGGCGCTGGCCGATTCGGGGATGCGAGCGGAGCGAGTGTCTCCCTGATCGGTCCCCGTTTCGGCCAGCCGGCGGCGCAGGGCGCGCAGCTGGGCGCGGGCGTGCTTGGCGGTGAGCTCGTACTTGCAGAGGGTGGCGAACAGCAGGGCGATCGCCACCAGGGAGACCACGAACGTGAGCGCCATCGAGCCGGGGAGGTTGGAGGTGCTGCCGAGCACGCGGGGGTGCAGGTAGGCGGTGGAGAGGCGCACGGCGATGAAGTTCATCGGCACGAACGCCCCCGCGGTGATGGCGAACACCGAGGCGTAGCGCGCCTGGCGCTCGGGGTCCTCGATCGCGAAGCGCAGTGGCTGGTAGGTGGCGTACAGCAGGAACACGATCAGGAACGACACCAGCGTGGGCTCGCTCCACACCCACCAGTGCCCCCACGAGCCCTTCGCCCAGATCGAGCCCGTGATCAGGGTGCCCACCGCGAAGATCAGGCTCATGTGGATCGCCACATAGGAGCGCATGTCCCAGCGCGAGTCGCGGGTGCGTAGGTGCTGGATCGCCAATAGGCCCCCGATGACGAAGCCGCAGAGAGCGACGATCGCCAGCGGCACGTGCACGTAGAAGATCTTCTGCAGGAAGCCCTGTTCGGCTTCCAGGGGGGCGTAGAAGAAGACCAGGCAGAGCGCGGTGGCCATCGCGGCGACCGTGGCGATGCTCAGCGTGCGCAGGCCCTTTCCATACAACACGGCTCGCCGACCGTCGATCCCGTGCGCGGCCTTCCCGGGCGCGCCCGGGTCCTGATCTGGCAGAGGGGGGGAGGCGACGGTGATGGGCTAGTCCTCCAGGAGAAAGTCGAAGACGGCGTAGGCAATCAGCCCGAAGAGCAGATCATAGAGCGCGAGCGTCAACGGCCAGCGGATTGGAACCCCGCCCACCCCCGCGGCGTGGCCCAGGCTCAGCAGCGGCGCGGTCGCCCGCGCGCCGCCGATCACCACGGGCACGAGCAGCGGCAGCGCCAGCAGTGGACCCAGCAGGTCGCGCGCGCGGGTACGCACCGCCATCGCCGCCACCAGCGTGCCGATCACGGCCACCCCCACGTCCCCCAGCAGGAGGATCGCGGGCAGCTCGGGCAGGGCGGGTCCCAGCGAGGGTTC
>Ga0210408_10001536_pt1 | contig 24052 bp, 24 predicted proteins | sample IncBWH4MmetaG_FD_155471 | JGI IMG/M metagenome (GOLD analysis project Ga0210408, IMG submission 155471) | Forest soil microbial communities from Barre Woods Harvard Forest LTER site, Petersham, Massachusetts, United States - Inc-BW-H-4-M | ecosystem: Environmental > Terrestrial > Soil >...
ATCTTGTTCTGGTCGACCAGCGCGACGCGGCGCAGGATCACCCCATCGGCTTCCAGCCGCTGGATGCGTTTCCAGCACGGCGTCGACGACAGCCCGACCCGGTCGCCGATCTCGGCAACGGAGAGGGAAGCGTCCTCCTGGAGCACCATCAGGATTTTGCGGTCGATAGCGTCAAGGCGTCGATTGGGTTCATGAAGCTGAACGACGAGGTCGGTCATGAGAAGAAAGTTCCATCTGTGAGGTCGATCTACCTCATATATAGAAAATTCTTCTATGACAAGCCCATCACCCCTCAGTCCGAGCCGAGCTGGAAATTCGACCCTGGTTCAAAAGTTCTTCAACTTCAGCACGTTGCGGGGCAGCAAAAGCACCGCCAAAGCGGGTGCATTTCAGGGCTGCAGCGGCGGAGGCGAACCGCAGCGCCTTCCGCAGCTCCTGATTTTCGGTGACCGCGAGCGTAAACGCGCCATGGAAGACGTCTCCGGCGCCGAGCGTATCTACGGTGTGCACTGGGAACGCTGGCGTCTGCTGCAGATTGCCGTTCTCGTCGAGCCAGATCGTACCCCGGGCGCCCCGCGTGCCGGCCAGGAACGACGACGTCAGCCTGGAAAGCTTTTTCAGCGCCTCGCCGTCATCGGCGACGTCGGCGGTCTCCTGCAGCGGCTCGCTCGAGAACACCAGATGCGAGGATACGGTGAGCAGACCTTCCCGCAACGACATCGCGCGATCGGCGTCCACAATCACGGGGATGCCGCGGCGGCGGGCCTCGGCGCAGAGATCGGTGCAGAATTCGGCGCAACGGCTCTCGGTCAGGACCGCCTGGCAATCTTCCAACAGCGCGTCGGCGCCGGGCAGCCGCACCTTCCACAGTTCCGGATCGCGGAAGGTGACGATCGTGCGCTCGCCGCTCGGGTCGATCATGATGTTGGAGACCGGTGTCACCAGCCCCGGCATGTGGATGATCTGCGTGGTGTCGATGCCTTCATGCGCCATTTGCTCGAAAATGTAGCGGCTCGAGGTTTCGCGGACGTCCCCCATCGGTCCGCAGATCGAGGCGCGGCCGCCGAGGCGGACGATGCCGATCGCGGCGTTCAGCGCGTTACCGCCGCAGATTTCATCGTAATGGCTGGCGTTCACCTTGGAGCCGCGGGCCGGCAGGCCCTGCACGCGAAACGTCAGATCGCGTACCGGGATGCCGATGCAGAGGATGCGCGGCGGGATTTTGGGCGCGGTATCGTGGAAGTTCATGCCGGAATCCGTCATGTCGGCTCCGCCCTTTCCCGGAACCGCGGTCCCACTCTAATCGAAACAGACGTCAGACGGTTCCCCATGCGCCATGCGCCTATGTTGCGCCGCCATGCACCCAACGCCCGACCAAATGATGGGCAATGGCAAACGGGTGAGGCCCCGCGAGGCCGTCGGGGTGTTTCCGGGTGATCATCAAGGCGGCCTCGGCGCGGTCAAACCAGCGGGCATCTTCCAGTTCTGTTCGGTCGACGACGATATCCTCGTTGGTGGCGCGCGCGGAACAGCCGATCATCAGGGAGGACGGATAGGGCCAGGGCTGCGTCATGTAGTAAGTGACGTCGGTGCAGCGGATTCCCGATTCCTCGAAAATCTCGCGGCGGACCGCGTCTTCGATGGTCTCGGCGGCTTCGACAAAACCGGCAAGGCACGAATAAACGCCGGCAGGGAATTGCTTCTGCCGGCCGAGCAGGCACTTCTCGCCTGAGGTCACCAGCATGATCACGACTGGATCGGTGCGCGGAAAATGCTCGGCCTTGCAGTTCGGGCAGTCGCGCTTCCAGCCGCCTTCCTTCATCGCGGTTCGTGTTCCGCAATTGGCGCAAAAGCCGTGGCGCTGATGCCAGCCCACCAATGATTTGGCCATCGCGATCGCGGAGAGCTGGTCCGGCGGCACAACGCCTTGCATCGCCATGCCGCGCAATTCGGTGACCGCGACGTCGTCGCGCGTCAAAAGCTTTTCGACCGCCGCCGCCGAGATGCCCATGCCGAACACCGCCGCGCCGTCGCGCAGGCCCAAAAAGATCGTGCCTGGATTGGCGCCGAATTTCAGCGCCTCATCGAGGCCAAGCAGCGCGCGGGACCCGCCTGCCTCCTTCTTCACCACCAGCGAGTCGCGGTGCACCAGATAGGCGCGCGATTGCGGGTGGCTTTCCAGTGCAAACAGCTTTTCGTCGTTGCCGCGTAAATGCGCGGCGCGATCGAGGATATTGGCGACGAAGGCCGGCTGCCCCAGTGGGAATGAATCGAATGCTGACATTTTCCTATGTTCTCAACCCAACCAGATCTTGCGGCGAAGCGCGCTGATGAAATTCTGCACCTCCTCGGCGTCGTGGGCGAGCGGCGGCATCACGCCCCAGACCGGTCGCGGCCAGGCCACGTCGCCGGAGCGGCGCGCGATGACATGGACGTGGAGCTGCGGCACCAAATTGCCCAGCGCGGCAATATTCAGCTTGTCGCACTTGGTGACTTCCTTGAGCGCGCGGGCTGTGCGGGAAATTTCCGTCATCAATTGCGCCTGCTCGACTTCGGCGAGGTCGATGATCTCTACCGCATCCTGCCGGCGCGGCACCAGCAGCAGCCAGGGGTAATGCGCATCCTTGATGACAAGCACGCGGCACAACGGCAGGTCGCCGATATCGATGGTATCTTTCTTGAGCTGTGAGTGCAGCGACCAGGCGGTGGCGTCGGCGGGCATGAGGGTTTCCAAATGCCCTTGTCGGGGCACTGATGCAGTTTCATATCAAGGCGTCATCATCCGCGAAAGCGGATGATCCAGTACTCCGGGTCCTCTCCGTCATCGATAGGTCGGGGTTTACTGGATACCCCGCTTTCGCGGGGTATGACAGCGGAAGCCCCGCTTGCTTTCCAGCCCTTTTGGCCCCAAATAGGGGCCGGGAGATTGGCGGTGGACGAGCCACTCGCCAACCGGGTCAGGTCCGGAAGGAAGCAGCCCTAACGAGGTTCGGATCGGGTCGCTCGTCAGTCTCCTACCTGTTTTTCCGAGCGAATCGCGCAAAATGCCGCTGTCCGCGCGCCCTGCGTTCGAATTTGCTTCTTATCCGCAAAAGCCGGCCAACAGATAGTCAATTGCGGATCGATCGATGAGTGATGCTGGCGCTCCCCCCACGAAGTCCGACAGTGCCGACCAGGGTGGCCTCGGCTTTGGCTCCCCGGCGGGCGCGGCCACGCCCTACCGCGTGCTGGCGCGCAAATACCGCCCCTCCGGTTTTCAGGATCTGATCGGCCAGGACGCCGTGGTCCGCACCGTTTCGAACGCATTCGAAACCGGGCGCATTCCGCAGGCCTGGATCCTGACCGGGGTGCGCGGCGTCGGCAAGACCACGACCGCGCGCATCCTCGCCCGCGCCCTGAATTACGAGTTGGCTGACGGTTCGATAAAGGCGCCGACCATTCACATGCCGCAATTGGGCGTGCATTGCCAGGCGATCATGGAAAGCCGGCACATGGATGTGCTGGAAATGGACGCCGCCTCCCATACCGGCGTCGATGACGTGCGCCAGATCAACGACAGCGTGCGCTATGCGCCGGCCAGCGCCCGCTACAAGGTCTACATCATCGACGAAGTCCACATGCTCTCGACGGCGGCGTTCAACGCGTTCCTGAAGACGCTGGAAGAGCCGCCGGAGCACGCCAAATTCGTGTTCGCCACCACCGAGATTCGAAAAGTGCCGGTCACGGTGCTGTCGCGCTGCCAGCGTTTTGATTTGCGCCGCGTCGAGGCCGACGTGCTGATGACGCATCTTTCCAACATCGCGAAGAAGGAAGATGTCGAGGTCGAGCCCGAGGCGCTCGGCATCATCGCGCGCGCCGCCGAAGGCTCGGTGCGCGATTCGCTCTCCCTGTTCGACCAGGCGATTGCACATGCGGCGGGCCACGTCCGCGCTGACGCGGTGCGGCAGATGCTTGGGCTCGCCGATCGCACCCGCGTGATCGATCTCTTTGATTCTCTTGTTCGCGGCGATATCGCCGGCGCGTTCAGGGAATTCCGCGAACAGTACGACACCGGCGCCGATCCGGTCGTGGTGCTTTCCGATCTCGCCGAATTCGTCAACTTCGTCACCCGCGTCAAGATCGTGCCGGCCACGGCCGACAATGTCGCGTTCGGCGAGACCGAACGTTCGCGCGCGCGTGATTTCGCGACAAAACTCTCGATGCGCGTATTGTCGCGGATGTGGCAGATGCTGCTCAAGGGTATCGCCGAGACGCAAGGGGCGACCCGTCCGGCGGCGGCCGCCGAAATGGTGTTGGTGCGGATCGCCTATGTCGCCGACATGCCGACCCCGGACGAAGCGATCAAAATGATCGAGCAGACCGGCGGTGCGTCGCCGGCAAGCGCGGCGCCGCGCAGCGCACCGGGCTCGACGATGACCTCCGTGCCGGTATCTTCGATCCAATCGCAGCCGCTGGCGCGGACGGCCGTAGCGCCTCGGGCCGGTGCCGAGGCCTCGTTGCGTCCACACATGGCGCCGGCATCGGAGACGCAATCTCAGCCGGCGCTCAGAATCACGAGCTTTCCGCAGCTCATAGCGCTTGCCGCGGAAAAGCGCGATCTGCTGATCAAAACGGCGCTGGAGGCCGACGTTCGTCTGGTCCGCATCGAGGACGGCCGGCTGGAACTCGCGCTGGAACGCCACGCCTCGAAAGGTCTGATCAACGATCTTTCTCGCAAGTTGGAACAGTGGACAGGTAAGCGCTGGACCGTGATCGTTTCCAACGAGGCGGGACAGCCGACCTTGCGCGCGCAGACGGAGGCTGCGAAAAGCCAGCGTGAGCGCGCCGTCGAATCCGATCCTCGCGTGCAGGAAGTGATGGCGCGTTTCCCCGGCGCCAAGGTGGTCGAGGTGCGCAAGCTTGCCGCCGAGCCGCCGGAATCCGGTGATATCGGCGAGGATTCAACTGAAATTCTCGACGACGACCTCTAGCCTTTTGAAGGATGCCCGGATGCCCGATTTCCTCGGCATGATGAAGCAAGCGGCGCAACTGCAATCGAAGATGCAGGCGATGCAGGATGAACTCGGCAATGTCGAGGTCGAGGGCGTTTCCGGCGGCGGCCTCGTCAGTGTGCGCATGACCGCGAAGATGGAAGTCAAGGCGGTCAAGATCGACGCTTCGCTGATGAAGGCCGATGAGCGCGAAATCCTCGAGGATTTGCTGGTGACCGCGCACAACGACGCGCGGCGCAAGGCGGAAGCCGCGATGGCCGAGAAGATGCAGGCGCTGACCGGCGGCCTTGGTTTGCCGCCTGGGCTGCTCGGTCCAGGCTCTTAAAGAATATGCCCGCTGCTGTTGCCGGTCCCGAGATCGAGCGCCTGATCCAGCTGTTGGCCCGGCTGCCGGGGCTCGGTCCGCGCTCGGCGCGGCGCGCGGCGCTGCACCTGATCAAGAAGCGCGAGGCGCTGATGACGCCGCTTTCCGCCGCGCTGCAGGTGGCGATCGACAAGATCCAGGTCTGCGCCATTTGCGGCAATATCGACACGCAAAACCCCTGCACCGTATGCACCGACCCGCGGCGCGATGGCGCTATCATCGTGGTGGTCGCCGACGTCGCCGATCTCTGGGCGCTGGAGCGGGCCAACGCGACCCAGGGGCGCTATCACGTCCTGGGCGCGACGCTGTCGCCGCTCGATGGCGTCGGCCCGCAGGACCTCACGATTGATGCGCTGGTCAAGCGCGCGCATGAAAAGCAAGTGTCCGAAATCATTCTGGCGCTGAATGCAACGGTTGATGGGCAGACCACCGCGCATTACATCACCGACCTCCTGCAGGAGGCAAATGTCAAGGTGACGCGTCTCGCCCACGGCGTTCCGGTCGGCGGCGAGCTTGACTATCTCGACGAGGGCACGTTGTCGGCGGCGATGCGGCAGCGGACGCTGTTCTAACCATCCACAAACGGAAATGAATGACATGACGAAACGACGATTCGGCAAACGGCTGGCTTTGGCATCGATGACGACCATGGCTTTCGCAGCGCCCGCAGGCCACGCGCAGCAGGCCGAGCCGCCGCCCAAGGCGGGCAAGCCGATCAATGCCGGCGACGTGCTTTCGGGAGAGCTCAACGCCATGCGCGTGCGCGGCGGCAAGAAGGGCAAACGTGTCGCGACCTATCAGCTCACCAGCGAGCCGCGCCGGCTGCCGCCGCCGAACGGCCTCTGCGGCCTGGAGACCGGACCGGAGACGTTTCAGATCGTCAGCAACAGCGATGCTCAGGCGGCGGAACTGAAGGGGCTGGTCGGCAAGGTAGTCTCGCTCAAGGTCGACGAAGTCGCCTGCGCGCACGACGCCGGCCAGATGAGCGAGGCCGTGGTGACGAAATGGAGTATCGTGACCACCCATTGAGCACGATCCGCCGGAATGGACGCGGCAATCAAATGCGCGTCTGCAGGCCGTCAAAATGTCTGCGCCGCTGCAACCACGCCAGCAGGATCAGGCTCGGCACCGCGACCACGACGCAAATGACAAAGAACAGCGGCCATCCCACAGCTTTCGCCACATAGCCCGCGCCGGAGGATAAATAGGTGCGTCCCACCGCTGCAAGCGCCGTGAGCAGCGCGTATTGGGTCGCCGTGTGCAGCGGATTGCGACACAGCGCCGACAGATAGGCGACGAAGATCACGGTGCCGATGGCGCTGGTGAAATTTTCCGCCGTGATCGCAAGCGCCAGCGCCCACTCGTTGACGCCGATCAGCGCGAGCCAGGAAAAGGAGAGGTTGGCGATCGCCTGCAACACGCCGCCGATCCACAGGCTTGCCGCCAGCGAATAGCGCCGCGCCACGAATCCGCCGGCGAAACCGCCGATCAGCGTCGCGGCGAGGCCAACGCCTTTGACGATCGCGGCATAGTCGTTGCGGGAAAAGCCGAGATCGATCACGAACGGCGCGGTCATGGTGCCGGAAAATGCGTCGGTGAATTTGAACAGCACCACAAAGGCAAGCGCCGCGAGAGCGTTCTTGCGGGTCAGGAATTCGGAGAACGCACCGGCCGCGGCATGGAGCACACGCGCGACCGCGGTCTCGGCCTTGGTTGCGGTTTCCACGCGCGCCGATTGGCCGGGCTCAGTGGCGAAGAGCGCGGTGACGGTGCCGATCAGCACCAGCGCCGCCATCACCGCATAGCCCCACATCCACGCCGAGGCCCGCGCGATCCCGGTGCCCTCGAAGCCGGAGACGATGAACAGCGCGCCCGCGGTCGAGACCAGCATGCCGATACGGTAGGCCGCGACATAGGACGCCATGCCGGCGGCCTGCTCGCTCTCCGGCAGGCTCTCGACGCGGAATGCATCGACCACGATGTCCTGGGTCGACGACATCGCCGCGACCAGCAGCGCCGCCAGTGCCACGAACCATGGTGAGCGCGCGGGGTCGGTCAGCGCCAACAGCAGGATCGCGGCGATCAGCAGTAATTGCGAGAACACCAGCCAGCCGCGGCGGCGGCCGAAGCGCCGCGTGAAGAACGGCACATGCAGCGCATCGGTAAGCGGCGCCCAGAGGAATTTCAGGGTGTATGGCGTGCCGACCAGGGCAAATAACCCGATGGTGCCGAGATCGACGCCCGATTCGCGCATCCAGATCAGGAGCGTCGAGCCGGACAGCGCCAGCGGCAGCCCGGAGGAAAAGCCGAGCAGGAGGACGATCAGCACGCGGGGCTGCAGGTAGACGGAAAGGCTGTCGCGCCAGGAGGCGCGGGGCAGGGCTTCGGTAGAGGGACCTATGTTTGAGGTGGCTTCCGGTGAGGTCATGTGGTCGGTGTTAGCAGATTCTGGCGCAACAAATGATACTTGTCATCGCCCGGCTTGACCGGGCGACCCAGTATTCCAGAGGCCTATCCACCACCTCCCGCAATCTCTGGAAAAGATCAATCCAGTTCGGGTTGTCTTTTTCGATCAGTGAAATCTTCCAGGCTCGCATCCATTTCTTTAGCCGTTTCTCACGATGGATAGCCTGCTCGATTTGGTCGAACTGCTCGAAATAGACAAGTCGGATCACGTCGGGACGCTTGGTAAAACTCTCGGCGATTTTCAATTTGTGCTCGGCGACACGACGGATGAGGTCATTGCTCACGCCGATGTAAAGCGTGCCGCCGATGCGGCTGGCCAGAATGTAGACGTAGTAGCTGCGTGCCCCCATCTACCGTCTCTGGAATACTGGGTCGCCCGGTCAAGCCGGGCGATGACAGCGGAACGTTACTCCCCCGCTTGCAGCTTGCGCGGCAGCGGGAACAGCTCGGGCGTGGCCGGTTTGACCAGACGCGGCGCTTCGACCGGCGCCTCCTTGCTGAAATCGAGCTCCTCGATCCGTCCGGCGCGCTTTTCGATCTTGTCGGCGGAAATCAGAACCTGCCTGATATCCTCGTTGGCGTCGGAAAAATGCTTTTGCAGCTTCAAGACGCGGTCGCGCAGGCGGCTGAGATCGTCGCCGAGATTGAGCACCTCGGTGCGTATCTGGTCGGCGGCATCACGCATCCGCGCGTCTTTGAGGATCTGCTGCATCACCTGGATCGCCAGCATCAATAGCGACGGCGACACCAGCACCACGCGGGCGCGATAGGCCTTCTGGATCACGTCGTCAAAGCCGTCGTGGATTTCGGCATAGACCGATTCCGACGGCACGAACATCAGCGCGGTATCCTGGGTCTCGCCGGCAATCAGGTATTTTTCGGCTATGTCGCCGACATGTTTCAGCACGTCGTTGCGCAGCCGTTGGCTGGCAAATTTCCGCTCTTCGTCGGTCCTCGCGTCGTGCAGCGCGGTCATCGCTTCCAGCGGGAATTTCGCATCGATGCAGAGCGGACGCTGGTCGGGCAGGAACACCACGCAATCCGGCCGCTTGCCGGACGACAGCGTGAACTGGAATTCGTAGGAGCCCTTCGGCATGCCGTCCTGGACGATCGCTTCCATCCGCGCCTGACCGAAGGCGCCGCGCGATTGCTTGTTGGCGAGCACGTCGCGCAGCGTCGTCACCTGGGACGTAAGATCGGTGAGGTTCTTGTGCGCATTGTCGATGATGCCGAGCCGCTCATGCAGCACGCGAAGACTGTCCATGGTGTTGCGCGTGGTCTGCTCCATCGACTGGCCGACGCGATGGGTGACCGAATCGAGCCGCTCGTTGACGGCGCGCGCCATCTCGGCCTGACGGCCGGCCAAGGCCTGCCCCATGGCGTCGACACGGCCGGTGGCCTCGGTTTGCGCGCGCAGCATTTCAGCGAGCCGTTGTTCGAGCTCGTCGGCGCGGACGGCCTGCGCCAGCGCCAGCTCGGCTCCGCGCCGCCCCGATCGCGCGATCACGATGGCGATGACAAGCAGCAGCACAAGGGTGAGCGCGCCGAAGCCGATCAGCGCGTCGTTGATGCGGACCGGCCAATCGCCGATCACGAAAAGAATCTGGTTCATGCCATCCTCTGTAGCCGATTCGCGCGCTTGCACGAACGAAGAGGGAACATTTATGGTGAATGCCGGGAAGAATTTATGGTTAATGCCGTCCTAAAATTCATGGTTAGCGCGGGGTTAATGCGTTCCCGGCCGCATTGACCCCATCGAATCAGCAGCTTAAATCGCCCGCCACGGTACCTAGAGCCAAGGCACTTAGAGACATCATGGCCATCAGAGAAATCATCATCCTCCCCGACAAGAAGTTGAGGCTGGTGTCAAAACCTATCGAAAAGGTGACGCCGGAGGTCCGCAGGCTCGCCGACGACATGTTGGAGACCATGCATGCCGCGCCCGGCATCGGGCTCGCCGCGATTCAGGTCGCCGAGCCGTTGCGGCTGATCACCATGGATCTCGCCAAGCGCGACGAAAACGGCGAGACCGCGCCGCGGCCGCGCGTCTTCATCAATCCGGAAATTCTGTCGTCGTCGGAAGAGATGTCGGTCTACGAGGAAGGCTGCCTGTCGATCCCCGAATATTACGAGGAGATCGAACGGCCCGCGAAGGTGCGGGTGCGCTTCACCGATCTCGATGGCAAGGTGCATGAAGAAGATGCCGAGGGGCTGTTTGCGACCTGCATCCAGCACGAGATCGATCATCTCAACGGCATCCTGTTCGTCGATCATTTGTCGAAGCTGAAGCGTGACCGCGTGCTGAAGAAGTTTGCCAAAGCCGCCAAGCGCGCGGCGGAGTAGGGTTCGCCAGTCACTCTCGGCCGTCCGCAGGATATTTCTACAACATGCCGCTTCGTCTGATCTTCATGGGCACGCCGGATTTTTCCGTGCCGACGCTGCTGGAGCTTGTGGCCCACGGCCACGAGGTCGCAGCCGTCTACACGCGCGCGCCAAAACCGGGCGGGCGTGGCATGAAGCTGCAACCGACGGCGGTAGAGCAGGAGGCGCGGCGGCTCGGCATTGTTGTCTTCACGCCGAAGACGCTGAAGACCGACGAAGCGCTGCAAGCGTTTCGCGCGCTATCTGCCGATGCCGCCGTCGTCGTCGCCTATGGCATGATCCTGCCGCAGGCCATCCTCGATGCACCAAAGCTTGGCTGCTTCAATCTGCACGCCTCGCTGTTGCCGCGTTGGCGGGGCGCCGCGCCGATCAACCGCGCCATCATGGCCGGCGATGCAGCGAGCGGCGTCATGGTGATGAAAATGGACGCCGGTCTCGACACCGGTGACGTCGCCATGGCAGAGCGCGTGACAATCACCGACCAGATGACGGCAAGCGATCTGCACGACGCGCTGGCGCAGCTTGGCGCCGGCCTGATGGTGCGTGCGATGGGCGCGCTGGAAAAGGGCGCGCTGCAACTCAAGAAACAAAGCGACGACGGCGTGACCTATGCCGCCAAGATCGAGAAGGCCGAGACGCGGATCGACTGGAACAAGCCGGCGCGTGCCGTGCTGCGCCATATTCACGGCCTGTCGCCATCTCCAGGCGCCTGGAGCGAGATCGGAGGCGAAGGCGAGGCGGCGCGGATCAAGATTCTGCGCTGCGAGCTTGCCAAGGGTTCGGGCGCTGCGGGCGCGGTGCTCGACGATCACCTCACCATCGCCTGTGGCGAAGGCGCAATCCGAATTCTCGAACTGCAGCGCGCCGGCAAGGCGCCGATGAAGGCCGGGGAGTTTTTGCGGGGCACACCGCTGAAGGCCGGGGCGCGGTTCTCGTGATTGTCATACCCCGCGCAGGCGGGGTATCCAGTACGCCGCGACGTTCGAGATTGAACCGAAACGCCGTGGAGTACTGGATCATCCGCTTTCGCGGATGATGACGGCCCGATTGGAATGAGATGCCCCGCTACAAACTCACCATCGAATATGACGGTACGCCGTTTTCCGGCTGGCAGATCCAGGACAATGCCTTGACCGTGCAAGGCGCGTTGGAAGATGCCGTCAAGGCGATTTGCGGCGAGGACGTTCGCGTCAATGGCGCGGGGCGCACCGACGCCGGCGTGCATGCGCTGGGGCAGGTCGCCCATTGCGATATCGCCAAGCATTTTGTGCCGGGGCGTTTTCGCGACGGCCTGAATGCGCACTTGCGGCCGCACCCGATCGGCGTTCTCGCCGCCGAAATCGTGCCCGATAATTTCGAGGCGCGGTTCTCCGCAATCAAGCGGCATTATTTGTATCGCATCGCCAACACCCGCGCCAATCTCGCGCTCGACATCGGCCGGGTCTGGCGCGTGCCCAGGCGGCTCGATGCGGACGCCATGCACACGGCCGCGCAAAAACTCATCGGCAAGCACGATTTCACGACATTTCGCGACGCCGAATGCCAGGCGAAGTCGCCGGAGAAGACGCTGGACCAGCTCGACGTTTCCCGCGAGGGCGACGCAGTCCGCGTCGTCACCTCGGCGCGCTCGTTCCTGCATAGCCAGGTGCGTTCGATGGTGGGCTCGCTGGTGTGGGTCGGCGAAGGCCGCTGGAGCGCCGACGATCTCGCAGCCGCCTTGGCCGCCCGCAACCGCGCCGCCTGCGGCCCGGTCGCGCCGCCGCAGGGGCTGTATTTGGCGAAAGTCGATTACTAGCCTCGCCAACAGACGCCGTCATGGCCGGGCTTGTCCCGGCCATCCACGTCCTTCATCATCCGCGTATGTAAGGTGGCTGGGTTTATATCATGGCGAGCACCCCCAACGGCATTTTGTACGTTGGGGTGACCAACGATCTAATTCGACGCGTCTACGATCACCGGAATGGGCTCGTTGCAGGATTTACCAAGAAGTATTCCGTCAAGCGCCTCGTTTACTTCGAACGCTACGACGAAATTCAGTCCGCGATCCAGCGCGAACACAACATCAAGCATTGGTCGCGGAAATGGAAAGTAAGGCTGATATTGGCCAGCGATCCGAATTGGGACGATCTTTACGACTCGATCGTCTAAGAACGTGGATGGCCGGGACAAGCCCGGCCATGACGGCGAAAGGGTTGCGGCCTCACCCGAAATACCGCTGCAGCACGCTCCGATAAATTTTCGTCAGCTTCTCTAGATCGGACACGGCGGCGCGCTCGTCGATCTGGTGCATGGTCTGTCCGACCAGGCCGAACTCGATCACCGGGCAATAGCTCGCAATGAAGCGCGCGTCCGAGGTGCCGCCTGAGGTCGAGAGTTCCGGCTTGCGGCCAGTGACCTCTTCGATCGCTTCGACCGCCAGATCGGTGAATGGGCCCGGCTTTGTCACGAACACATTCGAGTTCGAAGGCTCCCACACGATGCGCGCCTTGATGCGGTTTCCGGCAGCCTTTGCCAGCCGCGCCTCGACCAGCGCGCGCAGGGTCGCTTGCGTATGATGATCGTTGAAGCGGATATTGAATTTCGCGCGGGCTTGCGCGGGGATCACGTTAGACGCGCTGTTGCCGACATCGACCGACGTAAATTCGAGGTTGGAGGCCTGGAACTGCGCGCTGCCGTGGTCGAGCGGTTCGTCGCTGATCGCAACGATCAATCGCGAAATATCCGGCACCGGGTTCGCCGCCCGCTGCGGATAAGCGACATGGCCCTGCACGCCATCCACATAAAGCGTGCCGGATTGCGAGCCACGGCGGCCGACCTTGATGCAATCCCCCAGCACCTCGACATTGGAGGGCTCGCCAAGCACGCAATGGTCGAATTTTTCGCCGCGCGCGGCGGCCCATTGCAACAGTTTTATCGTGCCGTTAACGGAAAGGTCCTCTTCGTCGCCGGTAATCAGAAACGAGATCGAGCCCCGGCCGCCCTCCCGCGGCTTGCCGCCATGGTCGGCGAGATGTTGCAGCACTGCGGCAACACTGCAGGCGATGCCGCCCTTCATGTCGACGGCGCCGCGGCCATAGAGAAAGCCGTCCCTGACCTCGCCCGAGAACGCGCCATGGCTCCAGGCGCTCTCGTCGCCCGGCGGCACCACGTCGGTATGCCCGGCAAAGGTGATGTGGGGCGCTTCGTTGCCGATCCGGGCAAAGAGGTTGTCGATATCGGCGGTGCCGGGCTCGCCGAAGGTGACGCGGTGCACCTCGAAGCCGGCGCCTTTCAGAATATTTTCAAGTACGCCGAGCGCGCCGGCGTCAGCAGGGGTTACGGAAGGGCAGCGGACCAGATCGCGGGTGATCGAAACGGCATCAATCATGCCCTAATCCCGCAGCAATTCGTTGATGCTGGTCTTGGCGCGGGTGCGCTCGTCGACGCGCTTGACGATCACCGCACAGGCGGTGGAGGGACCGGGCTGGCCGTTTCTTAGCGGTTTTCCAGGCAAGGCGCCCGGCACCACCACGGCATATTCCGGCACCTCGCCGACAAAAATTTCGCCGGTCTCGCGGTCGACGATTTTTGTCGAGGCGCCCAGGAACACGCCCATCGCCAGCACGGCGCCTCTTCGCACGATCACGCCCTCGGCGACTTCCGACCGCGCGCCGATAAAACAATCGTCCTCGACGATCACGGGTTCGACCTGCAGCGGCTCCAGCACCCCGCCGATGCCGACGCCGCCGGAGATGTGCACGCGCTTGCCGATCTGCGCGCAGGAGCCGACCGTGGACCAGGTGTCGATCATGGTACTCTCATCGACATAGGCGCCGAGATTGACAAAGGACGGCATCAGCACGACGTTTTTCGCGATAAACGCCGAGCGGCGCACGATGGCGCCCGGTACCGCGCGAAAACCGGCGTCGCGAAAACGGTTCTCACCCCAGCCCTCGAATTTCGAGGGCACCTTGTCCCACCACGAGGCCTTGCCGGGACCGCCTGGTATCGCGGTCATGTCGTTCAGCCGGAACGATAGCAGCACCGCCTTCTTCAGCCACTGATGCACCTTCCACTTGCCGCTCGCCTCGCGCTCGGCGACGCGCACTTCGCCGTTGTCGAGCAGCTCGAGCGCGCGCTCTATCGCCTCGCGGACCTCGCCCCTGGTCGCGGTCGAGATGGTCTCGCGCGCTTCGAACGCCTCGTTGACGGTGGATTCAAGGGAGGCGAGAGACATCGTGGATTCCTTGGGCGCGTGACGGTTTCGGCGGCGAAGGGGCTTTTTCGGGATTTGGTGGGGGAGAGTCAAGGCGGGTTCGGTGTCATCACCCGCCACCGGGTCGGCGCGAAGCGCCGCCCGATGACAGGCTCCAGCGGGTGATCCAGTATTCCGCGGCCTTTGTTGTTTCTCTCGACCGCCGCGGCGTACTGGATGCCCCGCTTTCGCGGGGCATGACGGCGGAGGTGATGGCGCGAGCGCGCCTTAGCCCTTCGCCAGCCCCTGCAAAAACCCGGTCAGATCGTCGGTGACGTGGTCGACATGGGAGGCGTCGCGGCCTTCCAGCTCCCAATCCTCGCGCACCACTTCCTTGGAGCCGTCGGGCACCACCAGCACGGTGGTCATGCCGAGCTGGTGCGGGATGACGAGGTTGCGCGCGAGATCCTCGAACATCGCCGATCTCGCCGGGTCGACCTGATGCAAACCTAAGAATTTCCGATAGGTCTGCGGCGCCGGCTTCGGCTCGAGTTCGGCGGCGATGATATCGAACACCGCCTCGAAGTGATCGCCGATGCCCAGACGCGTCAAAACCTTGTCGGCGTGATCGGTCGAGCCGTTGGTCAGGATCAGCTTGCGCCCGGGCAGTTTTGCGATCGCGGCCCCCATCGCCGGGTTCGGCTCGAGCGGCGAGTGGTCGATCTGGTGGACATAGGCGAGGTAATCATCGGCGCGCACGCCATGCTCGGTCATCATGCCGCGCATGGTAGTGCCATAGCGGCGGTAATAGTCTTTTTGAATCCGGCGCGCCTCCGCAGGCGATACCTTGAGCCAGGCGCCGACGAACTCGCCGATCCGCGCATCAACCTGCTGCCACAGGTTGACATGATGCGGATAGAGCGTGTTGTCGAGATCGAACACCCAGGTGTCGATGTGGGTGAAGGCGCGCTTCGCGTCATTTGTTGATGTAGCGACCATGGCTCTTCCTCACCTCTCCCATAGGGAGAGGTCGGCGCGTAGCGCCGGGTGAGGGGTACAGCCCAACGATAGATCGTACCCCCTCACCCCAGCCCTCTCCCCATGGGAGAGGGGGCGCACTGCAATCGCGTATAAAGCCTGCCTCATCACGGCATCGCAAAGCGGAGCGTCTTGCCGCCGCCGGACATGTCGACCGCGGTAAAGCCGGTCGCTGCAAAGCCGCGGCTGCCGCAGTCACCCTGCTCATTGGTCTCGAACTTGCTCTCGCGCGTGCAGAGCTGCGCAGTGCCGCCCCAGTTCAGCGGCTTGTCCTTGAGCTTGATGGTGCGGTTTTCGCCGTCGACGGCTTCCGCAAAACTGAAAATCTGCTTAGGCGTGCCGATGACGTCGGGATGCAGGCATTTGCCGGGATCGATGCGATACCAGCCGCGGCTGACCACGGCCTTGCCGTCGTCGGTCGCGACCGCGGCCATGATCTTGTGCCGCGTGTCGTTGCACCAGGTGAGCCCGGTGGAAGAAGGCGACTGCACCGCATCGATCATGGCGGTGAAGACATTCGGCGACTGCACGATATCCGCCGTCAGTCCGCGATTTTTCAGGAATGCGGCAAGTGCTGCTTGTGTCTTCGGCCCGTCGACGCCGTCGATCGGAGCAGCGTCATAGCCCGCGATCACCAGCAGCCGCTGGATGCCGGCGAGTTTCGCCTGCTCGTCGTCATATTCGGAGTCTTCGGCAAGATACGCGACAAGGTTGCCGTCGTCGGTCCGCGTCGGCGTGATCTGGGTGAAGGGTGCCGGCGTCTGCCCGGTGCGGCACTGCCGGGCGGCTGCGATGACAAAATCGTTGGGTGCGACGCATAGCGTATCGCCGCCGTTCTGCGGGATCGGCGAAGCGCCATAGACGCCAAGCGCGCGCGCGTTCAACAGGATGCGGTCGGCGGTCAAGGTGCCCTGCGCCACCACGCGGCAGGCCGCCGGATCGATTCGAAACCAGCCGCGCGTCGCGGTAGCTGCCTTGTCGTCGATGCCGATCGCCGCCTCGACCACATAGCTCATGCGGTTGCAGAGTTTGAGATCGGCAAACGCCGGAGCCGAAGAGACAAGGAACGAGATCACCGCAGCGGGAAGCGCGAGCATGGTGCGCCTGCCATATCGCCGCAGCCTGGCGCTGACGCGGCGCATGGACATCGGGGCGGCGAGGGTGGTCGCGTGGGTCACTTGTGGATCAGCGTGCCGGTGCCCTGATTGGTGAACAATTCGAGCAGCACCGCGTGCTGCATCTTGCCGTCGATGATGACCACGCCCTCCACGCCCTGTTCGAGCGCGTAAATGCAGGTCTCGACTTTCGGGATCATGCCGCCGGAGATGGTGCCGTCGGCGATCAGCTTGCGCGCCGCCTTGATCGAAAGTTCCGGGATCAGCTTTTTCGATTTGTCGAGCACGCCGGGGACGTCGGTCAGAAGCAGCAGCCGCTTGGCTTTCAGCGCGCCGGCCACCGCGCCGGCAAACGTGTCGGCGTTGATGTTCAGCGTATGGCCATCCGACGATGTCGCAAGCGGCGCCAGCACCGGGATCAGCTCATGGCCGATCAGCTGGTTCAATAGCGTCAGATCGACCTTTTCGGGGTCGCCCACGAAACCAAGGTCGATCGCCTTTTCGATATTCGAATCCGGGTCGACCATGGTGCGCGTCGTCTTGGACGCCTTCACCATGTTGCCGTCCTTGCCGCTTAAGCCCACCGCCTTGCCGCCGGCTTCATTGATGTAGCCGACCAATTGCTTGTTGACCGAGCCCGCCAGCACCATCTCGACGATCTCGATGGTGGCGGCGTCGGTGATGCGCAAGCCGGCGGCGAATTCGGACTGGATGCCGAGCCGCTTCAGCATGGTCGCGATCTGCGGCCCGCCGCCATGCACCACGACCGGATTGATCGCGGTTTGCTCCAACAGCACGACGTCGCGCGCGAACGCTTTCGCGGTGTCCTCCGCCCCCATGGCATGGCCGCCATATTTGATGACGATGGTTTCCTCGTCATATTGCTGCATATGCGGCAGCGCTTCGGACAGGATGCGGGCTTGATCGAGCGGGCTGATATGGGACGCGTCGGTCATGAAGCGCTCTCTTTGTCGAAAACTGGGGCGGGTTCTATCTGATTGGCGCCCACGGCGCAAAGTGCCGCTTACCCCCGCCGCGGCCAGGCGGCCGCGACCGCGAGCGTCAGCCAGCTCAGAATCAAAAGCGTGCCGCCCGTGGGAGCGGCAAGAGGAAAAAGCCGGTGACCGGCAAACTGCCGCATGGTCAGATCGCCAGCGAACAGCGCAGCCGCCACAACGAAGCCGAACGCGGCTGCGATGCCGATTTTGCTATGAATCATGCCGCGCTCGACCAGTGCCACCACGGCAAGCACGGCCGAGCTGTGGAACAGCAACATGGATGAGGCCGCCTCCAATTGCATTGCGTGATCCTGATGCGCCGATAGCGCGGCCAGGATGACGCCGTCGGCGCCCATGATGGCGGCAAGACCGATCAGAATGCGAAACGCGGACGTCATCGGCGGCGCTCCCCAAGCAGGCGCACCATCGCTGCGCGCAATTCAACGATCCCCGCGCCGGAGCGCGAGGAGGTCGCCAGCACTTGCGGAAAAGCAGCGGGATGTTTTGCCAGCGCAGCCGTGGTCGCTTCGATCTGTGCTTGCAGCTCGGCCGGCTTCAGCTGATCGGCCTTGGTGAGCACCACCTGATAGCTCACCGCCGATTTGTCGAGCGTCTTCAGCACCTCGCGGTCGGCTTCCTTGAAGCCATGGCGCGCATCGATCAGCACGTAGACCCGCGCCAGGCTGGCGCGGCCTGACAGGAATTTGTGGATCAGCTCGGTCCAGGCGGCGACCTTGCTCTTCGGCGCCGAGGCGTAACCGTAGCCGGGCATATCGACCAGCCGCAAACCTGCTCTGTCGGGGCCTTCGAAGAAGATCAGTTCCTGGGTGCGGCCGGGCGTGTGCGAGGTCCGCGCCAGGGCGTTGCGGCCGGTCAGGGCGTTGATCAGGCTCGATTTGCCGACATTGGAGCGGCCGGCGAACGCGACCTCCATGCCCGCCATCGGCGGCAGCGTTTCGATCGAGGGCGAGGCCGAGATGAATTGCCATTCGCCGGCGAACAGCTTTCGCCCTTGCTCGATCAGCTTCGCATCGGGTTCGGCGGTCATGCGAATGTTTCCATGAGGGAGCGTGGGCGGCTCAGCCGTCATTGCGAGCGAAGCGAAGCAATCCATCTTTGTAAATACGCCACCACAATCAAAACTGTCATCGCCCGGCTTGACCGGGCGATCCAGTACGCCGCGGCCTCTCGATCTATCTCAAACGCCTCCGGAATACTGGGTCGCCCGGTCAAGCCGGGCGATGACATCCAATAGGGTTGACGAGAAAATCAGGTCTTCGATTCGGCCTTCTTCCAAGCGAAGGTGGCCTTCAGATTGTCAAGCAATTCAACCTTCACGCCGTTGCGGCGCATGATGAAGCTCTGCTGCAGCACCGACAACAGGTTGTTCCAGGCCCAGTAGATCACGAGCCCGGCCGGGAAGCCGGCGAGCATGAAGGTGAAGATCAGCGGCATCCAGGCAAAGATCAGCTGCTGGGTTGGATCCGGCGGCGTCGGATTGAGCTTCATCTGGAACCACATCGTGATGCCCATGATGATCGGCCAGACGCCGAGCGCGAGATAGTGCCCGAACAACGGCAGTTGTGTCGGATCGAAGTGCAACAGCCCGAACAGGTTGAACAGGTTGGTCGGGTCCGGCGCCGACAGGTCCTTGATCCAGCCGAAGAACGGCGCGTGGCGCATTTCGATGGTGACGAACAAGACCTTGTAGAGCGAGAAGAACACCGGAATCTGCAAGGCGACGGGAAGACAGCCGGCGATCGGGTTGATCTTCTCCTTCTTGTAGATTTCCATCATCTCCTGCTGCTGCTTCACCTTGTCGTCGGGATAGCGTTCCTTCAGCGCGGCGAGCTGCGGCTGCACCGATTTCATCTTCGCCATCGAGGCGTAGGATTTGTTGGCGAGCGGGAAGAACAACAGCTTCACCAGCACCGTCACCAGGAGGATCGAGATGCCGAAATTGCCGACCAGGCGGTAGAAGAAGTCCAGCGCCAGGAACATCGGCTTGGTGATGAAGTAGAACCAGCCCCAGTCGATCAAGAGATCGAAATGGTTGAGCGAAAGCTGCCGGTTGTAGCCGCCGAGGCCGCCGATCGGGAAATTGATGCCGACCACGCTGGCTTCCTTGGCCCCCGCAAACAGCCGCGCATTGGCGCTGCCGGTGCCGCCGATCGCTATCGTCTGTGCGTCCTGCAAATAATCGGTCTGATAGGTTCGGATGGCGCCGACGAGATTGGACGAGTAGCGCGCCTGCAACTGCGCGTTGGTGTCGGGTAATAGCGCCGAGGCCCAGTATTTGTCGGTGATGCCGAGCCAGCCGTCGGTGACCTTGAAGCTCACCGTCTTGGCGTCGTCGATCTTCTTGTAACCATATTCCTGCAAGCCCTGGTCGCCGAGATAGCCGATCAGGCCTTCGTGCAGGATGTAATAGCCCGACACTTGCGGGGCACCGTGACGCGAGATCAGTGCGAACGGATAAAGCGTGACCGGCGCGTTGCCGACATTGCTGACCTCGTCCCTGAGGGTGAAGAGGTAGCGGTCGTCGATCGAAATGGTGCGGCGAAAGGTCAGGCCGTCGCCATTGTCATATTTCAAGGTCACCGGCGTGGTCGGCGTCAGGCTGCCCGAGCCTTCCTGCTGCCACATGGTGTTCTGATCGGGGATCCGGATTGTCGAGCCGGTGGCCGGCACCCAGCCGAACTCGGCATAATAGGGCGCGGCGGTGTTCGACGGCGAGTACAGCACGATCGCGGGCGAGGTCGGATCGACGGTGTCGCGGAACTGCACCAGCGACAAATCGTCGATGCGCGCGCCCTTCAGCGAGATGGTGCCGGAAAGGCGGGGGCTGTCGATCTTGACGCGGGGCGTCGCCGCGATCGCGGTCTCGCGGTCGACGACCTGCGCTGTCGCGATCGCCGGCGCATTGGCGGCGGGCGCGGGCGGCGCATTGGTCGGCGGCGCGTTCGCCGGCGTCGTGGTGTTCGCGGCAGGCTGCTGCTTGGCGAGTTCCGCCTGGATCTGGCTCTGCGCGCGCTGCTTTTCCATCTGCGGCACGTTGTAGAAATACTGCCAGGCGAGCAGCACGAGGCCGGATAGAATGACGGCGAGGATGGTGTTGCGATTTTCGATCATCGTAAAGGTCTCGTCATTCGATCCGCTTGTTAAGCTTTCGCCGCGCCGTCTTAAGTACTTGCCTGTCGCTGCCCCGTCGCTGACCGATCGAGCCGATGGAGCGCCGAGCGGAGGTCGTCGAGCATGGCTGCAAAATCGCGGTTCAACGCCGCCCTGCGGCCGACTAGCACATAATCATGGTGCGGTCGCATGGCTATGACGTCGAGCCGTTTCACCAATTCGCGAAGCCTTCGCCGGATGCGGTTACGCTCGGTGGCGGTGCCGTTTTTCCGGGTAACGGTGAAGCCGATCCGGATCGGGCCCGAATCGTCGCGGCGGCGGCTCTGCACCACAAAGGCCGCGCTATTCACCCGCGCGCCATTGGCAACGGCGAGGAAGTCCGCCCGCTGCCTTAGCCGATCCATGATAAAATCTCCGGAAGGAACGCCCGGCTCAGGCGCTCAGACGCTTGCGGCCCCGCGCGCGGCGCGCGGCCAGAACCTTGCGGCCGCCGGCGGTCGCAAGCCGCGCGCGGAAGCCGTGGCGGCGCTTGCGCACCAGTTTGCTGGGTTGATAAGTCCGCTTCACGGGTAATTCTCCGCTGACCGGGCAATTTGCCGCTGAATTGAGAGCTAAGTCCGGTGATGCTGGCCGGCCCGGAACAAGGCCGATTCGGGCCTCAACGAGCCGCCACCCGGTGAAACCGGGCCATCGCGGACAATTGGCGCGGCTTATACGGGAGCGACCCGTTTTCGTCAATGTTGCCAAGTCTCTCGCGGGGTGTGCATCGATACGTCGTAATCCGAGCGAATATATTGATATTTTCGGGGTTTTTCAGGGCGAGGATGGCGGGCCGCCGGGTCCAATCCTAGATCGGAACCAGGCGGACATTAGCGATCGGTAATTTGACCCGGTCGAGGTGCGAGCCGCATCCTGAGATTCCGGTCAAAAAGGGCAGAAGAATATCGTGGCAGTCACTGACGTACAGCCGACCAGCGAGAGGCCGCGGCCGATGCCGTCGCGCCGGTTCGGCCTGTCGGGCAAGCTTCTGCTGCTCACCATTCCGCTGGTCATGATCGCGGAAGTGCTGATCTATGTGCCCGCGATCGCGAACTTCCGCATGAACCGGCTGAACGACCGCCTGGCGGCGGCGAACACCGCGGCGCTGGTGCTCGATGCCGCGCCCTCGGGCATGGTGCCGGAATCGCTGGCGCGGCAGATCCTGACCTCGATCGGGGCGCGCGCGGTTGCCATCAAGCTCGGCCAGCAGCGCCGCCTGCTCGCCAGCGCCGATCTGCCGGCGGCGATCGACCACGACATCGACATGCGGACCATGACGGTGTGGTCGGCGATCGTCGATTCCTTCGAGATGATGCTGGAAAGCGGCAACCAGGCGATCCGCGTGATCGGGCCGGCGCCGGGCGGTGCGCAATTCATCGAGACCGTGATCGACGAAATGCCGCTGCGCAAGGCGATGTACCGGTTTTCCCGCAACCTCTTGCTGGTCTCGCTGGGGATCGCGGTGCTCACCGCGGCATTGGTCTATCTCGCGCTGCATTTCCTGTTCGTGCGGCCGATGCGGCGGCTGACCGCGAGTCTCGCCGGCTTCCACGAAGACCCTGAAAATTCGGCGCGGATCATCGTGCCGAGCCAGCGCGGCGACGAGATCGGGGTTGCCGAGCGCGAACTCTCTGACATGCAGCGCGACCTGGTCTCGATGCTGCATCAGAAGAGCCGGCTCGCAGCGCTTGGGCTAGCGGTGTCGAAGATCAACCACGATCTGCGCAATCTTCTGGCGTCCTCGCAGCTGTTGTCCGATCAGTTGGCGAGCGTGCCCGATCCGCGGGTGCAGCGCTTTGCGCCAAAGCTGATGCGCTCGCTGGAGCGCGCGATCGCGTTCTGCCAGTCGACGCTGTCCTACGGCCGCGCGCAGGAGGCCGCTCCCGACCGCCGTCTGATCCCGATCGAGCCTGTGGTGGCCGAGGTCCGCGAGACCGCGGGGCTGGCGAGCGACGCATCGATCGGCTGGATCAACGCGATCGAGCGCGGCCTGACGGTCGATGCCGATCCCGACCAGCTGTTTCGGGTGCTGCTCAATCTCGTACGCAACGCGGCGCAGGCGCTGGAGGGACGGCCGCGCAGCGACGCTGCGACCACGCAGATCCGCGTTACCGGACGCCGCGAAGGCGCGGTCGCGATCCTGGAAGTTTCCGACACCGGTCCCGGCGTGCCGGCGAGAGCGCGCGAACATCTGTTCGAGGCGTTCCAGACGTCGGGCCGTCCGGGTGGCTCCGGGCTCGGGCTCGCCATCGCCGCCGAGCTGGTTCGCGCCCATGGCGGCGACATCCAGCTGGTCGAAGGCACCATCGGCGCCACCTTCCGGATCGTGATCCCGGACCGGCCGGTGGAACTTTTGACCATCCGCAACGAGCGGGCACGGGCGTAGGTTTGTGCCCCCGTCACGCCGCTGACCGATGCCATCGGCCCGACCTTGCCAATCAAGGTCGGAGCGGGTAGCTAAGGCCGTCTTTCGCGGTCGTCCGGATTTGTCCGGAATGCATGCGGGCCATCAGGCCCGAATCTTTAAGCGAAAAACGCGCCCGTAGCTCAGCTGGATAGAGCACTAGACTACGAATCTAGGGGTCAGGAGTTCGAATCTCTTCGGGCGCGCCACTTCGCACGCAGATGCACGCTTTTCGATCCTATGACGCGAACTTCCTTCGCGTCCTCTTCGACCTGCTGGGCTAACGCGCGCGGGTGGTCGCAGCCGGCCGACCCGGTCCGCGTCCGCCTGCGGACCAACCGTTCATCGTGAACTCGTCACGACTGGTTGCATCACGTTCTTCACGACATATTCGCCGATTTCGCGGCCCATCTTCGTCCCAACCTCGGTCGAGAACCGGTAATGGAAGCCGGCCCAGATGCGAGCGTTTGCAACCTCTTCGGTGTATGCAGCCGTATTGATCCAGCGATGGATGGCGCCGGGTGCGGTTGTGCTCATCATCGTCACTTCCGGCATTTCCTGAGAGCCGAGCACGGCCTCGATCACCCCCGCCGCGGCGCCGCTTTGGATGCAGTGCGCGCAGGGATATTCCGGGTGCATCGGCGTGCTGTCGATCGGCTGCCAGGTCGGCTCGCGCTCGGTCGCGGGGTTGTCATCGAGATCGCCGTTGCGGATCGCCGTGACCGGCCGCCAAAATTCATAATAGTATTTGGCGTCGAACACCGCGATGGAAGCGTCCGTTAACGCAATGGAATAAAGCGCCATGAAGCGCGCGCTCTCGACCACACTCATCCGCTTGGCCGTGACGAGCTGGCGGGGTATTTGGTGATACACTGGCGGTCCCACCGCCAACCAGAAGCGTGCGGTTTCCGTCTGTTGTGCCGAGCGCTTGGCGCTGGTCTTGCCACCA
>Ga0210408_10001537_pt1 | contig 24021 bp, 16 predicted proteins | sample IncBWH4MmetaG_FD_155471 | JGI IMG/M metagenome (GOLD analysis project Ga0210408, IMG submission 155471) | Forest soil microbial communities from Barre Woods Harvard Forest LTER site, Petersham, Massachusetts, United States - Inc-BW-H-4-M | ecosystem: Environmental > Terrestrial > Soil >...
CATCGCTTCTCCCGCCCCAACTTCGATGATCCCGCGGTCCTGGTCGGCGCCGAATCCCCCCAAAGCCGCGCCCTTGATGCTTGGAACATATCCTGGCCACTGGCCTGCGCTCCAGGTATAGCCGAAGTAGAACGGATTGCCCGCCTCTGCCTGCATCTTCGCCTTCCATTCCAGCCCAAGCTCGGCAAACAGCTCGCCAGGATTGGCGGCGATGACGATATCGTCGTTGATTGTGATTGTCGTGAGGCGAACGTCGAAATGCTTCGCGGTATCGAAACGTCCGCTAAAGGCAAGCGTGGCGTCCTGGTATTTGAGTGTTGTTTCACCCGTCTTGCCGTTCAAGGTCTTGGCCACCTTGATCGTTTCGTGGGCCAGCAGCTCTCCCATGCGTTCCATCGGCGTGTAATCGGTCTTAAAGGGATCGTCCGGGCCGGTTCGGCGCGGGACCGTGAACAACGGGGCAACATTGCCGGCGGCTCCATTGACGAACAGGCAGTTTACTCCTTTGCCAAATGCCTCCTCAACCTTCCGCGCGGCGACGCCCGGGTAATCACCTGAGATCGCATAACTCTGGCACACGACGTCGGCATGACAGGCATAATTCATCATGATGGCCCGGGGCTGGCCATTGGTGTCCTCGACCCGGATAACACCCACCTCCTGGTCAACCGGCCCGAAGGGAATCCGGTCGGGGTTGATCGCGCCATAGTGCTCGTCGCCCATCCAGGACTCGCGGGCATGGCCGTCCTCGCGGACAACCAGGCGTTTGAATCCCAACTGGGGAAAACTCCTGCGCCCGGCCGCAATCCTCGACGGGAACATATTCGTCACTGCCAGCTCCACGGCCTGGATGATTTGCTTTTCGAAGAAGGCCTTCAGGTTGCTATACCCGGGGCCTTTGCCGGGCTTCGACGGACCCGTATGATTGTGCGACGAACAGAGGAAAACTTTTGAAATGCCAAACCTCTCCTTGCAGACCGTCTCGACCTTCTCGCTGGTGAAGACGCCCAAATCGACCGAGACAAAGGCGAGGCGCTCGTGGTCGATTTCCAGCACCAGGCTGCGCGCGTACACGGGATCATGGAGCGGCTCGTCCGTAACGGGAGTGATGCTCACCTTGGCCGTTCCCGCCAGGAGCTTTCCCGTCGCGCCCCGCGACTGGCTCGTGAAGTTACAAAGCCCGCAGAGCACCAGCGCCGCGGCAAGGAGTTTCGTCGGTTGCATATAGTCGAGTCTATCGTGCCTGGGCGGTGATGAAATCCACTACTGGCTTCGGATCCCTGGGCGCCGTTGGGAAATGCCCGTCGCCTTCTTTGATGATGACGGTGATCCGGCCACCGAGTTCCTTGTATCTTTTTTCGACCACCCGCGTCTGGTCGTTGAGCCAGGGATCAAGGCCGCCGCAGACATGCAGCAGCGGCACGCCTGCCTTGGCTAACGGAGCCAGGTTATCCAGCGGCGGCGTTTTCGCCATGTGGCTGCGCAAGACCGGATTCTCACCGTAAACGCACCCGACCTTGTCCGGGTTCTCGATGGCCCAGGCGTACGCATCCCCCGCCGCGGCCCCCGCGCCTTCCATCACTGGCTTCGGGGAAAAACCGTGCCCGGTCAGGTGCCGGTAAACGGCGTCCCAATGCGCCCGCGACGGGCCGTCGCCGTTGTAAGGGACCGGGCCGGTGACGATGTGAAAACCTTTAGCCAGCAAAGCCAGGTCCACCGCCGCCTCGCGCGAAACGTAATCCGCGCGGAACACCCAGGGGGTTCCCGCTGCCGCGGTTTTCGGCATGATGACGTTGATGGTGCCTTCGACGCCGCTCAGGTCGAAGGCGTAGCGGTCGTAGCACTCGGTGAACCCCGGTCCGCGACAGGTGATATAAGTTCCTTCCTTCGGGTAGTCGCGGTAGAAGTTCTCCGCGCTGTAAAACGAGCATCTGGTGAATTTGCCGGGCACGAAGTCAGGCTTGTGGCTGCTGACCGGATGGACGTTCTGCTCAATCCAATCGGCGAGCGGTTTGGGATCGCGCAAGCTATGCGGATGGTGGCCGAAGCCTTCCTTGATCATCACGGTGATCCGGCCGCCCCACTGCTGGTAGATATTCTCGATGGCCGAGGAAAACCGTCCAAACAATGGATCCACGCTGCCACAGACGTGCAGCAGGGGCACATCATTGGTGGCCAGATCTCCGAGCCTCAAAAGAATCTCACGGTTGCCGCCGGGGTTGTCAGCGTAAATGCAGGACACTTTATCGGGGTTGGTGGTGGCCCATATGTAGGCGTATTCTCCGCCCCGGCTCATGCCGATGAAAGCCGGCTTCTTCGAGAGCCCCTGCTTTTCCGTAAGGAAAGCATACCACGCAGCCCACTCCTTGCCCGGCTTCAACGTGGCGTCGGCCGAGATGTAAGCAATGTGAAACCCCCGCTTCAGCAGTTCGATTTCCGTTTGCGGCTGGTGGTCCCAGTAACAGCCGCGCCAGGACCATGGCCTGCCGGCGGCGGCTTCTTTTGGCGCCACGACAATGCATCGCCGCTGGCCGCTCGGTGGGCTGCCCACGCCGGCGTTTTCCCCCGCCGGCGCTTTGAAAGGCCGGAGGCTCAAGTCCGAACAGTCCATGATGAAATCATAGCGGTCGAAACCATGCCAGGTGGACTTCTCGCCCGCGAAAGCCGCCGGGGAAGATGCCTCGGATGATTCAGCTCCGCGCAGGCTGGCCGAGATACCGAATGTGGAAAGGGCAAGCGCCGCAAGACCGACGAGTTGTTTTATACCTGAAGAGTTCGATTTCATAACGCCAGGATGCCTTCTGCGTTCGGCCAGCCGCCAGCAGATATGGGGTTCTTTTCGCAGGCAAATGAATGTAATCGATCCCGCCCCCTGATGGCATCCCCAAAATCGGGGATGCCGGAATGATGAGTGATGGAACGATGGAGCGATGGAGTGCCTGCTGGGGACGAGCCGTCCCCACCTCGTCAAGCCGCTGGTTACCGGTTGGGCGCGGGAAGAAGCTCGATGCCGGAATGGTCCGGCCGGATTCGCAGGCGGATGGAACGAATAGCGTTCTGGGCCGCATCGGACGCGCGATGCCCCCCGGTGGCGATGTAACAAATGAAAAGAGAGCCGTCAGGCAATTCCATCGCTTTGCCGTAGCCATAACTGGTGTCCACGAGGAAACCATAATCTTTGGCCGGCGCGGTCCAGGTTTGGCCGCCATCGGCGCTGAAGATGAGGCGCAGACCGTTGTGGCCGGGTGAATAAGAGCCGTGGAGACAAACCAGGGTGCCGTCGCGCAAAACGTAGAGGCTCGGCGCAAACATGCGCAGGCCGAAGGTCGCGGGCGGAGTCCACGTCCTGCCGCGGTCGCTCGACCAGCTAATATCGCCCTCGGGCCGCGCCATCATCACCCAGCGGCCATCCGGCAGTTCGGCCACCGTGCATTCCTGCAAGTCATGCCCGGCCTTGATGGTGGAGAGCAGCTTCCAGGTTTTTCCGCGGTTGGTGGAGCGGAAGATGCCGCATTGATCCGGCGGACCCTGTGGGCGGCCGTTGATGGCGAGCAGGACCGACCCATCCTTGAGCCTGGCAAACGGACCGTCGGTCTCGTGGAACCAGGGCGTGCCGAGCGGGATTGGCTTTTTCTCCCACGTTTTTCCATTGTCAAACGAGCGAATAAAAAAGATGTGGGGCGGCGGGGTTCTGCCCGGGTCTTTGGGTTCGTCTCCCTTGTAGATGAAAAAACAGCAGAGCACAGTTCCATCCGACAACTGGACGAAGGCCGGGTGCCGATCGTCCGCCAGGGTGTCCACCAGCGTTTCGGGTTTGCTCCAGGTTTTGCCTTCATCCGTCGACCGGGTGAGCATGGCGCGGCCGCCCGAGGGCGCGACGATGTCCGTGGGCATTCCCAGCTTTCGATATTCTTCGAGATGCGCCGGCGAATATTGCATCGGCGTTGAAACCGACGCGTGCCAATAACCGGCATTGAAGCCGACCAGCCACGTTCCGTTCCGGAGCCGGATGGGAGATTCCCAGCCGACGAAGCCAGCATAACCCGGAAACGGGTCCGGCTGGTTTATTCCGGGACCGACAATGATTCCCCGGCAATCTTCAGGCCGGGCTTTGGATTCTCCAGTTTCGACCACCGTGACGTGAGCTGCGTGCGCCGGCGAGCGGAAGGAAAAAGCGGCGAGAAAAACCCACAGAGCGAGGGCCGCCTTCTCAGCCCCGGGCGGCCGTTTGGTTTCGTTCGCCGGATTCACCGCGCCAAGCTATGGTGCAGGTTCCGCCCAGGTCAAGATGCGGCTACGGTTTCCGTGCTCCTTGAACTGTTGCGCTTCCCGGTTCGAAGCGAAGATAAACCGTGCCCTGATAAGGCGCGCTCACCAGCGGCGTGGTTGCTTGCGGTCCGGTCTGCGCGGCGGTTTCAAATTTGTTTCCCATCGGCGGAATGTCACGCACCACGGCGAGATTGCCCGGTGGAAATTTCATCGCCATCTTCGCCATCAGATTGCCGCCGGGGAAATGCGGGGTGCCCACGCGCACAAAGGTTTTTTCGTCCGGAATCACCATCGTGAGCGCGCCTTCGGTTGTCACCAGTTTGAGCCAGCGCACATTGGCGAAGTAGCCGGCGAATTCGGGATACACCCAATCCTTGTAGCCGGTCTCCGTCGAGTTGTAGGCCGTGTCCCAGACGCCGAGCGTCTGGCCTTTCAGCCGGTTGCGCCAGACGCGATAGGGCCCGTCGCCGAACCACGTTTTCCTGAGCATTTTTTCTTCGGGATAATCAAAAGCCACGCCGACCACATTGGTCTGCATCGCCGGATCAATCGCATATTCCAGTTTTAGCCAGCCCGAATCCAGCAGGGTCCAATGAGCTTGCGAAATCGGCCCGCTCGTCAGTGAAAACTTTTTGCCGCCCACCTTGACGCCGAGTAATTGTCCCGTACCTGGCACAACACTCGCTTCTAGATCACGCTCTTTCAAAAGCAAGTTGTCCTCCGTCATCGTTGCTGGGACTGGCGAACCGGTTGGCGCAAATTGGCTTTGCTGCTGCAGCGGCCACACCCACGTCCACAATTCCTGCCCGTGCGGATTGCGCGCCGTCACTGCCAGCGCGCCGGCGTTTTTCCAATCTGCCGGAAGACGGAGTTTCAGCCGGCCGGAATTTCCCGGGGCGATGACGGGGCTGGGAATCGCGCCTCGGGCAATCGGGTCGAAACCGGCGGACTGGCCGAACCGCCGCAGTTGCCAGTTGAAGCTGCATTGGGAAAGGCTGGTGAACTCGTAACGATTTTCCACCGGCAGCGTGCCGTCGAAATCCACCGGCAAAGCGTCCGGAAGCTGCACGGGCGACCAGACTTGCTTGATCGTGTAATAGCTGGCTTCCTTTTCGCGATACGGTCCGACAATGCCGTCGGGCGCCCAGTTGCCCTTCACGTCAATCACGTTGTTCAAATCGTTGCGCCGCACGCCTTCATCGGCAAACACCCAGAGGAATCCGCCTGCCGAAACTTTGCTGCGGCGCATCGCGTTCCAAAAATCGTCCAGCCCCGCGCCATGACCGCCATCGTAAAGGCCATGCAGAAATTCCGTCGGCAGATAAACAAGGTTGCCCGAAAGTCCCTGCACCAGCGCCTTGTAGTCCGGATAATGCTTGTCATCGATGTTGCCGAACTTCGCCCAGGGATGATTGACGGCGCGATGCTGCGGATCGAGTTGATTAAAGTCAGCGTCCAGGTTCGTGTTCCAGCCGCCTTCGTTGCCATTGTCCCAGAGGATGATGCTGGGATGGTTCACGTCGCGGGAAATCATTTCCTTGACGTGCTGGCGCCCGACCTCCGTGTCGTATTTGTGCTGCCAGCCGGTGAGTTCGTCCAGGACGTAAAGCCCTCGCTCATCGCACAAGTCCAGAAACTCCTCATCGGGCGGATAATGCGACATGCGCACGGCGTTCATATTCATGTCCTGAATCAAATCCAAATCAAGGGCGGCAATCCGGTCGGAGGATGAACGTCCCAGCGTCGGCCAGGCGACGTGATGGCAGACGCCCTTGAGCAGCACGCGCCGGCCGTTGACCAAAAGACCTTCGCCTGCGCGCATTTCAACCGTGCGAAATCCGAAACGCTGTTTCAGTTCATGCAACACCTTCGCGCCTTGCTTGAGTTGCACGACGGCGGTATAAAGTGACGGCGTTTCCGCCGTCCACAAGGCCGGCGCGGAAATCTTCGTCGTGACGCGCCCCGCCGCCACCGGCACCGCAACGGGTCCCACCACGATTTTTCCCTGCGCGTCCTGGAGCCTCACTTCAATGGCGCTGGCATGGCCCTCGCCCCCCAGATAATAATCCAGCGCGAACGTGCCGTCGGCGCGCGCGTCAATCGCCACGCGCTCCAGGAATTGCGGCGGCTCGGCCTGCAACCAAACCGGACGGAAGATTCCTCCGAAGACCCAATAGTCGGCGTTGCGCTCGGCGTTGTTGACGGAAGCATTTGTGGATTTGTCGCTCACGGAAACTTCGAGCAGGTTTTCCTCGCCAAACTTGAGCAGCCGGGTGATATCATATTTGAACCGATAAAACGCGCCTTGATGCCATGGCCCAGCCTCGGTGCCGTTGACTTTCACCGACGCATCGGTCATCACCCCTTCGAACACGATGAAGACGCGCCGCTCATGCCAGCCGGCGGGCACATTAAACCGATGGCGGTAGTCGCCGCGGATGGGGGTGTAGTTCTTATCCTCGTGGCCGTAACGGAACTTGCCGAAGCCCTGCAATTCCCAGCACGAGGGCACGGCGATGTTCGTCCACACGCCGCTGTTACGCCCGTCGGAGCAGAAAAAATCCCACGGCACAGTCTGTTCGCCATCGTGGCCTGAAATGTATTGGCGGACAGTTTCCTGTGCCATTGCCGGAGCGCTGCCAGAGACCCAGTAACCCAGGCAGAGGCTGGTCGCGAATAAAACTTGTCTGCCTCGGATAAAAAACTTCTTCATACGGTCAGCGCCGGGCAAGTTTCACTTCACCCACGCTATCAATGTAACGAAAAATAGCGAGCGCTAACCCCTCTCCACCTTCCTCTTTCTCGTCCTCGTCTTTGGTCTTGGATGAAAATCCCTTTGGGATCCCGTTGGGATTTCCTGCTTTACCAGTTACCAGGTTGAGCAGGGACGGTGTGAATGCCTGCGCTCTCTACGGAGGTGGCTTGTGGGGTTTCATTGCCCCGGACGGCCCCCGGCAGCTTTTCCGCGCTTCCACATTTCAACGTTTCCGTTTTACGTCTTCCTCTCCCGCAGCCCCGCTGAACCGCGACTCTCCGCCGCGCGATGACCACAACACCGAATGAATTGCTCACCGCATTCAGCGGCGCGTAAAGCGTGATTTCGGTTGCGCGCCGCGCGGGCTCGTGCTTAAGTAAAGGCGTATCACCGGAATTAATTGCATGGATTAACGCACTTGCTGTTAACTTTTGTCCGACCAAGCCACAACTGGAGTTCAACCATGAAGGCCTCCTCAAATCACCAGCCCGAACGCTTCCACCAGGACACCGCCGCTCGGCCAGAGCATTGGCGCCGCCCACGATTGAGGGCCTTGGGCCCCCGGCTTGTCCATGGGCGCACGCTGCGAGCGGGTGTTCCTGCGGTTGGCTTTGGCGCCGTGCTGCTGGTGGCGCTGGCCTGCGGTCCAATGCTCTCGACGGCCCGCGCCCAGAACGCCGTGTTTACGTACCAGGGCCGGGCGCAGGTGAGTGGCACCAATTTCACCGGCACGGGCCAGTTCGAGTTCGCGCTGGTCATCAGCACGAATTTCAATCACCAGGCGACCGCCACCGCGAACATGGGCGGGCTGACGCCCAACGAATTTGTCAGCAGTTGCACGGTCAATAGTCCCGGCAGCGGTTATCCCGGGTCCTCGGCCGCGGTGAGCTTTTCCGGCGGAGGCGGCTCCGGCGCCTCGGCGGTGGCCAACGTCAGCGGCGGGGCGGTGAGCAGCATTACCGTGCTGACTCCGGGCTCCGGCTATTCCAGCGCGCCGGCCGTCACGGTGGCGCCGCCGCCGCCGAACATTGCCTACACCACCTATTGGAGCAACGACGGCACCAGCGTCAACGGCAGCGAGCCGGCCAACGCGGTGCCGGTCAGCGTCAATAACGGCCTGTTCACCGTCGTGCTGGGCGACACCACGCTGCCGAACATGGCGCTCCTTGCCGCCTCGGTTTTCGCCCAGCCGAATCTCGAGTTGCGGATTTGGTTCAACGACGGCGTGCATGGGTTCTCCGCGCTGTCGCCCACGCAGAGGCTTACGCCGGCTCCGTACGCGATTGTTTCCGGTTCGGCGAGCAACCTGCTGGGAACGCTTTCGGCGTCACAGTTGACCGGGACACTCGGCCCGGCCCAGTTGGGCGGGACCTATTCCGGTCCGGTGACATTTAATAACGGCGGCGACAGTTTCAGCGGGAACTTCACCGGGAACGGCACCGGAGTGACGAATGTTTCAGCCAATGCCCTGGCGTTTTTTTCGACGAATTACTCGATCACTTCCTGGGGCAACAACCAGTACGGGCAGCGCAATATTCCGGCGAACCTCAACAATGCAATTGCGCTCGGCGCCAGCGTCACGCACAGCATCGCGCTTTTGGCGAACGGCACCGTAGTGGCCTGGGGCGCTGGTACCACCAACAACCCCGGCGACGGCGTTGATTTCGGGCAATCGTTGGTGCCCACCGGCTTGAGCAATGTGACCGCCGTCTCGGCGGGATATCTGCATAACCTGGCTTTGAAGAACGACGGCACGGTCGTGGCCTGGGGTGCCGGCATGACCAACGCCGGCATTGGCGCTGACTTCGGACAATCCATCGTGCCCGCCGGGCTGAGCAACGTCATTGCCGTGTCAGCGGGGGGATATCACAGTTTAGCCTTGAGGAATGGCGGGATCGTCGTGGCTTGGGGAGCGGGCACGAACAACACGGGCACCAATCCAATTTCCGGACAAGCCATGGTCCCGCCGGGCCTCAACAATGTCGCCGCCATCGGAGCCGGACTAGTTTCGAGCCTGGTTCTGAAGAGCAATGGCACATTGGTGAGCTGGGGCGACAACACCTACGGCCAAACCAATATTCCACCAGGCCTCAGCAATGTCGTTGCAATTGCAGCGGGCGGCGTGCACAGCCTCGCCCTGAAATCCGATGGAACGGTCGTCGCCTGGGGTGCGGGCCTGTCGAATAACCCGACCGATGGCATTAATTTCGGCCAATCCATTGTGCCGGCAGGCTTGAGCAACGTCATCGCGGTGGTGGCCGGTTTGACCCACAGCGTGGCGTTAAAAGCCGACGGAACGGTCGTCGCCTGGGGCAGCAACGTCTCTGGGGAAACGGCTGTTCCACCCGGGGTAAGCAATTTTGTAGCGCTCGCGCCTGGGTGCGCAGCGCGGCATGTCCTGGCTTTCCGCAAACAATCCGACGCGCCGGTGGCCTGGCTCAATTCCGACAACACCTTCAACGGCAACATCCAGGTCAACGGCACGGTTGGTCTTTCGGGCGGCGATTTGCACTTGAACGACGGAAATCTGTATCTGCACACCGACCAGAACAGCGGGTTGGGCTGGTATGGCGCCACCAAAACATTCGGCAACCTTTCCGGCGGCGCGCCCAATGGGCCGGTGTTGTTCGGCAACTCCGGCGGCGCGCTGGGGACACTCACGGCGACCAACGGCCAGCAGGTTGCGCTGGTGTGGGATACGGCGCAGCACGTCGGCATTGGCACTCTGACGCCCACCGCGCGGCTGGACCTGGGGTCTGATCAGTCCAACAGCAAATTGGTGCTTTACGGTGGCAGTATCGGTTTAGGCGCAAACTACGGCCAATTGATGTTCAACCTGGGCGGTAGTGGCGGCCGCTTTTCGTTCATGGACGCGCCGGGCGGCAATGAGTTGATGTCCATTCTCAACTACGGCAGCGGCAATGGCGCCGTGGGTATCGGCACGATGTCGCCGAACGCCAAATTGGATGTGCGCGGCAACATTGCACTGGGGCCCTCCGGCCAACTCTATGCGCCGGGTTCGCAGGAGGTGCTCCGGATCGTTCGCGGCGCAGTGGACGGCAGTGGCAACATCCTGGCCGGGACAGGTTTCACCGTCAGTAGAACCGGCACCGGTGCCTATACCGTTACGTTCACGACCGCTTTTAGCAGTGAGCCTACGGTAGTGGCTACCGTCCAACACGGCGGCGGCGCTCAGATCATTACGACCGGCACGGTCACCACCAGCTCCTTTTTTGTCTCGACCTGGAACATCACCGGCAGCGCCTCCGACCAATTCTTCCATTTCATTGCCGTCGGCCCGCAGTGAGCCAAACGTCCGCACGAAATGGTGGACGACAATTCGTGAACTGGTGGCGCATTTGTTCAGGGAACACGCGAGTGGTTGGAAGAGGTTGCGCAGATTTGCATATCAGATTGCGAATCCGCGAAACTGAAACCTACCCTAATGGGTGGCCCCCTTCCTATCTCACCTTGACGCGATAGAATTGCGCGGCCGCCGATGGAGTCAGTAAATAGGGTGAGGTGGCGCTGGTGACGTTAGTATATGAGCCCGTCACCTGGGCAGCGGATTGCAGGGTGCCGGCGGGCCAAATCAATTGAATGCCATTGGTCAGAAGTTGAATTTTCAAGACTACGGGTGCGAGGTTGGTCGCGACAATGTAGTTGCTGCGGCTCAGGCTGTTGGTCCCTACCGGGCCGGTGACCGTCAGGAGCACGGTATTGGCGCCCGGTGTCCTGTACGTGTGTGCCAGCGCAGTGTCAGGTGTGTTCGTGGTAGCGCCATCGCCGAAGTCCCAGAAACGGTTAGTGATGATGCCGCTGGAGGTGTCGGTAAACATAACCGTTAAGGGCAGGAGTCCGTTGGTTGGTGAAGCCGAAAAGTCAGCCAGCGGGGCGAGCATTCCATAGACGGACAAGGCATATTGGGCGCCCACGTAAACTTTGCCATTGGCAATCGTTGGAATGGTGAACTTCACCGCTCCACCGGGGACATCGCGCGTGCCGGCCATGCCGGTGTTGTAAAGCTCGAGGGCCACGTTGGTCGCGTTGTATGCGTGCAAGACCGCCGGCCCGCCGGCGAAGGCATCTGACTGGATGGCCCAGACGATGGCGTCGTTGGTGCCGTTGGCGGAAACGGCAGGCGTGGAGCCCGGAAACCCGAAGGTGCCGGAAGCCTGCGAGGTGGGGTTGGTGCTGAGCGACCCGTTGGCGATGGTGAACGCACTAAGGACGTCGCCCGACCCGACGTAATAGAGCGCGCCGTTGAAGTATGCAGGTGTGTTCCACATTCCGCCTACCGCATTCCGTAGGACCTGCACAATCTGCGTATCTGCGGCCGAGTTGAACTGCCCCAAATTGTCGCGGTCCAGCAGGTAGATGGTTCCCGACTTACTGCCGGCGACCAGCAAGTGCGGATGGTTGGTACTGCCAACTGAATCCGGCAGCACAATCTCGCCTGCGGAACCGATGTCGTTGTCGGCCGCGTTGAGGGCATCCTGGTCAAAGGGTGTAAAATAGTCAGCGAGTGTCACTCCGTTCGTGGTGGCGAGCTTCAGGACGCTGTCACCCAGTTCGACCGACGCTGCGAAATCGCCGTTGCCGGTCTCAAGGTAAATGAACCCGGCCGGGTCGGCTGCTGGACCAGCGCCCGACTGCCAGATGCCGCCCAACCCTCCATTGGGAGTGGTATTGAAAACACCGTTGGTGGCTAAGGTGTGGGCATCGAATCCAAGCACCCAGCCATGATACGGCCCCAAGTCACCATGAGAGGCGCAGGCAATGTAAATCACGCCGTTGTTGAGGAGCAGGCCAGGGCGGTTCATCTGGCGGAGGGCGTTAAAGGTGAGCAGGTTTCCTACGCTGCCGTCGCCGGTGCCGGGCAGGGATGGCCCTGACACGTAGGTGTAGTTGGCGCCATCGTAGGCGGTGGTCGCAATCACTATGGGCCCGCCAAATTTCTCCGCGCCCGTGGCCGCGTCCAGGGCGTGGAGCCGATGGACGTAATTGGTCACAACTCCCGAGACCTCTCTGGTTTTGGCCTCGACATAAATCGTGTGGCTGACCGGATCGATGACGGGTGTGCTCGTAATCCCGATTTCCGGCACGATGTCATCCGTGCCGGTGTCGTCATTCGGAACCGAGGTGACGCCGGCTGGCAGGTTGAGAAAGCTGACCTGCCAGAGGGGTGCGGCGTTGGCGCCTGCGTTGCTGTCGGCGTCGAAAGCATAAACGCTGTCATGCTCGGTGGCGATATAGACGACGTTGTGCTGGCCCTTACCGGGGATACTCACATTCGGCACAACCAAGGGCTGGGCATATAGGTAGCCATCGACCGCCTGGGCAAATAACTGGCCGAAGGTGTTGGTGTTGACGCTGGCCAGGGTGAGCGCGGTCTCATTGGTGTTCTGACCGGTGCGGGCGTTGTCGTTTTGGCAGGTCAGGACGGAAACGAGGTTGGGTGATGAGTTCGAAACCAGGCAGCAACAAACACAGCCAAACACACCTACTACCAGGCCGGAGAGTCGGCCGGGTTGCCGTCGATGGCCGGCGCGGCGGGGAAGAAAAGGTTGCAACATAGTGTTCGCAAGTGAGTTGGGCGAAGTCCGGGCGCCAACACTGTGGTCACGTGCGTCAATATAGGTGCTGCAACAGTAAACCATTAGTTCTGAGACTTGTCCAGCAGGTGGCCGTGAACGTGAAACTGTGGCCTTTCGTTGGCGTCTCCAGTTTGTAACCGACTCGTCACCCTTCCGCCGTTGATCGAAATCCGCACCAGCGGCAACATCCTCGCGGGATTACGAAGAGTAGTCTGGTTCCTGTTCGGGCGACCCGGCAACGGGTCGCCCTTTCTTTGCTGTAATAATCGTGATAAATATTCGCTGACCTGCTTTCATAAAAAGCGATGACCACACAAACCTGGATTCTGGCAGGGTTGGCGGCGGCTCTTTCGATTTTGGTGGCGACATCAGCCTGGTGCAAAACACACGGGAACGGATTAGGGAGGTGACGGAGGCGGCGCGCCGCCTCGCACCAGCCGCACAAAACTTCCTAAATCACCCCGGTTCATATCCGACACGGCCCAATACTCCATGCCGTCTTGGCGCCAATGGATCGCATTATAGCCTCGCTGTGTCCGGAATTCCTCGGCTGTGCCTGAGACGCGGGTCGAAGGCCAGGTGAACAGGTTGATGAAATGTTTGCGATGCTGATAAACCAACGCAGCCACCGGATGATCTTCCACATAGTCCAGGCGACCGCCGATCAAAGGAAATCCCTGAGCCTCAAGGTCGACGGTCAGTGGCGAAAAGGGCAGCTTGCCATTGAACCACGGCTTGACCGTGTGCTGGTCAGAGGAAGCGACATCAGTCAGGTGGCTTGCCATTAACGAACGCACGTGGGCGGAAACAATTTCCTGGGCCAGGCGATCCTCCGTCGAGTTGTGCATTACCAGGGGAAGGGCAATCAGAAGGACCACGGCCGCCGCCGCCAACGGCGCCAGGACTCGCGGCCAGTCCCAAAACCGGCGCCACTGCCAACGCGGTGATTCCGCCTTGCTCGCCTGGGACACCGCTGAGCGTATGCTCTTCTCCAAACCCTTCGGAGCTTCAAAATAGAGGGACCGGCCGGCCATTACCTTCCGCAAAGACTGCTGCTCCCGGTACGAGCGCGCACAGGCCGCACACTCCTGCAGGTGTTGCTCGACTGCCAGGTTGTGAGCCAGCTCCAACTCGCCATCCAGATAGCCATGGAGCACCTCTTTTGTTTCTTTGCAGTTCATTTGAGTTCCAGGCGTTGGACCACCAGCGTTCGCAGGTGCTCGCGGGCGCGGGCTAATCGGGACATTACGGTGCCCAGAGGCACCTCTGCTATGTCCGCGATTTCTTTGTACGAAAACCCCTCGAGCTCGCGCAGGACCAGGATCTCGCGAAACTCGAACGGGAGGTCCTCGATCGCTTTGCGCATCAGCTCATGGTCCGCTTTCTCCAGGAGCAATGTATCCGGCGTTCCTGTTTCGTCATCCGTGCTATGGAGTTCCTCATCGAACGGCGTCCCCGTTTCCTCGCGGCGGTTCCGCTTGAGCCAATCGTAAAAGGCGTTGCGAACGATGCGCAGCAGCCAGGAACGGCTGTCTCCGCCCCGGAATCCGCTAAGGAACTTGAAGGCGCGCAGGTAGGCTTCCTGGACGACGTCCTGCGCATCGGTGTCGTTGCCCGCGAGCCAGCGTGCCAAATTATACGCGGCATTCATGTGCGGCATGATGCTTTGCTCGAACCGTGCGAGTTTGTCCTGTGCGTCCAACGTTGTGCTCCGCGATTCCGGGCCATTCGCTATCCAGACTGGTTCTGTGGGGATTTTATTCCCGAGACAGACTGTAGCCCATCTGCGGGAATTCTCACGCGCCAATTCGGTCCGCGGCCTTGGAAACAGCGCGGAGGACCCAGCCATCTGATGGACAGAATTGTTCACCGTTTCAGGTGCTGGACTGTGCCTCCCGCGATTTTATTCCCGGCAAGAGAGATTTTTTCTCGGGAATAGAAACCGGGCACTCACGGTCTGGATGGACGAACGCACAGCCGCGAGCGTGGTTGCGCTCAACATAAACCAACAAATTCAACTCGAAATCCAATATGTCAGACATCATCACACATAATCACGACAAAGACGGCATCGACCGTCGCGGTTTCCTCAAATGCATGGCCTGGGCCGGCACGGGGGTCCTTTGGACCCTGACCGGGGGAATTCTTAGATCACAAACCCTCAGCCAGGTCTCCGCCGTGACGGGGGCCGCGGCTGGCGCTGAGTTAAGCTTTGTGCAGATCAGCGACAGCCACATCGGGTTCAACAAGGAAGCCAATAAGGACGTGGCGGCCACGCTGCGGGAGGCGGTCGCAAAAATTAATGCGCTGCCCACCACGCCTTCATTCATGCTGCACACGGGTGACCTGACTCATTTGGCCGAGGCGGAGGAGTTCGATACGCTGGACCAAATCTTGAAAAGCTGCAAAGCCCGGCACGTGTTTTATGTGCCGGGGGAGCATGACATCCTGAATGATAATGGAGAGCAATATCGCAACCGGTTCGGCAAAGGTTCGAAGGGCTCCGGCTGGTATAGCTTTGATCAGAAAGGCGTGCATTTCGTCGGCCTGGTCAACGTCATGGATATCAAGGAAGGCGGCCTTGGGGTTCTCGGGCGGGAGCAATTGGAATGGCTGGAAGACGATCTGAAAGCCCGTTCCACCAGCACGCCAATCGTCCTGTTTGCTCATGTCCCGCTTTGGACGATCTTTCCCAAGTGGGGCTGGGGAACTGAGGACAGCGCGCAAGCCCTGGGCTACCTCAAGCGATTCGGTTCGGTGACGGTGCTCAACGGCCATATCCATCAAATCATTCAAAAGGTGGAGGGCAACATCACGTTCCATACGGCCATGTCCACCGCCTTTCCCCAACCACAGCCGGGAATGGCCCCCAAAGCAGGGCCGATGAAGGTGCCGGCCGAGAAGTTGCGCAGCGTGCTGGGTGTGACCAGCGTGAACTATGTCGAAGGTCACAATACGCTGGCGGTTGTGGATTCGCCACTGGCCGGCTGAGGGCGTTGCAGCCGCCGACGTGAGGAATCTTATGGACAATTCTCTTTGGGTAAAAATGCACGGAGGAACCACCCATTTCCCCATCGCTCTGGTTATGGCCTCGGCGCTCTTTGATCTGGCCGGGTCGCTGGTTCCCGACAACCCGGAAAAATCCCGCCGTGCCGGTTTTCGCGCGGCCGGATTCTACACCCTCATCCTGGGCGCCTTGGGGTCACTTGGGGCGGTGCTTTCGGGGCTGGTCATCAGCCGCTGGCAGCTTTGGGGGCGTGGCAACCTCGCCCATCACCATACCTTCCTGTGGCCCGCTTTCGGCCTTCTGACAGGCTTGGCCGTTTGGCGGCTGGTGGTGGGCAGCCACGCCTCCAACCGCGCCTTCAGGATATATCTGGGGCTCGCGTTTATCACCGCCGCCTTCATGGGAGCGGCCGGGTACTGGGGCGGCGAGTTGTTACTTAACGGCTGAGTTCACTCTAGAGGAATTATGTCGATCGAAGTCAAAGGAATGCTCTTGGGGTTGGTGGCGGCGGTGGGGCTGCTCGGGGTGACTTTTGGGTTGTCGCCGCTTTTTCAACCCAAAAGGGCCACCGATGCGAATCGGGAACCGCAGGCGAAAGCTGCTTCGGTCACCACGACGGATGTCCTGCAGGGAGACGCCAAACGAGGTTACCGCCTGTTTGACCATACCTGCGCTCCTTGCCATGGCGATGATGCGCGCGGTGACGAAGGGCCCAACCTTCACGGCCTGACTAAGAGCGATGCCCGGATTACAACGATCATCAAAGGGGGCGTTAAAGGCGAAATGCCCTCCTTTGCCAAAAAATTCAGTGATGCGGATGTCCAGGCGCTGATTGCCTATCTCCGAACTTTGAAAGACTGAGCGCTGTCGAAACGCTTTCGTTAGCGCTTCCCAATCGTCAAATCGAACCAACACGTATATGAATCCAATGTTAGCACTTTTCAATCTCGGCGGCGGAGAAATCATTTTGATCCTGGCGATCGTCTTGATTTTGTTCGGTGCCAAAAAACTGCCGGAACTCGCCAAGGGGCTCGGGCAGGGGATAAAGGAGTTCAAGAAAGCGGCCCACAACGCCTCCGAAGGGATGCGTGAGACCATGACAGAGAGTCCTCCGAGTGTGCCAAGGCGTTTGGCTCCAGCCACCATCGCCCCTACTGACCCCGTATCCGCTGATGCACACGAGCCGGCCAGACCAACAGCCTAATCCTCCCCTTGAGGTTATTCCAATTCTGAAAAAAAAGACATTATGAAGAACCATCCGAAATCAAACCGTTCCACCCTTCGCTACGAGCCGGAGAAATGGACCTCTTGCTCCAGGACCTGTCTGGAGAAACCCAAGCATCACGTGCGCCGAAAGCCCTCAAGAAACGACACACCGCTGTCACCGACCCAGCCCTTGCCCCCTGGCCGAGGGATTCTGATCTGTCTTGGATGGCTCCGGTTGTTTCAAACCATTGTTTCGAAAGACGGCAAGCCGCGCACGCGAAAACCTTTCCTGGCTGCGGCATGATAGTTCCAGTTTCCACCTTTTACCGACCAACTATTCCATGACAAATCATACAACAAGCAAGCCGCCCACTCAGCGGATTCTCATTCTTGGCGGCGGTTTTGGCGGTGTCTATGCCGCATTACATCTGGAGAAGTTGCTGGCGCGAAAGCGCGACGTGGAGCTTTGCCTGGTCAGCCGTGACAACTTCTTTCTCTTCACGCCGATGCTGCACGAGATAGCCGCCAGCGATCTCGAGATCACGAACATTGTGAATCCCCTCCGAAAGCTCCTGCGCCGTACCGAGGTGCTCGTGGGTGATGTGGAGCAAATCGATCTGCCCAACCAGCGGGTCTTGATTTCACACGGTTACGGAAACCACTCGCACGCGCTCCGTTACGACCATCTGGTGCTAGCGCTGGGGTCAGTTACCAATTTTTTCAACCTGCCAGGTTTGGCGGAGCTGGCCCTGGCAATGAAATCTCTGCCGGATGCTATTCAACTGCGCGCACAAATCATCGGGCACCTGGAGGAGGCCAATTCCGAACGCATTCTCACCGACCGGCAGTCGTTGCTCACCTTTGTCGTGGCGGGTGGCGGCTTCGCCGGCGTAGAAACCGTTGCCGCCCTGAATGACTTCGTCCGAGAAGCGTTGCGGTACTATCCGAATCTGCGCCAAGAGATGTTGCGGGTGGTGCTGGTGCATTCCGGGGCGGTGATTTTGCCGGAACTGGGGGAGAGTTTGGGGCGTTGCGCGCAGAAGGCGCTCGTCCGACGCGGTGTGGAAATCCGACTTAACACCCGGGTCACCAGCATGACGGAGAATGAGGTGTTTGTGACCGGTAGCGTTCCGATGCCCGCGAGCACTCTGGTATGGACTGCCGGGACCGTGCCCAATCCGCTCGTTTCTTCCCTGCCTTGCCAAAAGGAACGTGGTGGCCGCGTGCTCGTGAACGAATTCTTGCAGGTCCCCGAGTGGCCAGGGGTTTGGGCCGTGGGCGACTGTGGGCTTGTGCCTGACACCAGACGGCCAGGAAAGTCGCACCCGCCGACAGCGCAACACGCCATTCGTGAGGGCCGGGTCGTCGCGCAAAATATCGCGGCGTCGCTCTACTGCCGGCCGCTGAAACCTTTTTCGTTTAAGACGATTGGACTGTTGGCTTCCATCGGCCGCCGGCGGGGCGTAGCGCGCATTTTCGGGTTCAATTTCTCCGGCTTTTTCGCCTGGTGGCTGTGGCGCACGATTTACCTGAGCAAATTGCCCGGGTTGGACAAAAAGGTCCGGGTGGCCTTTGAGTGGACTCTGGATCTTCTGTTCCGCAAAGACGTTTGCGCGGTTCATCACCAACCGCGCCGTAGTGATTGTTACCGCGAGGAACAACACGAGAATACGTTTGGCAGCAACGGCAACGGTCGGCCGACACCGAGCGCCGACACCAGCTCTGGCAAACAGATACATTCAAAAAAGGAAAGTGTTCGGGAATATTCTGCTCCCATAAGCGGTCAGGAGCAGTGGGCAAGCTGAACCTTACACAGGCATTCGGGATGAATGGCTAAGAGAGTCAGCGAGACACACACGTAACCAGAAACCAAAACCAAACCGGTACTTATGCAACACATTTCAATTCACATCGCTCCCGCCCAACGCGGCGGGGAATCCGCAACCACACACATCTCGGCGGCGAACTCTAATGGACATCCCAGGAGGCGGGCTCTCATGAAATGCCTCGCTTTCACCGCAACGACTCTGCTGTGCGCCCACCTCGGAGCTCAAGTCCCCGTTTCGAATGAAGCCTCAGGTGATGAGCGGCATCGTTCCCAGGGTGACCGCACCGACCAGTCTGTTAACCCGGTGCTGCAATGGAACAAAGCACTCCTCGTGATTGTCCGCACCCATGGCGCTCAACCGGCAACCATACACCCCACGCGCAGCTTTGCGCTCATGCACGCCGCCATTTATGACGCGGTCAACACCATTGACGGAGCGCATGAGCCTTATCTGGTCCATCTGACTGGCGTGTCGCCACTCGCGTCCCAGGACGCAGCGGCGGCGACCGCCGCCCATGAAATCCTTGCGCAGTTATATCCTGCTTTCCAAACGATGCTGGACACTCAGCTTCAACAGTCCTTGGGACTAATTCCGGATGGAGCTGACAAAACTGAGGGTATGAGCGTGGGGCAAAATGTCGCTGATAGCATCCTGGCTCTGAGAAGCAATGACGGCTCCGGCGCTCAACCCATCCCCTATGTCTTCGGGAGCGCTCCGGGACACTACCAGTCAACCCCGCCTAATTTCCCGAAACAGCCGCAATTCACTCACTGGTCTCACGTGACGCCTTTTGCGCTCGAAGCAGCCAATCAATTTCGTCCTGGTCCCCCGCCGGCGTTGACCAGCGATACCTACAGCGACGCATTCAATGAGATCAAAGCGCTTGGGATCACCAACAGTACCGCCAGTTCTGCGGACCAGGCGCTAACGGGCCGGTTTTGGAATGGAGCCATTCAGAATTATTGGAACGAAATCACCCAGACCGCCGCCTTGGAACACGACCTGACCACCGCCCAGAGCGCCCGCCTCTTTGCACTGCTCAATCTGACCTTCGCCGATGCAGTGATTGCTTTCTACGATGCCAAATATACCTACAATTTCTGGCGGCCAGTCACCGCCGTCCGGGCTGCCGATACCGACAACAATCCTGAGACGATCGCTGACCCGAACTGGCTTCCTGAGGTGGGCACCACGGCGCCCGATCCGTCCTACCCCGGCGCGCACGCGGTGATTAGTGGTGGAGCGGCGGCCGTATTGGGTTCCTTCTTCAAGGGGCATCGTTTCAATTTCGCTGTTACGTCGGAAGTTTTGCCTGGGGTCGAACGCCCATTCGACGACTTCCGGGACGCGGCCGACGAAGCAGCTTTTAGCCGCATCTTCGCCGGCCAACATTTCCGCTTCGACCTCACCACTGGTGAGCGGTTGGGCCGCGAAGTAGCTGACTTTGTCGTCGATCATTTGCTGACTCCCCGTCACGGGGAGGAGGAATCCGGCGAGGACAAATAGAAAAACGAGAAACCAAAAATCAAAAACAAAAGCATTGAATATGCAAAATACACCGATCCACGAAAGCTCTGTGCCAAACGGCGCAGAAACGGCCAAATCACAAACATCAGTCTCTAACGCCAATGGGCATCTCGGCCGACGGACGTTTATGAAGCGCCTTGGTCTGGGCGGAGCCACCCTGCTGCCAGCCAGCACCCTGTTGACGGGCAGGACCGTTGCCAGGGCTGCGGGATTTGGGAGAGGACTGACTCGCGGGGACGTCGCCATCCTTAAATTCCTGGCGGCTGCCGAAATTCTGGAGAGCGACCTGTGGCAGCAATATAACGAATTAGCACTGGGCAACGAGTCCTACCAACTTGCTTTGAATGTGCTCGATGGTGATGAGGCAACCTACGTTAACCTCAACACCCGGGATGAGTTCAGCCACGCGGCCTTTATCAACAAATATCTCGAGTCCAAAGGCCACCAGCCCGTCAGCCTCGAGGAGTTTCGCAGGTTGCCGAGCAGCCAGGCAACCGGATCGAACAAAACGGCCAAACGCCTGACCAATCTCATGCAGCTCACAGTTGATACGAGCTTCTATTTCCGTTATCGGAGTGCGCTCAATCCGGATTTCGGCGCCAAATTCCCGCAAATCGTTGACTTGGTAAACGTGCCGGGCATTCCCAATTCGGATCTGCCCCCACCGACGGACTTAGACCATGGGTTCATGATCCAGTTTATCGCGAATACCGCCGGTTTCCATTTCGCGAGCATCGAGCAGGGTGGCGCGAGCCTCTACCAGTCTTTCCTTCCAAAGGCAACCAGTCCCGAAGTGATTCAGATCGTAGGAGCCATTGGCGGCACGGAGATCCAACACTATCAAACCTGGACCGACAAGGCCGGCAATGCCCCTGCGTTGACGGATAACAATGGCAACACCATCTTCCCACAACTGCCCGGCGCGCCCTCTCTGCCCAATCCTCCCGATGGCACCGATAATGCCGCCGCGAACGACACCAACCAAATCTTCGCCACGCCTTGTGAGTTCATTGACCCGAACCTGCCCCTCTGCTCCGCGATTCGGCCCATCTCGACTCAGCAAGCTGGTGCGGTGGCCACCATCGCCTTTTTCAAGAACGATGGACTCTTCATCGGTCAAGGCCAGGACTTTCTCGACTTCCTGAACGAACTGGCGGAAGAAGCCGATGAAGCTCGGCGCCAGTCGGACTAGGTTTTCCAGGGAGTTACACATAAGTAATCCGCCCAAAGCCAACCGCCTGCCGGGGGCAACCCGGCAGGCCGCCCCGATAGAAGATTCCTGCACTTTGAAAGACTTCAGCAAGGAAAGCCCGTGACGAACAGACCAGCCATCCACCTCAACATCGAGAGCCCAAGGCGCCGCCGACGCGCTAAGCGGGTACCCATCAGGGTATGGCAAAGCCATTTCTGGAGAAAACCCATCATTAACGTCCCAACTTACCCGCCATTCGCATCACATCCAAATCGTTTGCAACAAACCAAAATGATCACCTCACAAAATCCGAATACTCGAAAACGAATGTTACGCTGCGCTTTCCGCGCCCTGGCCATTTGCTCCTTTAGCTGGTCGCTTGCCGCCTTTGGCGCTGTAGTCAACATGAACATAGTGAACTTCGCGTTTTCCCCAAGCACCGTAAACATAAGTGTAAATGACTCGGTCACCTGGACGTGGGTCGGTTCACCTCATACGACTACGAGCGATACGGGTCTGTGGGACTCGGGTGTTTTCGGAGCCGGGCATACGTTCAGCCGCACATTCACTTTGGCCGGCAGCTTTCCGTTTCATTGTACTGTTCACCCTTTTATGACCGGGACGATTATGGTGCAGTCGGCCAATGTGCCGCCGGCAGTCGCAATCACCGATCCGCCCAACGGTTCAGTCCTGGCCTCCCCCGCCACGTTCACTATCAGCGCGAAGGCGTCGGACACCGATGGGAGTGTCACGAACGTGCTGTTCTTGCAAGGGACCACCTCGCTCGGCAACGTCCAAAACATTCCGTATTTGGTGACGGTCCATAATCTGGCGGCTGGGGATTACACGCTTTCGGCTGTGGCGAGTGACAATGGCGGTGCCAAAGCTACGAACGCAATTACCATTCACGTCGTTACCGCCGCGCCAATCACTCTCAGTGAGGCGCAGCAACTCTCTCCTACCTGCTTCCAGTTCAGCTACTCCGCTACCGCAGGCTTGCGCTACGTCGTCCAGCGGTCGGCAGATTTAACCCACTGGACCGCGCTCACCACGAATTCCGCCACGAGCAACTCCGAGATTTTCCTGGACCAAAGCGCAACCGGAAATCCCGGCTTCTATCGCGTTGGGCTTCTGCCCAATCCTTAACAGGCAAAGAGTATGTGGCGGCATCGATTACTCATTAGCGTCGGATTTTCCGGTTGGCTGATTTCAACGTGTGTGGAAATGGCCGCCGAGCCCCTCTCGTCGTCGGAGCCAGGCAAAAGCAACGAGCAAAGCTTCGCGGCGAGAGGGGTAGTCAAGGAACTCAAGCCGGGGGACAGAACCGTCCTGGTCAGTCACGAGGCTATTATCAACTACATGGACAGCATGACCATGCCCTTCAAGGTAAAAGAGTCAAAAGAGTTGACCGGCCTGCAAGCCGGCGACCGAATTTCATTTCGACTCCACGTGACAGAAACCGAGAGTTGGATTGGCCAGATCGCGAAAATCGGAATAATCCCAATGGCTGAGGCCAGGCAACCACGCAGTCCCGCGGCCACGGAAGTGCCAAAGGCAGGGGCCAGCCACCCACTACTGACTTTCAAGTTCACAAATGAATTGGGGCAGGCTGTGAGCCTGGGCGAGTTCCGGGGCCAGGCGCTGGCGATCACGTTCTTCTTCACGCGCTGTCCTATTCCCGACTATTGCCCACGACTGTCGAAGAATTTTCAGGAGGCGTCGAGAAACCTCAGTTCGATGGCGGGTGGCCCCACCAACTGGCACTTCCTCTCGGTTTCGTTCGACACAGAAATTGATAACCCGCGGGTGCTGAAGGCCTATGGGGAAATGTACCATTACGATCCGGCGCACTGGAGTTTTCTCACCGGGCCCGCGGATAAGATCGGCGAGCTCGCGCGGCTCTCCGATGTGACGTTCGAGCGGGACGGCGGCTCGTTCAATCATAACTTCCGCACCCTGATCATCGACCCCTCCGGTCATCTGCAAATGGCCTTCCCGACAGGCGGGAATCTTTCAGGCGCGATCGTAGATGAAGTCCTCAAGGCTGCCGCGCTAACAAACAGAGTGGCCTCACGAAATTCCACGAAGGGAGAGCCAGATGAAGCAAGGAACGCAAAACACCGCGCAGGAAGCGCCCGTTTTCACGGTGGATGACCACCTGCGCGTGCAACAACAAATCGAAGAACGCGCGAACGAGCTTTGGCACGCGCATGGATGCTGCAACGGGGCGGCCTTGCGCGATTGGCTTCAAGCCGAGCGTGAGGTTCTGGAGCAATTCGTCCTGGCTTATGCCCTGCGGCCCTCAGCGCGGCGAGAGCCAAGCCGAGGGACGACTGCCGAAGCCAAACCGCCGAGCTCAGGGACCACGCCCATGAGGAACCGCCCGAAACCTAAATTACGGAAACCCGTACTAACAACCATACCACCGTGAATACGACGCCTGGCATACTTGGTATCAATCGCTATGGGGCGAGAAACACGGCCAAGCCCGTCAACTTCTATTGCGCCGCGCCCACCGCAGCATCCGTTGTCCTGGTCGGAGATTTCAACGGCTGGGATGCCACTTCTCATCCAATGCAGCGACAGGTTGACGGTTGTTGGTCCCTCCAGGTGCAGCTCACTCACGGCCATCACCGGTA
>Ga0210408_10001539_pt1 | contig 23997 bp, 19 predicted proteins | sample IncBWH4MmetaG_FD_155471 | JGI IMG/M metagenome (GOLD analysis project Ga0210408, IMG submission 155471) | Forest soil microbial communities from Barre Woods Harvard Forest LTER site, Petersham, Massachusetts, United States - Inc-BW-H-4-M | ecosystem: Environmental > Terrestrial > Soil >...
GCAAGGGCACGCTGAAGGTGATCGGCGGCATGAGCCGGGAGAAGGCCGGCTATCCCCTGATCGGTTATTTCGCCAGCAACAAGGCATACGAAGCCGGCCTCAAAACGCCGAAGGATCTCGCGGGCAAGCGCGTCGCGGTGACGCAGGTGGGCTCCAGCTTCCACTATTCGCTCGGCCTGCTCGCCGACAAATACGGCTTCAAGGTCTCGGACGTGACCATCGTGCCGTTGCAATCGTTGTCGAACGCGGCCGCCGCGCTCAAGGGCGAGACCGTCGATGCCGCGCTGTTGCCGGTTTCGACCGCGCGAAAATTGATGGACGATGGCGGCGCCAAACTATTGGGCTGGGTCGGCGACGAGACGCCGTGGCAGCTCGGTGCCGTGTTCGCTTCGCCCAGGACGCTCGCCAACAAGGCGCTGGTGACCAAGCTTTTGACTGCGCTGGAGCGCGCCGACCGCGAATATCACGACGTGGTCCTGTCGACCGTCAAAGACGGCAATGCCGCGATCAATGACAAGACCAAGCCAATACTCGAGATCATCGCCAAGTACACCAACCTTTCGGTCGAGCAGGTGGCCGGCAACTGCGCCTATGTCGATCCTGACGGCAAGCTTGATGTGAAGAATGTCGACAACCAGATCAAATGGCTGCAGGGGCAGGGTTTTGTCGACAAGGGGTTTGACGCGGATACCATCATCGACAAGGATTTCGTGAAAGCGGATTGATGCCGCGGCAATTGCCGCAGCCGTCATTGCGAGCGAAGCGAAGCAATCCATAGCGCCGCATGGGAAAGCTGGATTGTTTCGTCACTTCGCTCCTCGCAATGACGGTGCTTAGGACGATGGACCGGAGACGAACTGATAAGATGGACCTGATCGCCCACCATATCCGCCATCGCTTCGGCACGCTCGAGGTGCTCGACGACGTGTCGTTCACCGTGAGTTCGGGCGAGGTGGCGGCGATTGTCGGTCCGTCGGGTTGCGGCAAGAGCACGCTGCTGTCGATCCTCGGTGGCCTGTTGCAGCCGGCCTCGGGCGTCGCCGGATGGCGTGGCGCGCCGCCGGCGGGCAGCTTCAATCCGCTGACCTTCGTGTTTCAGGACTTTGCGCTGCTGCCCTGGTCTACGGTCGAGGCCAATGTCGAGTTTCCGCTGCTGCATACGGCGCTTGCCGCAAGCGAGCGCCGGGCGCTGGTCGATGACGCGCTGCGCCGCACCGGCCTCTCTGATTTTCGCGGCGCCTATCCCAAGCAGCTTTCCGGCGGCATGCGCCAGCGCGTCGGCATTGCCCGCGCGCTTGCCGTGCGTCCTGCGATCCTGCTGATGGACGAGCCGCTGTCGGCGCTGGACTCGCAGACCCGCGAATTGCTGCTGGAGGATTTCATCCGCCTGCTTGCCGACGGCGCCATGGGCGCAGTCTATGTCACGCATAATCTCGAAGAAGCGGTGCGGCTCGCCGACCGCATCGTCGTGCTGTCGCGGCGGCCGGGTCGCATCCGCGAGATCGTGCCGATTGCGATGAGCCGTGCCGAGCGCGGTGCGCCGGAAGCCCGCGCCAAACTGCTTTCGCTGCAGAACGAGCTGTGGTCGCTGATCCGGACTGAAGCGATCGATGCCGAGCGCGAGGTGCAGCATGCTTGACCGCGCCGTGCAAGGGGAGCAGCAGGCCGAAGCGCAGCCGGTCGCGTTCCGCGGCGCCGGCTTTGCGCCGCGCGCCAGCCGCTATGCCGGCTGGATCGCGTTGCTCGTCGTGATCGCGGTCTGGCAGGCTGCCGGCAGCGCGGGACTTGTCAACTCGTTGTTCCTGCCGACGCCATCAGCGATCGTACGTGCAATCTGGCAGCTCGCGGTTTCCGGGGCTTTGTGGCAGCACGTCTCCTATTCGTTGATGCGGATCGCGACGGGCTGGATCCTCGGCACCATCGCCGGCGTCGCCGTCGGCTTTGCCATCGGCCTCTTCAATCATGCGCGCGCCATCGGCATCACCTTCATCTCGGCGCTGTTTCCGATCCCGAAGATCGCTCTGCTGCCGCTGCTCATTCTCTGGCTCGGGATCGGCGAGGAGCCGAAGATCGCGACCATTGCGCTCGGGGTGTTCTTCTCGACCGCGATATCAGTCTATAGCGGCGTCGATGCCGTACCGCGCAACCTGATCCGCATGGCGCAGAGTTTCAACGTGCCGTTCTCGACCATCGTGCGCCGGGTGATCTGGCCGGGCGCGCTGCCCTCGATCCTCGCGGGCTTTCGCATTTCGGCGTCGGTCGCGCTGCTGCTCGTGGTCAGCGCCGAGATGATCGGCGCCGACCACGGCATCGGCGCCTTCGTGCTGCAGGCCGGAAATCTCATGCAGACGGATCAGCTGCTGGCCGGCGTGGTGATCCTGTCGGTGTTTGGTTTGGTGGTGGGGAAGCTGATCAATTGGCTGGAAGCGCGGTTGCTGCACTGGCGCTGAGCCGCGCTAATGCGGCTGCATCGACTGTGCCGTGGCCTGCAGATTTTGCGGGATGACGCGGATCACGCCGCCGGGCGGGCTGTCGAGATCGGCGATCAGGAAGAAGGCAATCGATATCACGACCGGTAGAACGAATAGTATGCCCGAGTCCTTGCGTTGTTCGCCATACCCTACCAGTACGTTGCACGAAACCGCCATCAGCAGCATCATCGCCCAGGCGCCGATCGGGATGCGGTTCCACCATGCTGCTTGGGCATAGCCCTGCGCGTTGATGACATCGTTCATGCCGGCGATGACGAGCGCCACGATCGGCGTCGGTGGATCTGCGGCTGGTAGCACCGACGACCAGAGCTCGGCTTGCAGGCCCGCGGTGCGCCGGTCGATTTCGCTTGCGGCCTGTTCATTGCGAGCCTCGTAGAAGGCGATGCGCTGCTCGAGATATTTCCGCAATGCTTCGCACGTGCGTGGCGCGAGGTCGGCGGGCAGGAGGTCGGCGCGCAGATATTCGGTGCCGATCGCATTGGCTTCGGCCTCCTCCAACGTCTTGCGCTGGTCGTAGCGCGAGACGGCCATCGAAAAACTGAAGCCGGTGATCAGTGCCAGCAGCGTCAGCGTCGCCGCCTGCACCGTGGCGAAGTCGTGGCGCTCGCCCTGCTTGAAACCGTGACTGTGTTTGCGGATGAAATCGCCGGCAAGCACCGCAAGCCCTTGCGCGACCAGCGCAACCAGGAACACGGCAAACAGGCTGTCGACATGCGCGAGCATATGATGGGTCCAGCATGGCGCGGCAGGACCGCGCCTTCTGCTGGTAATCTCCCCCGATTGCTCCGCCGCCGTTGACGCAGATCAAGCCTGGTCGTGGATTAGGCATCCGCAAGCAAGCTACTTCTTCTCCTCCGCCGGCGCCGCCGCGGGAGTCGCCGTAGGCGTATCCTTCGCCGCCTCTTCCTTCCCCGGCTGCCCGGCCTCCACATACGCCTTTGTCGCCAGTGCGCATTCGCCGAGCACGGTGAGGAAGCGGTCGACGGTATCCTCGCCGACGATGAAGGGATTGGGATCGTTCGGCTTGCGCTCTTTCAGCGTTTCCATCTTGGCGACAGCGTTGTCGAAGCCGACATGGTTCGACAGCAGCACGTCGGCTTTTTCCTTGCCCATGATGTCGCGGTATTTCACCGTGGTGTCGGCATAGATCTGCAGGCGGTCCGGCAGCGGGCCAAAATTATAAGCGGTACCGCCCCAGGCCACCGCGCGATGCGGCTTGCCCTTGTCGTGCACGGTGAAGACGGTCGCGAGCGTGCCGAGCGTATGGCCGGGAATGACATAGAGCTTGAAGATCGTATCGCCGAGCTTCAGCGCATCGCCGTCATTGACGGCCATGTCGCGCTTCGGCGGCTCGTCGAACAGCTGATTGCGCTTGGGATCGAATTTCGGATCGTCAAACACCTTCCAGTCGATGTCGCTCATCACGATCTTGGCCTTGAACTTCTTCTTCAGATAATTCGCGCCGCCGTAATGGTCGCCATGGGCGTGGCTGACGATGACATATTTGATGTCGGTCGGATCGAGCTTCAGCTTCTTCAGGCCGTCCTCGACGTAGTGCTGGGCCTCGTCGGCATTGTCGAGCGCGTCGATGATCACGATGCCCTTGGAGGTCTTCACCGCCCAGGCGCTGGTCCAGTAATTGCCGAGGAAATAGAGGTCGTCCATCACCTGCATCGGTGCGAGCGGCGGCTCGGCCTTCATCTTGTTGTAATTGTCCATGAAGGCGGGCGCGGGGTCCGGCGTCGCGGTCTTGCAGAGCCCGAGCGGCCCGAGCAGGTCGGCCTTCGCCGCCTTGGTCGCCGCGGCCATGTGGCGGTCGATGTCGGGGTTATCCTGGGCGTATGAGGCCGAGATGCCGAAGGTCAGAGCGGCAGCGGCTAAGAAAAAAGCAAAATGTCTTGTCATGAAAATGCCCTCGCTGAAATCAGGGCAAGCACACCCTTAGCCGGGTTTCCGAACCCGACCGTCCTCACCCGCCTGTGATGTTAGAGCGCAGGCGGGTGGTCGTGACGTCAATTAGGCGTTACCGCGATCCTCGCGGAACAAATCGAGCTTCTGCTGCACCGGGCGGTCGGAGAAGGAGAACAGCACGGAATCGGCGTCCGCCTCATGCGTCACCCAGTGCCAGCTCGGCACCACGAACAGGTCGCGCGGGCCCCATTCGAAGGTCTGGTCGCCGATCCGGGTGCGGCCCTTGCCCTCGATCGCCGCGAACACGGTGGCGTCGGTGGCGCGATAGCGCGCGGTCTTGAAACCCTTGGGCAGTAGCTGGATGAAGGTGCCGATGGTAGGCATCGCGAAATCGCCGGTCTCGGGATTGGAGAATTTCAGCTTCAGCCCATGACAGGCATCCCATTCCTCGCGGGTGCGGGCCTGTTCCAGCGCCTCGCGGGTGTAGCTGTAAGGATAGTTGAAGATCGGCGAGGTCTTCGACTTGCGCTTCTCGTCAACCGGCAGGAGGTTGCGGCCATAGCGGGCAAAGCTGTCGCCGGCTGGCTTGGTAATCTTCTGCTGGTCTTCCTTCAGGCCTTCGGCAAAGGAGGCATCGAAGAACTGCACCATCGGAATGTCGAGCCCGTCGAGCCAGAACATCGGATCGCTGGTCTCGTTGGAATGGTCGTGCCAGGTCATCGACGGCGTGATGACGAAGTCGCCGGGCTCCATCGCGGTGCGTTCGCCGTCGACGGAGGTGTAGGCGCCCTTGCCCTCGAGGATGAAACGCAGCGCCGATTGGCTGTGCCGGTGGGCAGGCGCGATGTCGCCGGGCACCACCATCTGAACGCCGGCAAACAACGAGGTCGTCACCTTGGACTGGCCGCGCAAACCCGGATTTTCCAGGATCAGCACCCGCCGCTCGGCTTCCTTGGCGGTGATCAGCTTGCCCGCTTCGGTCATGTAGTCGCGGATCGTGTCGAACTTCCACAGATGCGGCCGGCAGGCGCTCCTGGGTTCGGGCGTGATGATGTCGCCCATGACGTTCCACAGAGCGGAGAGACTCTCGCCTTCGATCTTCTTGTAGAATGCCTCGCGCTCCGGCGTCTTCGCCACGGCTTCCATGGGCTGTCTCCCCTGTTCTTTTTCAGTAGATTGACAGCATACTCACAATGTGGATAGCGTCAACTGACCGCTTTAGCGGTCATTCCGGGATGGTGCGCAGCACCAGACCCGGAATCTCGAGATTCCGGGTTCGACGCTGATGCGTCGCCCCGGAAAGACGGGCAACAATAAAATTCGAGGGAGGTTCCGATGAAGCTGCATGGCTATTTCCGCAGCAGCGCGTCCTACCGGGTCAGGATCGCCCTGAATCTCAAGGGGCTATCCGCCGAGCACCTGCCGCATCACCTTCGCAAGGGCGAACAATGCGCCCCCAATTATCTCGCGATCAACCCGCAGGGCCTGGTGCCGGCGCTGGAGGACGACCAGGGTGCGGTGCTGACGCAGTCGCTCGCCATCATGGAATGGCTGGACGAGACCCATCCCGAACCGCCGCTATTGCCGAAGGATCCGCTGCGCCGCGCCAAGGTCCGCGCTTTTGCCCAGGCGCTCGCCTGCGACACCCATCCGGTGCAGAATCTGAAGGTGCTGGCGCGGCTGCGCGAGCTGGGCTTGCCCGAGGAGAAAGTGACGGCCTGGGCCGGCTGGGCCAACCGCGAGGGGCTCTCGGCCTGCGAGAAGCTGGTCGCGAACGAGTCCGGTCCATTCTGTTTTGGCGACAAGCCAACGCTTGCCGACCTCTGCCTGGTGCCGCAGCTCGCCAACGCGCGGCGCTTCGGCGTCGACGTCAATGCCTTCCCACGTCTGTTGAAAGCGGAAGCCGCTGCGAAAGCGACGAAAGCGTTTGCCGACGCCGCGCCGGACAAGCAACCCGATGCCGAGTAAGCCTAATTCGATTACCATGGACGCGGTCTACACCGCGCCCGGCTATCTCTTTCGCCGCATGCAGCAGATCGCGGTTGCGATCTTTGTCGAGGAGTGCAGGGCGTTCGACCTCACGCCGGTGCAATATGCGGCGCTGATCGCGATCCACACCCATCCCGGCATCGATGCGACCCGGCTCTCGGCCGTGATCGCCTTCGACCGCTCGACGCTCGGCAATGTCATCGAGCGACTGGAGGCGAAGAAGCTGATCGAGCGCAAGCCGTCGACCGAGGACAAGCGGGTCAAGCTGCTCTATCTGACCAGGGCCGGCGCAGCGTTGCTTCGCGACATCACGCCGTCGGTCGATCGCGCGCAGGCGCGGATGCTGCAACCCCTGAAGCCCGCGGATCGCAAAGCGCTGATGGCGCTACTTTCGCAACTTGTCGATCTCAACAACGAGGCCTCGCGCGTGCCGCTGCGTGCCGAGGACGCGCTCGAACATCTCGGCAAGGCCGGCTGATGACGGCGCGCGCGCAGCCGATCCTGATTGCGGGCGGCGGCATCGGCGGCCTCGCTGCCGCGCTCGGGCTGGCGCAGAAAGGATTTCGTTCGATCCTGCTGGAAAAGGCCTCCCAGCTCGGCGAGATCGGCGCGGGCATTCAGCTCGGCCCGAATGCCTTCCACGCCTTCGACTATCTCGGCGTCGGCGAGGCCGCGCGCAACATGGCTGTCTATATCGACCAGCTCCGCCTGATGGATGCGCTGAGCGCGGAGGAAATCACCCATATCGATCTCGGCGATGTCTTCCGCGCACGCTTCGGCAACCCCTATGCCGTCGTGCATCGCGGCGATTTGCATGGCGTGTTCCTGAAAGCCTGCCGCGACAGCGAGCTGATTGATTTGCGCGTCTCCAGCGAAGTCGTGGGCTATGACCAGGATGGTTCGTCGGTGACGGCTCGTCTCGCCAACGGTGAGCGCGTCGCCGGCTCGCTCCTCATCGGAGCCGACGGGCTGTGGTCGAATGTGCGCAAGCAGGTCGCGGGTGACGGCGCGCCGCGCGTCTCCGGCCACACCACCTATCGCTCGGTGATCCCGACCGAGCAGATGCCGGAGGATCTGCGCTGGAACGCGGCGACGCTGTGGGCCGGCCCGAAATGCCACATCGTGCATTACCCGCTCTCGGGCTGGAAAGTGTTCAACCTCGTCGTCACCTATCACAACGACGCGCCGGAGCCGGTCGCGGGCAAGCCGGTCAGCGAGGAAGAGGTGATGAAGGGTTTTGCGCATGTGCATGAGCGCGCGCAAAACATCATCCGCCACGGCACCAACTGGCGGCTCTGGGTGCTGTGCGATCGTGATCCGACCGAGCGCTGGATCGACGGGCGCGTGGCATTGCTAGGGGATGCGGCGCATCCCATGCTGCAATATTTCGCGCAAGGCGCCTGCCAGGCGATGGAGGATGCGGTCTGCCTGTCGCATATGCTGGCTGCGCATGAAGACCACACAACGGCGCTCGAAGCCTATCGCGCGCAGCGCTTCCCACGCACCGCCCGCGTGCAGCTTCTCTCCCGCGCCATCGGCGAGCACATCTATCACTCCGCCGGCGACCACGCCCGCCTCCGCAACGCCATCATGGGCGCGAAGTCGCAGGAGGAGTGGTACGGCGATTTGGCGTGGCTTTATGGCGGGACGGGGTTGAGTTAGCGCTGCTTCCATCGTCATTGCGAGGAGCGAAGCGACGAAGCAATCCATCTCTCCGCTTGTGGCGCCATGGATTGCTTCGCTTCGCTCGCAATGACAGCGGCTACATCCGCATCACCGCCTGCCGATCGATCTTGCCCGTTCCCGTCTTCGGCAATTCGCCGATGAAGGTGATCTCGCGCGGATATTTGTATGGCAACAGCTTTGCCTTGACGTAATCCTGCAGCCGCTTCACCGCATCGCTCTCGTCAAAGCCGCCCTTGTTCATCACCACCACCGCCTTCAGTGTCATCCGGCGATCCGGCAGCTCGGCGGCATAGACGGCGCATTCGCGCACCTCGGGATGCTCGGCGAGACAGAGTTCGACCTCGAGCGGATAGACCCATTGGCCGGAAATCTTGATCAGATCGTCGGCGCGACCACGGAAGAAGTGAAAACCTTCGGCATCGCGCACGAAACGGTCGCCGGTGTAGATCCATCCGCCCTCACGGATGGTCTCGGCGGATTTGTCCGGCCTGTTCCAGTAGAGTGGCGTCGCGGAATCGCCGCGCACCCACAAGATGCCTTCCTCGTTGTCGCCGACCTCGCGGCCGTCTTTATCCCTCAGCAAAATCTCGTAGCCGGGCACGCGCAAGCCGGCGGCGCCGGGCTTCTTCTTGTCGGGCCGGTTGCAGAGATAGATGTGCAGCGCCTCGGTCGAGCCGAGGCCTTCGACGATCTCGATGCCGGTGAGCTCTTTCCAGCCGTTGAAGACCTCACTGGAGAGCACTTCCGCCGCAGAGATGGACATGCGCAGCGAAGAGAAATCCGCCGTCGTGGCGCCGTCGGCCTTGGTGAGCGAGGTATAGAGCGTCGGCAGGCCGAAGAAGACGGTCGGCTTGAAGCGTCCGATCGCCTCGAAGATCGAGGCCGGCTTCGGCTGGCCCGGCAGCAGCAGCGTCGCCGCGCCGGCCGAGAACGGGAAGGTGATGGAATTGCCAAAGCCGTAGGCGAAGAAGATTTTTGGCACCGAGAAGCAGATGTCGCCGGGCGCAAGCGTCAGCACACTCTTGGCGAAGGCTTCGTCACTATAGGCCATGTCGTGCTGCAGATGGACGATGCCCTTGGGCCGTCCGGTCGAGCCGGACGAATACATCCAGAACGCCATCTCGTCGCGATGGGTGTCGGCTTCGGCGAGATCGGCCGCAAAGCCTGCGAGCCAGGCGTCAGCCGCGATCGCTTGCGGCGCGGCGTGGCTCCCGACCGCCCCGTTGACGACCATGAGCGTGCGGAGCTGTGTGTCCTTGCAGGCCTCCGCGTCGAAGCGCGAACAGAACTCCGCCTCCGCCACGGCGACGGAAGCGCCGCTGTCGGCGAGATAGAACTGTAACAAATCCGGCGGCGTCAGCGTATTGATGAGGAGCGGCACAAAGCCCGCGCGCACCGCGCCGAAGAACGCGGCGGGATAGGCCGGCGTGTCGTCGAGGAAGAGCAGCACGCGGTCGCCGCGTTTCAAACCCAGCGACGCAAGGCCATTGCCCCAGCGGCAGGCCTCCACGCAAAGCTCGGCATAGGTCCGCTGTCCGGCCGGGCCGGTCAGCGCCAGCCGCTCGCCAAAGCCTTTGGCGAGATTGTCGAAGAGAACCCGGCTAGCATTGTAACGTTCGGGCAGGTTGAAGCCGATCTCGCGCGCGCCGGCGCAATCCCGCGGCACGTTGTCGGCGATCTCAGACACCATGACGTGCCTCCGACTTCGCGGCCTCGTAGCGCGCCATGAATTGCGGCGACATCGCGCGCAGTCGCGCGTCATCGATACGGCCCGAGCGGGTGATGTAGCTGTAGGCAAAGTCCATCAGGCCAAGCTTCATGTGTCCGCCGAAATTCTCATACCAGTCGGCGCTGGTGCGGGCGGCCGTCACCAGTTTCTTCACGATCGGCTTGCGCTCGCCTTCGTAACGCGCAAGTGCGGACGGCATGTCGGCCTCGGTTTCAAGCGCCTTCACCAGCGCGATCGCGTCCTCGATCGCAAGTCGTGTGCCCGAGCCGATCGAGAAATGCGCGGAGTGCAATGCATCGCCGATCAGGACCATGTTGGCGTGCGACCAACGCTCGTTCCAGATCCAGGGGAAGTTGCGCCACACCGACTTGTTCGAGATGAGCTTGTGCCCGTCGAGCGCTTCCGCGAACACGCCTTCGCAGATCGCCTGCGACTCCTCGATCGATTTGTCGGCAAAGCCGTAAGCCTGCCAGGTCATCTCATCGCATTCGACGAGGAACGTGCTCATTTGTGGCGAGTAGCGGTAATGATGGGCGTTGAAGCTGCCACGCTCGGTCGCAACGAAGGTCTGCGACAGCGTCGCGAAAGTCTTTGACGTGCCGTACCAGGCGAATTTGTTGGTCGAGGTCGTGACAGACGCCCCGAACTCGCTTTCGAAGCTGCGGCGGACCAGGGAGTTCAGCCCATCGGCGGCGACGATCAGGTCGTAGCTCGCGAACTGATCGACTGATGCGATCGTCGTCTCGTAGTGCGCGGCAACGCCGGCATCGCGGGCGCGCGCCTGCAGCAGCTTGAGCAGCTCCAGCCGACCGATCGAGGAAAAGCCGACGCCGTCAATCTCGACGGTCTCGCCGCGCAAATCGAGCGTGATGTTCTTCCAGCGCTCCATTCGCGGGGTGATGACATCGACGGTTTCGGGATCGTCAGTGCGCAAAAACTCCAGCGCCTGGTCCGAGAACACCACGCCAAAGCCCCAGGTCGCGCCGGCCGGGTTCTGCTCGAACAGGTCGACCACCGCGTCCGGATGACGCTTCTTCCAGAGATAGGCGAAATAGAGCCCGCCGGGCCCTCCGCCGATCACGGCGATGCGCAAGGTCGTTCCCTCCCGGATCATGATGCGAATTCGCATCGTGATCTCATCTCTTTGGTTGAGCATGATCGTTTCGGATAACCGGTCTTCACTTTCCGGGTCATGCTTTTAATTGACAGTATACTTACAATTTTGGAGGCAATCTAGCGCCATGATGACCATGGCGCTAGACCAAAAAACGTAAGTTTATTGCGCGAATTGCCCCAGCACGTCGCGGCAGGCCGGCGACAATGATGCGGATTGCGAGGCGAGGCATTCGATGATCCGTCCGCCGCCGGGCGGGACGCCGGCGCAGAGCGATTGCACGTCGGCGCCGCAGGCCGAGCGCATCACGAACAGGATTTCGCGCGGGCGCATCGGGCGCATCACCAGCGCCGGCGGCGGAGCCGCGGCGGGCGTCGCATCCGGGCTCGCATTTGCCGTTGCCGGCGCGCCGCTGCCGGAAGAGGCGGCCGGTGCGGCAGCGCCTCCGCCGGTCGCTGCGGCGACCGCTTTCTCGCAGGCTGCGGAAAGCTTGGCCTTGTTCTTCTCCAGGCACTGCAACGCGGCGGCGCCGCCGGTCGGCACGCCGGAGCAGACCTTCGGATAGTCGGAGCGGCAGTTGGCGCGGATCGCCGAGATCTGCGCGCTGCTCGGCTTGCCCGCGGCGGCCTTGGTCGACGATTTGGCGGCGGGCTCGGCCGCCGTCTTTGCCGGCTCGTCCGCGGCCTTCGCGGGTTCGCCCGCGGGTGCCGGTTCGCTCTTGGTTTCCTGCTTCGGCTCCTCCTTCGTGGCGGGCTCGGCCTTGGTCTCGCTCGCCCCGCTTACGGCCTTGACCGCGCTAGCGCAGGCCGTCGACAGGCTTCCCATGTTCTGTTGCAGACATTGCAGCGAGGCCACGCCACCGGGCGGAATCGACGAGCAATGCGCCATATAGTCGGAGCGGCAATTGGACTTGATTGCGGCGCGCTGCGCGTCGCTCGGTGCCTGCGCAAAAGCCGGCGTCGCCAGCGCGATACCGAAGGCCAGCATCGGCCACAGCGTCTGTCTCGTCGCTTGTGCTATTGCCTGGATCATTGAAGCAATCCTTATCGTTATCGCCGCAAGCCGCCGCCCGGCGCGAGGTGAAAAAAGCCAAATGGGAAAATTCCCGGCAACGGCATTTTTCCTCGCTTCCGGGTTCCACCGCAAGCCAATTATGGATGACGGTTGTCGAGCCGGCTTGTCACACTTTGATCATGCGCTTGCCGCGGTTCTCGCCCGCGAGCAGGCCGATCAGGGCCTTCGGTGTATTCTCCAGGCCGTCGATGACGTCCTCCTGCACTTTCAATTGACCCGACGAGGTCCAGGCCTGCAGGTCGGCCAGCGCCTTGTCGCGCTGTGCCATGTAATCCATGACGATGAAGCCCTGCATGACGAGGCGCTTCACCACGATCAGGCCGGGCACGCCGCGCGGCCCATGCGCCGACGGCACACCGTCATATTGCGAGATCGCGCCGCAGCAGGCGATGCGGCCGTAATTGTTCATGAGCGGCAGGCAGGCTTCGAGGATGTCGCCGCCGACATTGTCGAAATAGACATCGACGCCTTTGGGTGCGGCCGCGCGCAGCGCCTTGAAGGTTGCGCCGTCCTTGTAGTCGACGGCCGCATCGAAGCCGAGCTCCGACGTCAGCCAATGGCATTTGTCCTTGCCGCCGGCGATGCCGACGACGTGACAGCCTTTGATCTTGGCGATCTGCCCGACGATCGAGCCGACCGAGCCGGCGGCCGCCGAGACCACCACGGTCTCGCCCTGCTTCGGCTTGCCGATCTCGAGCAGGCCGAAATAGGCGGTGAGGCCGGCGACGCCAAAGATGCTCAGCAGATGGGTCATCGGCTCGACCTTCGGCATCTTGCTGAGATGCTTTGCCGGCAAGGCCACATATTCCTGCCAACCGGTATCAGCCCAGACGAGATCGCCGGCGGCAAAGCCCGGCGCCTTCGAGGTCACCACCTCGGCGATGCCACCTCCCGCCATCACGGTGTTGGCTTCGACGGCCGAACGATACGTCGCGCCGTGCATCCAGGCGCGGTTGGCGGCATCGAGCGAGATATAGCGTACGCGAAGCAGCGCCTCGCCCTCCTTCGGTTCCGGGATTGCCGCGTTGGTCAGTTTGAAATGTTCCGGTCCGAGCTTTCCGGTGGGCTTCTCGACAAGCAGGATCTGCCGATTGATGCTCGTGCTCATGCCATCCCTCCCATGGTGATTATTGATGCAGTCGGCGCGCAGGAAACGTGCAGCCGCATTCATTGTGCGTTGCGTATAACGGTAGTTGGAGTGTGCCCAATCCACAACGGGAACATTCTGGCACACCACGCGGCCAGTGGAACCGTGTTGCGTCGCCCTCGAAATCTGCCACACTGATCGTTCGCCGGACGACTGGACTTACGGGGGTAAGAGAAATGTCGAATAGGTTTACTCAATATATCCTTGGCGCGATGGTGCTCGGCATCATCATGGGCTCGCTGATCTTCAACTTCCTGCCCGACAGCCGCGGCGAGCTCGCGGCCGACATCAATCTGATCGCGATGCTGTTCCTGCGCCTGATCAAGATGATCATCGCGCCATTGGTGTTCGCGACCCTCGTCGGCGGCATCGCCCATATGGGCTCCGGCGCCAGGCTCGGGCGCATCTTCGCGAAAACCATGGGCTGGTTCGTCAGCGCCTCCTTCGTTTCGTTGCTGCTCGGCCTCGTGATGGTGAACCTGCTGCAACCCGGCGCCAACTTCCCGGGCACGCTGCCTGACAAGGCGCAGTCGACGGGCCTGCCGGTGTCAGCCTTCTCGGTCGAGAAATTCCTGACCCATCTGATCCCGACCTCGATCGCGGATGCCATGGCGCAGAACGAGATCCTGCAGATCGTGGTGTTTGCCGTGTTCTTCGCGGTCGCGCTCGGCGCGATGCCGGAGCGGGCGAAGCCGATCATGTCGCTGATCGACGACCTTGCCCACATCATGCTCAAGGTGACGAGCTATGTGATGCTGTTCGCGCCGATCGCGGTATGGGCCGCGATCACGGCGACGGTGGCGAAGAACGGCCTCCTGGTGCTGTGGAAGCTGATCGTGTTCATGGGCGGCTTCTATCTCTCGCTCTTCATCCTGTGGGGCATCCTGGTGATGGTCGGCTTCATCGTGATCGGGCCGCGCTATAGCCATCTGCTGCGGCTGATCCGCGAGCCCTTGATGATCGCGTTCTCGACCGCCTCGTCGGAGGCGGCCTATCCCAAGACGCTGGAAGGCCTGAACAGATTCGGCGCCTCCTCGCGCATCTCGGCTTTCGTGCTGCCGCTCGGTTATTCCTTCAACCTCGACGGCACGATGATGTACTGCACCTTCGCGAGCATCTTCATCGCGCAGACCTATCACATCGAGATGTCGCTCGGGACGCAGTTTGCGATGCTGGCGACGTTGATGATCACCTCCAAGGGCGTGGCCGGCGTGCCGCGTGCATCACTGGTGGTGATTGCGTCGACACTCGGCCAGTTCAACATTCCCGAAGCCGGCCTCTTGATGATCATGGGTATCGACACGTTCCTCGACATGGGCCGCAGCGCCACCAACGTCATCGGCAACTCGCTGGCGACGTCGGTGGTGGCGAAGTGGGAAGGCGAGCTGAAGGCCGAGCATGAGCTCGGGCCGGATGACGCCGTTCCGACGGATGCAGTTCCGGGCGACGCCGTGCCGGCGCATTGATGGGAGCGATGCATGCATCATCCCCTCCGTTTGCCTGATGTCGTGTTGCTGGCAGCGCTGCTGCTGGCAACCGGCGCGGCCGCCCAGACGAGCGAGGGGCTTAGCCCCACGCTCACTGCCATCAAGAACAACCATGTCGTGCGTCTCGGCTATCGCGAGAGCTCGCCGCCATTCTCGTTCCTCGACCAGGCCAACCGGCCGATCGGCTACAGCCTTGAGCTCTGCGAGGCCGTGGTCGACGAGATCGGCGCCGAGGTCGATGATCCCAATCTGAAGATCGAATACGTCAAGGTCACCTCCGACGACCGCATCCAGGCCGTGTTGCAGAACAAGATCGACCTGGAATGCGGATCGACCACGGCAAATGCCGAGCGTGGAAAGCAGGTGGCGTTTTCGCCGCTGATGTTCGTCGCCGGCACCAAGCTGATGGTGTCGAAGACCTCAGGCGTGCAGTCGGTGACGGATCTCAAGGGCAAGACCGTGGTGGTGACGAAGGGCACCACCAACGAGCAGGCGATGCATAATGCCGACAAGAAGTTCTCGCTCGGGCTGAACATCATCACCGCAGGCGACCACGAGCAATCCTACCAGATGCTTGTCGACGGCAAGGCGGATGCATTCGCCACCGACGACATCCTGCTCTACGGCCTGATCGTGCGCCACAAGTCGCAGGACAAGTTCCGCGTCGTCGGCGATTATCTGTCCTACGATCCCTACGGCATCATGTTCCGCAAGGGCGAACCGCAATTGTCGGCCGTGGTCGACCGTGCCTTCCGCAAGCTCGGCTCCAACCACGATCTGATCCCGCTCTACAACAAATGGTTCGTGGCGCGGCTGCCGACCGGCGAGCGGATGAATGTCGCGATCTCGCCGCAGCTCGAGGACGCTTTCCGCGCGATGGACGATTCCCCGGCGGGGAGTAATTGACGGAAGGAAGCGTAGGGTGGGCAAAGCGAAGGTGCCCACCTTCAAATACTCCGCTCGTGATGGTGGGCACGCTTCGCTTTGCCCACCCTACGGGATCGTTTCAAGCGCCTTATCCAAGGCCGCCGCATAGGTCGCGTAGACCAGCTCCGGATGGTGCTTGCCCAGCAACTCCATCATCACGCCTGAGTTGATTTCGAGCACCTGCCAGCTTCCCGCAACGCGCACGATATCGATCGACGCAAAGCGGATGCCGATCGCATTCGCGGCTTGAACCGCCATCGCGATGCAGGCTTCGCGCGCCTCGCCCTGCTCCAGCAGAATCGGGCGCGCGCCGAAGTCCAGATTATGCCGCCAGTCCGCGATGCGCTGCTTGCTGTAGACCACGCGCGCATCGCCATCGAGCAGAATGACGCGGATTTCCTCCTCGATCTCGACAAAGGGCGAGATCGCAAGGCTCAGATGCGAGGTGAAAATCTCGCTTGTGGCGTGATCGAGATCGCCTTCGTTCGTTACCTTGAAGACGAACCGGCCCGACGTGCCCTCGTTGGGCTTGGCGACAATGCCATGCGGATGTGCGTACAGCAGTGCGAGCATGGCCTCGCGCGCGCCGACTGCCGGCTCGTACTTTCCTAGCTTGGGGCTCAGAAACAGCGTGTGCGGAACGCAGGCGATGCCCGAATGCGCCAGCACTTCCGCGGTCGCGGATTTGTCGTTGGCGATCCGGTGCGCCATCGCGCTGTTCAGTCCGATGTCGTAACCGAAGGCGAGGTGGCGGCGCTCGCCACGCTGCATGATAACCAGCCAGCCCTGCGATTTCACCTCGCAGGCGATGCCCCGAGCCCTGCAATAGCGTCGGATCGCATCCACGAAAATGCGCTGGTTACTGGACATGACGGTCTGTGATGCCGGGCACGGAAATTAACTGCCGTGTTGAAGTTTAATGCGGAAAGTTAATTGCGCATTTTGGAGTGGAATTAGCATGGTTCGAACCATTTACCGTCATCGAACGACATGCATTTGATCACCTCTAATTGCGCTGCAACATGGGTTGATTATTGGCCAAATTCACGTATGTCAGGCGGCGAAAACCTTAAGCTTATCAGGCCTTTCTGCCCAGTTTTGGGGCTTGCGAGCTGATCCTTCCAACATCACGGTAAAACGGAAAACGAAAGTCATGAGCGCGTTCTATCGAGAGAAAGTTCTTTCTGTGCAGCACTGGACGGACACGCTGTTCAGCTTCCGCGCAACCCGGGATTCCGGCTTTCGATTCCAGAACGGGCAATTCGCTATGATCGGCCTCGAGATCGACGGCCGTCCACTGTTGCGCGCCTACAGCATGGCGAGCGCCAACCACGAGGAAGAGCTCGAGTTCTTCTCGATCAAGGTACAGGACGGTCCGCTCACCTCGCGCCTGCAGAAGATCAGGGAAGGCGACACCATCCTGGTCGGCCGCAAGGCGACGGGCACGCTCATCGCCGACAATCTGTTGCCGGGCAAGCGGCTGCTGCTGCTGTCGACCGGCACCGGCCTCGCGCCGTTCGCGAGCCTGATCAAGGACCCCGATGTCTATGACCGCTTCGAGACCATCGTGCTGGTGCATGGCTGCCGCCAGGTCTCGGAGCTCGCTTACGGCGAGCAGCTGGTCGCCAAGCTGCAAGAAGACGAATTGTTCGGGCCACTGCTCTCCGAGAAGCTGGTCTATTATCCGACCGTGACGCGCGAGCCCTTCCGCAACCGCGGCCGTATCACCGACCTCATCACTTCCAAGCAGATCTTCAACGATATCGGCCAAGAGCCGCTCGACATCGCCACCGACCGCATCATGATGTGCGGCAGCCCGGCGATGCTGGAAGAGCTGAAGCAGACGTTCGAGAGCCGCGGCTTCCTCGAAGGCAATGGCAGCACCCCCGGCCATTTCGTGATCGAGAAGGCGTTCGTGGAGCGCTGAACTGTCGTCCTGGCGAAAGCCAGGACCCATAACCACAGGATTTGGTTATGGGCACGATGGCAGCTCCGACCTCCATCACAACTCTGTCCTGGGGTAATGGGTCCTGGCTTTCGCCAGGACGACGGTAGTGCCGGTGGCGCTCACCATTTTCCCACTGCTATAAGCTCCCCGAACAGCCCGCTGTACGTCGCGCCGATCACTGGGAGCATTCAACTCTTGTCCTCATCCGATCCCTCGCCCACCAAAACCGCCTTGGTCTTGGCCGGCGGCGGCAGTTTTGGCGCGGTGCAGGTCGGCATGATGCTTTCGCTCGTGAGGCAGGGCATGACAGCCGACATGGTGGTCGGCTCCAGCGTCGGCGCGCTGAACGGCGCCTTCTATGCCGGCGATCCGACGCCTTCGGGCGTCGAGCGCCTCGCCGACATCTGGCGCGGCTTGCAGCGCCGCGACGTCTTTCCGCTCACGCTTCGTACGCTGGCGAGCTTCCTGTGGCGGCGCGATTTCCTGATCCCCCACGACGGCATCCGCAAGCTGATCGACGATCACGTCCCCTATCGCAACCTGGAAGACGCGAAGCTTCCACTGCACATCGTCACCACCGACATCATCACCGGCGACAGCGTGGTGTTCTCGAAGGGGCCCGCCGCCGAGGCCATCGTCGCCTCCACGGCGATTCCCGGCGCTTTCGAGCCGGTCCATTACGGGGACCATTACCTCGCCGACGGCGCGCTCTCTTCCAATACGCCGGTGCGGATCGCGGTGAAGCAGGGCGCGCGGCGCCTGATCATCCTGCCGACCGGGCACGCCTGCGCCAATGACGCGCCCCCGGTCGGCGCGGTCGCCAATGCGCTCCACGCGCTGACGCTGTTGATCGCGCGCCAATTGGTGAACGAGCTCGAGAACCTCGGTCCGGAGATCGCCTATTTCGTGGTACCGCCGCTGTGCCCGCTGGTGGGCTCACCCTATGATTTCTCGCGCACCGCCGAGCATATCGAGCGCGCCCGGCAGGGCACGGACGACTGGATTGCGGGCGGCGGGCTGACGCAGCGTGAGATTCCGCGTGAGTTGCGGCCCCATGATCACTGATCGGTGCTCAAACTGATCTATTCCGGGTCAGGTTGCACTGCAAAACATCCCGTCCATCCGGGTGGATTGATTTGACGCCATTGGATTCTATACGCTTGATCATATCCTTGATGGATATCTTTGGACTTGCTGTCATATCCACGACCAGTGTGCGCGATAGCGTGCCAAGAATCGAAGTTTCGGATCGGCCCGGTCAATGCGGATCGAGCCACAGCCAATAATTGGGCTGAACGAGCCTGAGGGGTGCCATGGAAACGCTGCTGCTTCCGTTCTCGCCACGCTTCATTGTCCTGACGATCTGCGCTGTCGTCACGGCCATGCTGCTTGGTATCGGCCTCTTCGATCACAATCCCAAGGCGTTCGACATCGTCCTGATACCGCTGTTGATCTTCGGCGGGCTGACGCTGCTCGGCGTCCGCGACCTCGTGCAGAAGGGCCACGCCGTCCTGCGCAACTATCCGATCTCGGCGCATATGCGCTTCCTGCTCGAGGAAATCCGCCCCGAGATGCGGCAATATTTCTTCGAGAGCGAGAAGGACGGCATGCCGTTCTCCCGCGATACCCGCGCGGTGGTCTATCAGCGCGCCAAGATGGTGCTCGACAAGCGTCCCTTCGGCACGCAGGAGGACGTCTATCGCGACGGCTATGAATGGATGCATCATTCGGTGGCGCCGAAGACCAGCGCCAGCGAGAAATTCCGCATCACCATAGGAGGGCCGGATTGCACCAAGCCGTATTCGGCTTCGGTCTTCAATATTTCCGCGATGAGCTTTGGCGCGCTGAGTCCCAACGCCGTGCGCGCGCTCAATGCCGGTGCGAAGAAGGGCGGCTTTGCCCATGACACCGGCGAGGGCGGCGTCAGCCCCTATCACCGCGAGATGGGCGGCGACATCATCTGGGAGATCGGCTCCGGCTATTTCGGCTGCCGTCACCGCGACGGCAACTTCAACCCCGACGAATTCGCGCGCGTGGCCGCCGACGACCAGATCAAGATGGTCGAGCTGAAGATCAGCCAGGGTGCCAAGCCGGGCCATGGCGGTGTGCTGCCGGCGGCCAAAGTATCGGAGGAGATTTCCAAGATCCGGGGCGTGCCTATGGGCGAGGACTGCATCTCGCCGGCGTCGCACCGGGCGTTCTCGACGCCGATCGAGATGATGCAATTTGTCGGCAACATGCGAAAGCTTGCCGGCGGCAAGCCGGCCGGCTTCAAGATGTGCATCGGCCATCCCTGGGAGTTTCTCGCGATCTGCAAGGCGATGCTGGAGACCGGCATCTATCCCGACTTCATCGTGGTCGACGGCAATGAAGGCGGCACGGGCGCTGCGCCGCTCGAGTTCATGGATCATCTGGGCATGCCGATGCGCGAGGGCGTCAATTTCGTCCACAACGCGCTGGTCGGCATTGGCGCGCGTGACCGCATCCGGCTCGGCGCCTCCGGCAAGATCGCAACCGCTTTCGACATGGCGCGCGCGATGGCGATCGGCGCCGACTGGTGCAATTCGGCGCGCGGCTTCATGTTCTCGCTGGGTTGTATCCAGTCCTTGAGTTGCCACACCGATCGCTGCCCGACCGGAGTGACGACGCAGGACCCGATCCGCAACCGTGCGCTCTACGTGCCGCACAAGATTGACCGAGTGTACAATTATCACCACGCGACCCTGCACGCGCTTGCCGAGCTGCTCGGGGCCGCCGGCCTCGAACATCCGCAAGACCTGCGGCCAATCCACTTCTCGCAGCGGACGTCGACGACGGAAGTGCGCTCCTTCGACAAACTCTATCCGTCGCTGCGTTCCGGCGAGCTACTCGATGGCACCAACGACCCGCGCTACGCCGATGCTTGGCGAATGGCGCGCGCGAGTTCGTTCCAGGCGGTGATGTGAGGCCAGACGGTGCAACCAACACCGCCGTCGTCCTGGCGAAAGCCAGGACCCATTACCCCAGGGCGGAATAGTTTTGCGAAGCCGTAACTCCGAGTCTTAGCAACAACAGCCGCCTGTGGTTATGGGTCCTGGCTTTCGCCAGGACGACGGCGGTTAGCTGCATAGGATGGTCAGAGGCGCGCCAGCGCCGTGCCCACCTTCAAATACTCGGCTCGTGATAGTGGGCACGCTGCGCTTTGCCCACCCTACAATCCGCGGCTAGTTCGGGTTCTCCAAGCTGAACGTCTCCGACTGTTCATCATAGGCGAACAGCTCGGCGTAGCGGCCCCAGGAGACGATAGTCTTCAAGGTCTCGTCGGCATAGTCCTCCGACATGTAGTCCTCGAGCTCGTTGCGGAAGCGCGCGGCGGGCGCGGTGTGCGAGGGCCGCTCGTCGAGCACGCGCTTGATCAGGCCCATGACCGGCACATACTCGACCAGATGCTGCGCGAACATTTTCTTGCGGGCGTCGGTTTCCAGATGCGCAAAACGCTTTCCAGCATCGGTCAGCACCAGATCGCCTTCGCTGAGCTGGGCGAAACGCAGGAGCTGCAGCGACTCGCCGAGATGAAATATCTCGTCGGCTTCGAGCTGCAACTGGCCGGCGAGCACCGGCAGGTCGGCATGCCCGTTATAGGGCGCCCCGGCCAGTGTCTCGATCAGGCCCGACAGGACGTTGGAGGAGACGTGGTCCAGCACCATGCCGACGCCGGTGCCGGGAATGTTGCCCGCGCCTGCGGCCGCTGGCGTCTTCGGCTCGGGCCGCTGGGTCATGCGTGCATAGAGCGTGTCGACGAGTTGCCGGAAGGTCGGGTCGAGCCGGTTGCGCGGATGCGGCAGGTCGATCTTGAACTCCGCCGCCACCCGACCCGGGTTCGAGGAGAACACCAGGACGCGGTCGCACATCAGCACCGCTTCCTCGATGTTATGCGTCACCATCAGCACCGATTTGATCGGCAACCGGCCTTCGATCCAGAGATCGACGAGGTCGGTGCGCAGCGTCTCGGCGGTCAGCACGTCGAGCGCGGAGAACGGCTCATCCATCAGCAGCAGGTCGGGATGCACCACCAGCGCCCGCGCAAAGCCGACGCGCTGGCGCATGCCGCCGGAGAGCTCCTTCGGATAGGCCGATTCGAAGCCGTCGAGGCCAATCAGGTCGATGGCGGCGATCGCGCGCTTGCGGCGCTCGGCGTTGTCGATGCCGAGGGCCTCCAGCCCCAGCTCCACATTCTGTAGCACCGTCAACCACGGGAACAGCGCGAACGACTGGAACACCATGGCGACGCCGTTCGGCGGTCCCTGGATGGTTTCGCCGCGGCATGAGGCGTTGCCCGAGGACGGCGCGATCAGGCCGGCGATGATCCGCAGCAGCGTCGACTTGCCCGAGCCGGAGCGGCCGAGCAGGCCGACGATTTCGCCCGCCCGGATCGTCAGGTCGACGTTCTCCAGCACCGTGAGCGCTTCGCCGCTTCCCTTCGGAAACGAGCGGCACACGCTCTTGATATCGATCAGGGTCGCTTTGTTGGGTTGGTCGAGCATCCGTTTCTCCCTTCCTCATCCCAAGCGCAGTCGCCGCTCGCCGAAGGCATAGAGCGGCCGCCACAGCAGGCGGTTGAACAATGTCACGAGAATGCACATCACGGCGATGCCGAGCACCACGCGCGGAAAGTCGCCGGCTTCGGTTGCCTTCGCTATGTAGGCACCGAGCCCCGCCGCCGTCAGATGCGTGGTGCCCCAGCTTGCGACCTCGGCGACGATCGAGGCGTTCCACGAGCCGCCCGAGGCCGTGATGGCACCGGTGATGTAATAGGGGAAGATGCCGGGCAGCACGACCTTGATCCACCAGCGCCAGCCTTTCAGGTGAAGGCTCGATGCGGCCTCGCGCAGGTCGGACGGAAAGGCGCTGGCGCCCGCGATCACATTGAACAGGATGTACCACTGGGTGCCGAGGATCATCAGCGGACTTAGCCAGATGTTGGCGTTCAGCCTATAATGCACGATCAGATAGACGAAGACCGGAAACGCAAGGTTCGCCGGGAAAGCCGCCAGAAACTGCGCCAGCGGTTGGACGCGCTCGGCAAGCTTGGGTCTGAGGCCAATCCAGACGCCAACCGGCACCCAGATCAGCGTCGCCAGCGCAATCAGCACGATGACGCGGATAAGCGTGAGCAGGCCGTAGCCAAAGGCCGCGAACACATCCCGCGGGCCGAGGCTCGCCGACAGATATTCGTAGGCGCGATAGGCGGCATAGCCCGTGCTGACGCCAATCAGGAGAAACCAGATCATGTCCACGACGCGCGAGGGCGAACTGCTTTTCGCCGCCGGCTGCAGGCTCACCGGCCAGTTGATGCGCAAATTCGAAAAGGCGCGGTTGACCGCTGCGAAGGGCAGCGTCAAGGCGCGCAGCGCGCGGGTGCGGCGGAACAGGTCGAGCATCCAGGAGGTCGGCGGATTGCCGGACGCCGTCTGCTCGAAGCGGAATTTGTCGGCCCAGGCCACGATGGGACGAAACAGCAGCTGGTCATAGGCGATGATGACGAGCAGCATGGTCAGGATGGCGTAGCCGATCGCGGCGAGATCCTGCTTCTCGATGCCGAGCGCCACATAGGAGCCGATGCCGGGCAGGGTCACCGTGGTGTTGCCGACCGTGATCGCTTCCGAGGCGACTACGAAGAACCAGCCGCCGGACATCGACATCATGGTGTTCCAGATCAGGCCCGGCATCGCAAAGGGCACGTCGAGGCGCCAGAAACGCTGCCAGCCGGAGAGATGGAAGCTTTGCGTCGCCTCTTCGAGGTCTTTCGGCACGTTGCGCATCGACTGGTACATGCTGAAGGTCATGTTCCAGGCCTGGCTGGTGAAGATCGCGAACACGCAAGCGAGCTCGGCGCCCAGCACATTGCCGGGGAAGAGGTTCATGAAGAACACGACGGTGAAGGTGAGGAAGCCCAGGATCGGCACCGATTGCAGGATGTCGAGCAGCGGGATCAGCACCATTTCGGCGCGCCGGCTTTTGGCTGAAAGCGCGGCATAGATGAAAGTGAAGATGATGGAGCAGATGATGGCGAGCAACATCCGCATCGTCGTGCGCAGCGCATAGAGCGGCAGATTGGCCGGATCAAGCGAGACCGGGGTGACGTCGAGCGAAGACAAAGGCAGCGTGGTCTGTTCGCCGCCATAGACGATCAGCACCATGGCGCCGACCACGAGGATCAGCGCGACAATGTCCCAGATATTCGGCCGCAGCGCCTGTTCCAGCGCCGGCACGCGGATGACCCTGAAATCCATGATCCGTCTTGTTCTAACGCGCGATGATTTTGGGATGGGCCGTCACTGCGCTTTAGCTCCTTGTTTGGGCATGATCTTTTCGGAAAATCGCTTCACACTTTTCCGGATCATGCCTTAGAACTCGCCGTGAAGCCGGCCGGAGAAGACCGAGACAGGTCCGCGATCGGCGTTATAGGACGGGTTTGTGATCAACTGATAGTCCGCCGTCACGGTGATGCCCT
>Ga0210408_10001540_pt1 | contig 23991 bp, 34 predicted proteins | sample IncBWH4MmetaG_FD_155471 | JGI IMG/M metagenome (GOLD analysis project Ga0210408, IMG submission 155471) | Forest soil microbial communities from Barre Woods Harvard Forest LTER site, Petersham, Massachusetts, United States - Inc-BW-H-4-M | ecosystem: Environmental > Terrestrial > Soil >...
TCAGGATGATGCCGATGACGCCAATGCCGCCGTGGCCATAGCCATAGCCATAACCGCCGAACCGGCCACTGAATCCGCCAAGCAGGAAGATGACGAGGATGATGACGAGGATGAGTCCGAGCGACATGACGCTGTCCTTTCGTTCCGGGTTCCCGTGCGGCCGACACCCGCCACTGGTGCGGCACAGGATTCCGGCAACCCGCATGGGGTGCCTGTACGCGCGCCCGCTGGCGTGGACACATACCGACGGCAATACGGTCGGCGCGGACGAGGCCCGTCAGTTGAAGGACATTTTAGCCCCACTGATCGAGCTGCGTCTGAGCAAAATTGCTCACTTGAGTTCGCTGAGGCCTCGCAAGCCGCGGAAGAGCTCGCCCCGGAGTTGATCCGGGCCGCATGCCTACTGGGTCCGCTTGCTCCCGTTTTCCTTTTTCGCCGCGGTCTCCTGCCCCGCCAATGCGAGGGCCACCACGGGATTCATGCTATCGACCATCGATGTCGGGATCAGAATCGTGGCTCCACGTTCCTTGGTCGTCTCATAGATGATGTTCATGGCGCGCAGCTGCAAAGCCGCCGGATGATCCGCATAGGTCATGGCTGCTTCGACAAACTTTCCCGCGATCGCCGCCTCGGCCGATCCGAGAATCACCCGGGCTTGCTTTTCGCGTTCCGCCTGGGCTTGCCGGGACATGGCGTCCTGCAACGCAACGGGGATCGCCACGTCGCGGATTTCGACCGACTTTACCGAGATCCCCCAGTCGGCGGTCTTGCGGCCGATTTCGCCGCGCAACAGCTCGTCGGCGGCAGTGCGTTCCGATAGAAGCGCCGACAGCATCGACGATCCGATCATCTCGCGAAGCGACGTCTGCGAGACGCGGTCGATGGCTTCGCGGTAGTCCGTGATGTTCAAAGCCGCCTTTTGCGCGTCATGGACGAACCAGAAGATAATCGCGTCCACGTTCACCGGGACGGTATCTTTCGTCAGGGCCTCCTCCGCACTGAAGGCCGTGGTCTGAATGCGTTCATCGATGACGGCGACCACATGGTCGATGACCGGAATGATCAGGAACAACCCCGGGCCTTTGACGCCGCGCAATTTACCCGCGCGCAGGATGACAAACTTTTCCCAAGTGTTCGCCATCTTCAGCGCCGAGGCGATGAGGATCGCGGCGATCACGAAGGGGATGCCCAAATAGAGGTGGCCTATCGCGCCCAATGCCACGCCCACGGCGCCGCACGCGATGGTAATGAATACGGTAATGGGATTCATCATCGTGCCTCTCGATCGGGTCGCTCCCTCGAGCCTGCACGTTAGTCTTCGGCCTGGACCTTTGCTGAGCAATATTGCTCACAAGTTGGCCGTGACGTCGGCGCGGAATTGGCCCGAACCATGGGTCGCGCGCCGAGGCGATCTTAATCAAAAGACGAAGCTATTTTGTAGGGCGCCGCTTGGCGAAGGCTGCTTCCACGTCTTCCTTCTTGATGCGTGCCGCCGGATTGCCGGGCTGATTGAGGTTCTGCTCTTCGGTGCCGTCGCCCATCATGCCGGGGTGAGCAACGTCAGCCTGTTTGTTGGTGTCATTAGGGGTCGCGGGCTTGTTCGTCATGCTAAATACTCCGTACGGGGTGGGCTTATTTGAGATCGGATGGCCGGCGTGCCTTGCGCACGTACTTTGGACCTAGGTCAAATTCGCAGGGGCGAAGCAGAGAACCGGCTTAGCGGTTGGCCGCAGCGGCACCTCCGCGCCGGTGCGGCACCATGGGACGCCGAACTGGAAGCGCTCGACCATGGCGTCGCGCCGCCAATCTGGCCGCGTGCGCGTGCAGACATGCGCGATCGGCATGACCCTGCAGCGCGCCGCGGCCGCAAGTCGAAATGACGTTTGCCCTCAGACCGTCATCCGAAGCCGGCGACTTAGTAACAACCGATGACGGGGATCGATGCCGGAACGCAGGGAACGACAGGGCCGTAGCCATTCCCGTAAGCATAGGCGGGAGCGTACCCGCGACCGTACCCATTATCGTAGCCGTAGGCGGGAGCAGCATCGTAGCCGTAGGCGGGAGCAGCATCGTAACCGTAGGCGGGAGCAGCATCGTAACCGTAGGCGGGAAGGTACCCGACGCCGTAGCCGCCGCGATTGCGGGCGTAGCCGCCGCGAACCTGGCCCATGCCGACACCACGGCCGGCATGCGCGCGGCCCATTGTGGCTCGACCTCCGCCGTTGCCGCGAGCGACGCTCGCGTGGCTCGCTCCTCGGGCGGCTCCAGGGTGACTACCCGCACGGTTCTGCGCGGCCATTGCCTCGGTGGCGAACAGCACGCCGCCCATTGCCGCGGTAGCGGCGAGAGCAATTGCGATCTTGAACATGAGACTATCTCCAGGCGAAAGACCTTGCGATCGAAATGACCCTTAGTATCGCCGCGGATACAACGTCCAGTCTCCCCGAACGTTCCGCGCTCCGCCATCAAGTGAACTGGAAGCTTTTTGGTCGCCGACAACGGGATGGCAGGCCGGATGGCGTCTTTGCTCAAGTGAAAACCGGGCCGGTGAAATTCAAAAATAGGCCGATGTGCAGCGCAGTTTGAAGCTGCCCGTTGTGCTCAATAAAGTGTGTGCAAAATTGACCACGTTAGACGGCGCGGGCCGACACTGTGGCGCCTAGCAGCAAGCGCAGGGAGGCCGCGAGCGCTCGGCGTCAGGCTAACGGCGGAGGCCAGCTTGCGCCGAGTACTCGCGCGCGTCGTTTTCTTGAGTGGTTCATCGCTGGCGCGCGCCGGGAGTACGATTTATTTGCCGCCGCCTCATTGTTTTTTACCTGGAGCACCCCAGATTAAAGCTTACAGGCAAGCGGTGGCTTGTCAGCGAGCTGTCATCAAAACGGGGACGCACCGAAGCCCCGTTGCCTTCAATTGGCGGCGCTGGTGCCATCGGCAGGCGCGATAACACTGCAAAACCGCGGCACAGTGATCTGAAATCCTAGAGCCTCACCGCTAAAACCATGTGAACGCAGAGTCGGCGATCATCAGCTGCGTCGTTGCGCCGAGCGCACCAAGGAAATGATCCTGGCTTGGACGACACGAATTCTCATTGAAATGTGCGTTGGCCCTGGGAGCAACGGTTACCTCCAGGCCGAGTTCTGATCACGCTATCCTGTTCCCCTCGCGCGTGGGACGGGCGATTGCACTAGCGTGTGTTCCGGCGCAGTGGGTACCGGTTCGCCGATAAGAACATGCGCCAATCGATACTTTCTAGAACGCGACATGCTCTGGAGCCTTGGACGACCGCACGGATCGACCGCTCCAGCCAAGTCCATGGCCGAAGTGGAACGACTCAGACAAATAAATTGGAACTGTCTCCTCATGGAACTTAGGGAATTTAGAATAGACGAAGGGCCCCATAATAGTGATGGGCTACTCCTTCATGGGCTGGACGGCACCATGTCGGTGACAGGGTTTGTAAGTAGGCGCGTCCTGGACGACTGGACTGACCCTGGCCGGCCATACGGAGTGCACCGGAAAAGCCTCCTGCGGGAACAATACAACGCACTCGGCAAGCGCAATCTCCCGGCGCTCAAACGAATGGTTGCCGCCAAATATGAGCAGGGGCCGAAATGTAATCGGCGGTACCCATTCGTCGATATCCTGCTCAACGACATACTGCTCAGTGGCGAGGTGTTGGTATGAGCGAGGCCGGCTCGAAACTTCGTAGACGCCTCCTGGACATGCGGGGGGAATACTGGGTTTATGTTCTCGCCGGCATCATCTCGACCACGATCCTGATGCCGCTCTATTTGCACGACAAGCCAACCGGACTAGTCCGCTGGTGGTGATGGCCTCGCGTTTCAGAATTACTTTCCGGCAACCTCCGCCGTCCATCTGCTCGAGCTACCCTCAGGCCGCCCTATCCTCCACCGTGTAGATATTTTATATCGCTACTTACAATAGCCTTGTGTTGTCCCCACGTACAGAATGCGCAGGCCATAAGGCTGCGTGATACGGAAGGTCGGGCCCTGAAGAGGGCGGACCGTTCGCATGTCGCTCAAATAGGAGGTCATGCTATGCGTACATTCGATTTTGCTCCCCTCTACCGTTCAACCGTCGGCTTTGACCGAATGTTTTCCATGTTCGACCAACTCGGCGGCGTGGAAGGCTCGATGCCGAGCTATCCGCCCTACAATATCGAGCGTGCGAGTGAGAACGCCTATCGCATCTCGGTCGCGGTCGCCGGCTTCACCGACGCCGATCTCTCGATCGAGACGAAAGAGAACAGGCTGACGATCCGCGGCGAGAAGCAGACCAATGACGCGGAAAGGACCGGCGACGTGCTCTACCAAGGCATCGCCGCGCGAGCCTTCGAGCGTAGCTTCGAACTCGCTGACTATGTCAAGGTCAAGGGCGCGAGCCTGGAGAATGGGCTTCTACACGTCGACCTCGTGCGCGAGATTCCGGAGGCGATGAAGCCTCGGTCGATCCCGATCGCGAGTTCCAGCAAGCTCCTGGAGGTCAAGCCGACCAAGGTCGCTGCCTGAGGCTCTGAGTGATTGAATTTTTGGGAGCGCTCCGGAAGCTGGGGCGCTTTCCTTTTGACATGTGGCGCCACGGCCATCACGAGCAAGGGCGGCGCCGACCGAGCCCGACCGGTGCGACCTCGCATCCGTCTTCCGGGAAAGCCGCTAATATTCATCTCGTTTTACTTTTCGGCCAATTCTTCGATTGTCGGCGGTAAAATCGCATACCAGTCAAACTCCCATACCCGTTCTTGCTCGCGATGAATCTCGTCTCTTCCAATAGCGGCGAAGCCTGCAGCGGGTAGTCCAGTTGTCTGCTCAACGACCAGGCAAGTAAGCACCGGCAAGCTGTGCTGTTGGCACCATCGCGCAATCAGGGCCAATGGGTTGGCCAAGAGATTCGGGCCGCCACGTTTTATGCGGCGAGCAAGCGCATCATAAGTTACCGTCTGGCGGTCCGCGGCGCATCCGATCAAGACGAGATAGGCCCTCAAACCCCACGCGGGCTCTACGGTCGGAAATGGTGTTGCCATCTGGCCTCCAAACGCCGCTTCAGGCCTCGGGCGCTACGCGAATGAGAGATCCCGGCCGAGGCTGACCTGGATTTCCGAGCCTCCGTCGCAGCCGACTGCGGCCCCCCGTCTCCAGCACGTTACCGACGCGCATGGCAAGAAGCCCGGGCAAGCGACCCGGGCTTCGCAACCGCACGCAATTTTTGGGAACTAATCGTGACGTCTCAGCTCAAATGGCCTTGGAACGCTTTGGTCATGCCGGCCTTGAGCGGTTCTGCGGCCTCGCTCGCGAGCCTTTGGGCAAGCGCCGCGAGTTCCTTGGCCTGCTCGGAGTACACGCCGAAGAGCTTGCGCGCATGCTCGTTCGTCACTTCGAGGAACTGCGCCGGCGACTTCACGCCATTGACTTCGCGGGCATAGTCGAAAGCCGCATTGGCGTTGGCGCAGGCGATCTCGATGAGCTTGGCGTTGTACTCCACGGCACCGTTGGAAGCCGTCGTGTAGCTGCTCTGCATGAGGCTGGATGCTTCCGCCGTGGCGGCGCTCATCTTCTCGTAGCTCGCCTTGACTTGCGCGGCACCGTTCTCGGCGAATTGATGCAACGCCTGCGGGGTTGCCGTCTTGGGCATGTCGAACGGTGCGCCGGCGGGCTTTGTCGCGCCGGACCTGGTGTGGCTCTCTTTCATGGCAGTCATCCTCGAGGGCGGTCTTTGATGGAGGAACCAGCTGACGCGCCGCCCTGGGCACGATCGGGCCTCCTGGTCTGCCGCCGGCGGGATGTTGAATTTCCGAGCCCGCGGTTCGGGTGAGATTCGTATATGGGGATGAAATGCTGCATTGCAACATGAAGCGCCACGGCCACGAAAGTGAGCAATTTTGGCCAGCCAAACGCTGGCTTACCGAATAGAACCGATATGCAGTCACGGAACTTCGCACGCGCTCCTTCCACGCGACGCAACGATGGCGGGGTTCGAAATCGCGCATTCAGTCCGACCGGAGCCAGGATGATTGACAAAGACAACGCCATGACGTGCGTGCGGTCGAGCGGCCGCGGTGCGCCGGTTCTCCCGTCGCGCGCCTGGACTGCGGTCCTAACCGCGTATCGCAAGCCGAACACCGCGCGCAGCATCGTAGAGCTGGCAATCACGGCGGTACCGTTCGCCGTGCTCTGGTTTTCGATGTGGGCATCGCTGGCCGCCGGCTACTGGCTCTGCCTGCTCCTCGCGGTTCCTACAGCCGGATTCCTGGTGCGGCTGTTCATGATCCAGCACGATTGCGGACATGGTTCGTTTTTTCGCCATCGCCTGGCCAATGATTGGCTCGGGCGTGCGATCGGCGTGCTCACGCTCACGCCCTACGATTTCTGGCGGCGCGACCATGCCATTCACCATGCGACGTCGGGTAACCTGGAGCGCCGCGGCATCGGCGATATCAACACGCTGACCGTGGGCGAGTACACCGCCATGTCGACATGGCGACGGCTCCGTTATCGCCTGTACCGACATCCGCTTGTCATGTTCGGCGTTGGCCCTGCCTACTTGTTCATCCTGAGGCATCGCGTGCCCATGGGCCAAATCCGTGGCGGCTGGCGTCTGTGGGTCGCCACAATGACGACCAACGCCGCCATAGCGCTTCTTGTCGTCACGATGATGTGGCTGCTCGGCACCGGTTCATTCCTGCTCGTGCAGCTGCCGGTCACTCTCCTGGCGGGCTCGATTGGGGTCTGGCTGTTCTATGTCCAGCATCAGTTTGAGGACACCTACTGGGCGCGAACCGAAGGCTGGGACCGGCACGACGCCGCCATTCACGGCAGCTCGCATTATTGCCTGCCCGGCGTGCTGCGCTGGTTCACGGCAAATATCGGCATTCACCATGTGCACCACTTGTGCAGCGGAATGCCGTTCTACCGGCTGCCCCAGGTCCTGCGCGATCACCCGGAACTCGGTGCCGTCGGCCGGCTCACGCTGTCGGAGAGCCTTTGCTGCGTACGCCTCGTGCTTTGGGACGAGAGTTGGCAACGGCTCATCTCGTTCCGCGACCTGCGCCGTCAGGCCGTTTGATTCCCACGTCGCAAGGTCCGCTGCGTAATCCTTCAGCTACACGTCGACTTCATCTGACAAGTCGGCGTGGAGAAAGCGTATGGCCAGCGACGACAAGAAGGTTAAGGCTGATCCCGCTCAGAAAAGCGATGCCGCTGTGAAGAGCAAAGGCACTTCACGTGTAGACCCGTCCAAGACCGAGGGCAGTGAGACAGCCGCCGACGTGCCCTCCGGCTATAGCAGGGGCGAGGGCCAGAAGCCGGTTTCCAAAGCCTATCGAGATAACTGGAGCATGATTTTCGAAAAGAAAAAGAGGCGATAACCCCCAGCCGACGGCGGGGCCCCGCGTGGTGTGTCAGGCCTTCCCGGTGCGGGGCAACAGCCAGCTCATTACCCGCCGGTACGGATCGCCACGGGACGGGATGCGCTCCATCGCCTTCTTGGCGAAGGGCTTGGCCTGCTCTTCAGTCCGTCGCTTGTCCCCTGGAAGCGACATCCATTCGCGGATGATTTTTCGCCGCATCCCGTGTTCCGGCCTCATGCTCAAGATCCTTTGTTATAAACTGCGGTTGGCGGCAGCGAAAAGGTGCTGTTACGAAGAAAGAGCGCTAGCAATGTTTCAGGCGACCTTTTCAACGATGTGTCAGCAATTGACGGCGTCCCCTGGGCCCTCGGAGCGACAATCTCCGCGAGGTCCCCACGTCAGTGGGGCTTGCAGGAAGGGGCTGCGAGCCAGGAGCTAATCTCGGTCAAAAACACGCTCGATGCCGCTCCTGATCGGCGCAGCACCGTGACCGAATCTGTCGTCAACTACGCAACCGGCGCCAGCTCACTTGAGATCGCCGAGCATATCGGCGCAGGCCCGCGCCACCGACGAGTTGGCGATGTCGCTGCCGGGCAGCGTCGCCCAGCCGCCCTTCTCGACGAAGGAAGTTTGCTGCCACGAGCTGACCTTTTTCAGTTCGAGGAGGTTCGCTTCGGCCCCTGCAGCGCGTCGGAACTTGTCGACGCAGATGGGAGCGAGCGCCGCGATGGCCGCGGAACTGGCGCTTTTCTCGGCCAATTCCTTGGCGGTACTTCCCAGCGTCCATCCGCCCCAACCGAAGCCGACGATCACTGTCGCGAGAAAGCCGATGAATGCTCCCTGCAGGAGGCGCTTGAGCGAGTCTCCTTCCAGGAATAAGGGCATTTGCATGGGGGTTCCTTTCGTCCGACATGTCTCGGACCACGCGCAGATTGAAGGCCGGCCCTTCGCGACAGCGGCTCGATCCTGGCCAATGTGCGGGTAATTGCCGACCGGAGTCTGTGTCGAATTGATCACCCGGCGAGAAAAATATTACCGGCCGATGTATCGAGCCCGGGCCGACAACAAAAGTTCGGCGCGTCTAACGATCCCAGCGAAAGGGGGCGCGATCGTGCCGTCCACGAGCGAATGATGCTGTGATTTACCGCATTCCCGCGGCTGGAGAACGGCTGCCGGCTATCGTGCTGACCGCTTTCCTGGAGGAAGGAAAGCTTCAAACGGCTGGTGGACGACAACAGGAAGCCCGCGCTGTGCCAAAGAAAAGAGAAAGCCTCAGGCGACTTTCTCCAGGACGCCGACCGGCCTCGGATGCTCGCCTGCGGGGGTTTTTATTGCTTCTGCAGCCGCTTTCTTGCGCGCATCTTCCGCCATCAGCTTCCGCAGCTGATGTTTGATAGCAATAGTCGAAGGAAGCTGGAGCTTTCGTCCAAAATGATGCGTGCGCATTGGGCTCTCCTGCCGTAACCGGCCTTACGCCGGAAACGGCGTTGTCGCGGACAAATGCCTTCCCCAGAGATAGTTTCTTTCGGCCTCCCGAATACGCGGCTCGACTGAACCAACGTTGCCCCGATTAGGTAGCCGTAACGATCAACCCCGCGCGCCGGCGCATTTCCGCTCGAGCAGCACGTAGAGGTCGATTCCGCCGATCTTGTGGGATCCGGGGCCGATGACCTGGCGTTCCACGGTCACCTCTTTCGCGTCACCGACGTCAAACGAATCAGATTTCTCGGCGTACCATGTGCCGTCCGAGGTCTTCTTGAATCCTTCACAGCCCAGCGTGTTAAGCGGAAGTTCGGGCCGGCCGACTTGGGCAATGGCTGGGGACAAAAAACTCAACGTGGAACATATCGCAATCGCGCGGGCCCATGGCCGGCGTCCCGCTGGGATTGAAGGCCTTAGCCGACGCCGTCCTTGACCGAGGTGTGCTGTCATTCCCCGCATATGGGGACGAGCGGCAACGATTGCATCAGCGAGGCGATCGAAAGCCAATTCTCAGAAAAATGATCCGCAAACCGCACGGCCGCCGCGACGTCTTGTGACCGAGCACGGCCGTGATCTCGTGCGCGGGGCAGCCGGTTCGGAGAGCCGATGCCGGCAGCTTTGCCGAACACCGTTGGGCGGACATTTCAAGAAGGTCCTTTATTTTATCAACACCTCATTGTTATCTATCTAGAGCACCCCCACATGTACCCCTACCGGGCGAGCAGTGGCTTGTCCGAGCGCTGGCACAAAACGGCGACGCACCGAAGTCTCCGTTACTTTCAATCGGCAGCGCTGATGCCATCGGCAGGCACGATAACACTCCAAATAGAGTTGTATGCGGCGCGGGTGCCGACAGCACCTGCATTGCGCACCTCGGTGCGCTGGTTTCAGCGCATATCCTCTTACGGAAAGGCGAAAGCCATGCAAGTTCCTTCCGCGGTAAAACCGGCTTGTTGGGGCGCAGTAGGGGGAGCAATCGCTCTTGCGATCATCGGATTCCACTGGGGCGGCTGGATGACCAGCCATGCCGCCGGCAAGTTTGCGGATGAGCGCGCTGATGTAGCTGTCGTGGCTGCCCTCACGCCGATCTGCGTGGACAAATTCCAGCACGACGCCGATGCGGCGGCGAACCTGGTTGCCCTGAAAGTCATCTCTTTGAGCTGGGAACAGGGAAAATTCATAGAGAAGGGCGGCTGGGCCACGCGCCCTGGAGCTACTTCCCCTGACTACGCTCTGGGACGGGCATGTGCCGAGAGGCTGGTCCTGGCCAAGACCGCAGCACAGTGATCTGAAGGCCTAGAACTCAACCGCTTGAAAGAAAGCAAATGCTCATGGCTTGGACAACCCCCATTCTCATTGAAATACGCATTGGCTTGGAGATCAACGGTTACCTCCCGGCCGAGTTCTGATCACGCCATCCTTGTTTCCTCGCGCATAGGGCGTGTCTACCGTCAAATCGAGTGAGCCGCACAGGAGAAGACCAATGAAATTCCGTCCGCTCCACGATAGGGTCGTGGTCGAGCGCATCGACGCCGAGGCAAAGACCGCCGGCGGCATCCTCATCCCGGACACCGCTAGGGAGAAGCCGCAACAGGGCAAGGTCATCGCCGTCGGTCCGGGTGGGCGCGACGAAAGCGGCAAGCTCATCCCGATCGACGTCAAGGCGGGCGACCGGGTGCTGTTCGGCAAGTGGTCGGGAACCGAGGTCAAGATCGACGGCGTCGAATACCTGATCATGAAGGAAAACGACATCATGGGCGTGCTGGTCGACGCCGAGGCACGCAAGAAGGCCGCCTGACGCGTCGGTTGGGCCCGAAAGAGCCATGCCGGATCGCACGAAAACGCAACGAATTATTTTGGGAGACATGATAATGACCGCCAAGGAAGTCAGATTTTCGGTCGACGCGCGCGACAGCATGCTGCGCGGCATCGACATCCTCGCCCACGCCGTGCGTGTGACGCTCGGCCCCAAGGGCCGCAACGTCGTGCTCGACAAGTCGTACGGCGCCCCGCGCATCACCAAGGACGGCGTCACCGTCGCCAAGGAGATCGAGCTCGACAACAAGTTCGAGAACATGGGCGCCCAGATGGTGCGTGAAGTGGCCTCGAAAACGTCCGACCAGGCGGGTGACGGCACCACCACCGCGACCGTGCTCGCCCATGCCATCGTGCGGGAAGGCGCGAAGGCGGTCGCCGCCGGCATGAACCCGATGGACCTCAAGCGCGGCGTCGATCTCGCGGTCGCGGCTGTCGTCGCGGATCTTCAGAAGAACTCCAAGAACGTCACCTCGAACGAGGAGATCGCCCAGGTCGGCACCATCTCGGCCAACGGCGACGCCGAGATCGGCCGCTTCATCGCCGACGCCATGAAGAAGGTCGGCAACGAGGGCGTGATCACGGTCGAAGAGGCGAAGTCGCTCGAGACCGAGCTCGAGGTGGTCGAGGGCATGCAGTTCGACCGCGGCTATATTTCGCCCTACTTCGTCACCAACGCCGACAAGATGCAGGTGGATATGGAGGACCCTTATCTCCTGATCTATGAAAAAAAGCTGTCCGGGCTGCAGGAACTGCTCCCCCTCCTCGAGGCGGTGGTCCAGACGAGCAAACCGCTGCTGATCATTGCCGAGGACGTGGAAGGGGAGGCGCTCGCAACGCTGGTGGTGAACAAGCTGCGCGGCGGCCTCAAGGTCGTGGCCGTCAAGGCGCCCGGCTTCGGCGATCGCCGCAAGGCGATGCTTGAGGACATCGCGATCTTAACCGGCGGCACGCTGGTTTCCTCCGATCTCGGCATCAAGCTCGAGAACGTGACGGTGCAGATGCTCGGCCGCGCCAAGAAGGTGATGATCGACAAGGAGAACACCACAATTGTGAGCGGCGCCGGCAAGAAGCCCGATATCGCGGCGCGAATCGCCCAGATCAAGGCGCAGATCGAGGAGACGACCTCCGACTACGACCGTGAGAAACTGCAAGAGCGGCTCGCCAAGCTCGCCGGCGGCGTCGCGGTGATTCGCGTCGGCGGCGCGACCGAGATCGAGGTGAAGGAGCGCAAGGACCGCGTCGACGATGCGATGCACGCGACGCGCGCGGCGGTGGAAGAAGGCATCCTGCCGGGCGGCGGTGTCGCCCTGCTGCGTGCGGCCAAGGTCCTGTCGCGGCTGCGGACCGAGAACGACGACCAGAGGACCGGCATCGAGATCGTCAAGAAGGCGATCGCCTGGCCGGCGCGGCAGATCGCCATCAACTCCGGCGATGACGGCGCGGTCGTGGTCGGCAAGATCCTCGAGAAGGATCAATACGCCTACGGCTACGACGCGCAGACCGGCGACTACGGCAACCTGGTGTCCAAGGGCATCATCGACCCGACCAAGGTCGTGCGCGCGGCGCTGCAAGGCGCGGCTTCGATCGCCGGGCTCCTCATCACCACCGAGGCGATGGTGGCCGAGTTGCCGAAGAAGGAAACGGGAGCGGCGACGATGCCCGGGGGCGGCGGCATGGACTTCTAGCGCGCCGGCAACGTGTTTTTGATTAAGCGTCTGCGACGTTACCGTGGATTCGCCTGATGCGGATGCGAGCGTCGCACAAGGGACGCGCGGCGATTCGCTCGCTCAGGTCATTGAACGCGTCCAAATTAGCGACGAGTTCGGTACGCCGTCGGCCTTTGGCGGCCCGATCACGTCGGTCGGCCGCTTCTCGCCTCGGGGCGCGGGCTTAGTTCTCCGATGCATGCCATTTATGAACGTATTCATCCCACAGCCAATATAGGCCGGCAACGGCCACGATCCCGGCCCCTACAGCCAGTCCCCGGTTCCATATCGTCGCGATAAAGTAAAATATACAGCGCCGGCACAACCCAAAGCGACCAGCGTTAGCGCTACAATCAGGTTAATCGCGCGATGGAGCGGGCCCATGAAGCCAGTGTTGACTTGGCCAAAGTCCAGGTCAAGGGCGCGGAATTTCAAACTGATATAAGACCCTACTCCAAACGCCGCTCCTTTGACCGGCTTGCTGCAGTGGTCCATCCTTGAGCCGCCGGAGGGCCAAAGTGGAACGGCTGATCGTGGTCTCCAATCGTGTCGCGGTCCCGAGCCGCGATGGCGGAAGCCGAGCGGGCGGCCTCGCCGTCGCGATCCGCCCGGTCCTGCAGCGGCATCCCGGTATCTGGTTTGGCTGGAGCGGCCGGGTCGCCGCCGCGTCGGACGTGAGCGTCCGCGTGATTGAGCACGGCCACCAAACGTATGTGCTGACCGACCTCACGGAGGAAGATTTTCAGGAATATTACAATGGATATGCCAATCGGGTGCTCTGGCCCATTTTGCATTACCGGTTGGACTTGGCGGAATTCTCCCGCCGCGACCTCGGCAGCTATATGCGGGTCAACGAGCGCTTTGCCGCGGAACTGCACAAACTTCTTCGGACAGACGACATCGTCTGGGTCCATGATTACCACTTGCTGCCGTTGGCCAAGGCGCTGCGCGAGCGCGGCCACCGCAACAAGATCGGCTTTTTCCACCACGTCCCGTTTCCACCGCCGGAAATTCTCACCGCGCTCCCGAATCATGAACACCTCATTCCGGCAATGGTCCATTACGACTTGATCGGTTTTCAAACCGAAATCGACGCCGCAAACTTCGCGCGCTACCTGAGGAAGGAATGCGGAATACCAAGCCGCGATCCGTACACATTCCAAACCGCCGACCGGGCGGTCAGCATCGGGGTTTTCCCTGTCGGCGTGGAGGCCGGGAAACTCAATCGGCTTGCGCGGCGTGCGGTACATTCGCCCTTCGTGCGGGATGTCGTTGAAAGTCTTGCCGGCCGCGTCATGATCATCGGCGTCGATCGTTTGGACTACACCAAAGGCATTGCATTGCGGATGGAGGCGTTCGATCGATTTCTTTCCCTCAACCGCGAATGGCGGGGGAAGGTGACCTATCTGCAGATAACTCCCAAGAGCCGTTCGGAAGTTCAAGAATATGCCGACATGGAGCGCCAGATCGACGAAACGGCGGGGCGCGTCAACGGGACCTACGGCGAGGCGGCCTGGACGCCGATCCGTTACGTGAACCGCGCCCACAGCCGATCCGCGCTTATGGGCCTGTATCGTTCGGCGAAGGTCGGACTTGTCACCCCGCTGCGCGACGGGATGAACCTGGTCGCCAAGGAATATATCGCGGCCCAAGATCCGGAAAACCCGGGAGTTCTAATCCTGTCGCGATTCGCCGGCGCAGCCGTCGAATGCGAAGCAGCATCTCTCGTCAATCCGTATGACCCCGAATCGGTCGGCGCTGCGATCGCCCAAGCCCTGTCGATGCCGCTGCGGGAGCGCCGCGCTCGTCACGATGCGCTGTTCCGGGTGCTGAAGGCCAACGATGTTGAATCATGGGGCGAGCGCTTTCTGATCGCTCTAACCCGGCCGGTGAACCTGCCAAACCGGCTTGGCCAAACCGAGATTTCTCAGGTCTGAGACCGCGCTCGCCTCGCTAATTAGCCCCGTCGTCCCCATATCCACTAGTGCCGCGAACCCGAAGTTCGCATCACAATTGCTGCGAGTCCGGTTGCGAACTTCGGGTTCAAAGCGGCACTAGAATCATAGAGTTGCTAGTGTCCTACGATTCCGAAGTTCGCTTCCGAGCAAGCCGCAGACGCTGGCGAACTTCGGAATCGGGACACTAGGCACCGTCCATAACAGAACCACTGCTCGCTCACCGAAGCCAAGCAGTTCGGGACGCAAAGGGAGATTTGCCGCATGTTTACGTCCAAGGACTATCGTGCGAGAGCAGCGGAATTCGGAGAGCTGGCCAAGACCGCTGACCCGGAGAAATCCGCGGAATTCCGCAAGCGGGAGCGCAGCTTCACGTCGCTTGCCGACAACGAGGAATGGCTCGCGCACAATTTCGAGAAAACTTTGCATCCATCCGAACGGGATGGCGAAGCGGCGGCCGGCCTCGCCGCCACGGAAGAGCGCGTTCTTCGATGCCTGGGAGCTGCAGTCATCATGCAGTGGAACAGCATACCGAAAAAGCTGCAGCGAGAGCTCTTCGATAGTGCCGGTTCTATGGGCGACCTGCTCGACGTCGCCAAGCTGCGGGGACAAATCGCCCGCTTCCTCCACAAGCATAAGGATGACGAGCGATAGAGGCTCGCAACATCAGGTCGATAGGGACACGCTGCCAGTAACCCGGGAGAAAATCGCTCGGCTGATTATCGCCGATCCGTCCGGCCTGCGGCGGGTTGGCGCAGCGTACACGATGGTCCGCGCGCAGCCGTCGATCCGGCATCGCCGCCTCGCCCACGATTCTATCTGTGGCTCGCCGGCGGGTGCGCCCGACGCAACCAGGGTCGACGGCGGCGTCGGGTCGAACGATCTGCGAATCGCTGCGTTAGCTTTTCTTCTCGTCGCCCTGCTGACCGGTCTTGCCGGGAACGTTCTGCTGCTGCTGGCCGGGCTTCGATTGGCCGCCCTGCTGCTGCTGCCCCGGCGCCTGTTGACCGCCGCCCTGCTGCTGGCCGGGCTTCTGGTCGGTTCCTTGCGTCGACTGCGGAGTCTGGTTCGGATTATTCATTTGAGTACCTCGTTCGGTTAAGTTTCAACACTCCGCATCTAACGATTATTGACTCGATTACAAGATTGTAAAAAAAATAATTATTCGATACGGATTGCGCTGTTTGGCGCTGCAAGACCTCGGAAATGCTAGTGTAAACGCACGCCGAAGAATTGAAAGGTTCGCGACACGATTAAGTGATTGGCAACAACGCTTGGGGTGGACTAGGTGGGGGAAGTCGGTAAAAACGAAATCCGAATCACCGCGAAGTTTTGATAATGCCGGCGATCGCGTCATGATTTAACAAAAGGAAAAACACAGATGTTTGCGAAGACCACGAAAGCCATCGTCGGCGCGCTCCTACTGACGAGCGTTTCGTTTGCGATAACTGCCAGCGCCTATTCGGCACCGCGACACACGCCGCCGCAGGCGCAGCAATGGATGGACCGCGCGGCGAATGGAGCCGACTACCGCGGCAGCCCCGGTGATACCAACGGATTCTGATAGCGTCTCACGACGCGGTATCCCGAGACCTAAGGAAGGCGGCCGGCCGCGTAACCGGCCGCCATTCTCCGTTGCGCCGGTGTCAAGGCGATGCCCGGCGCCGGCAGCGGGATCTCAATTGCGTTCAATCGACAAAGGCGACCTGAAACTTCGGTGAGCCCAATCCGATGGGCCGAGACGTTGGCCATTGAGTCGCCCGTCGCGCGAGCGACTTTTCAGGCGCGCGAACAACGAGCAGGAGAATCAAAAAAATGCCAGCCGTCAAAACGCGCGAATCAACATCGAAGCATGTGCTCATGACCGCCATTGTGGTGACCGCCCTCGCCGCCGCGGCGCCCACCATTTGGACGGCTCCGGCCCGCACCGACAACGCGAGCGTGACGGGCTACCAGGGAGCCTTGATCAACCGGCCGGGGTGCTGGAGCGAAAACGGCTATGACCGTGAGTTTCCGTGCCCCGTAGCGCCCGGCGGTCCCGGTCTTTGATCGTTTGCGGACGCAGGTTATGCAGCAGCGCCGGATTTAAATATCAGCAACTGGACTTCGCCTGAGCGGGGAAGATCCACGTCAACGGGACGAAATGTGCCGGCAATTGGCGCAGATAAATCCTTTCGAAAGTTGACCGCGGGGCGCGAGACCCCGGAACCCTCTTCACGAGGGGCATAATTTCGACGCCGATTCACATCGTGCTCCTAACACAATGGTTACCATTGCGTGATATGCCGGTCCCGCTCGGCGGATTTGCACCGGAGCCGGGCCATTTCGAACAACCGGGATCTCCGTATGTTCGCGATTGCGCCGCAGTCGCGCGGATACACGCAGATGCGGAGTAGCTGCGGCAAGCAACGATTGCGGCGGAATCAACCTTTGAGGAAACAATCCATGAAAAAGTCCTTGCCTGAAACGATGTTCAACGACCCCGAGAGAAGCCGGCTCACGATGCTGCGGGCGTGGGTGCTCGATAACGACGTGACCGAGATCGAGATGAAGGAGCGGCAGTTCTGGAATTTCGCCCACCTTCAGCCCCTCGCGGAGAAGCCCTGGACCACGTTCATGGGCCGGGCGATCAGCGTGCCCGACATGCCGCTGGACGCACAAAAGCACCTCGGGGTTTTCGACAAGCGAACTCTCGCCGCCATCTAGTCCAGAATATCCGCTGGGCGCCACGGCGGAATCGGACCTGCTCCAGGAGCGGCGACGGCCATTGCCCGCACCCGCGCACGTCCGCGCAGGCGGAAGCTGCCGTCGTTGAACTGCGCCGCTCGATATGGACGTGTCGGTCGTCAGTATCTGATGGCATCACATCGAAATCATGATGGCGACCGTTATGCCGACGAGGGAAATAACGGCCAGCGCACAGAATGCATAATTCATATAAGAGTTGATGGTGGTCATAGGATGCCCTCTGCGCGCCTGCGCGTGCGTTGCAACGGCCGTCGAGCTTATTCCTCGGATTGCCTCGACGTTCGAAACGGCCGATCCGTCGAACCGTCGGATGCAACGGCGTCATCCGCGGTCGACGGTCCGGTTCAAAAGTCGGCAGCCACCAGATCGTAAGAGGACTTGCGGCCGCGCGCGTAAGCTTTGGCTGCGATCGACTGGATCAAGTCGCGATTGAGATCGAACGCCGCCAAGATGCTGCTTTCGTGGAAGCGCATGGCCGGTTGAAGTTGTTTGAGCGAGTCGACGGCAACGAAAAATGAGCTTTCCATGGCGCCGTCATGTCCCCAGAACCGCACGGCGCACCGGGCGGTATCATAAAAGCGCATGCGATTTGGAAAGCTCAAGGACATCTGTGGCCGTCGCGGTCTTCCGCCCTTGCTAGCTTCGTGAAGTTTCCTCCGCGGCCTGGACGGAGAGGCGCGCAAAGTCGTCGAGCACGTGGGTGATCAGCGTCTGCCGGCGCGGGTCCTGCCCGGCCGGCGTGGCGGCGAAGAGCTTGAGCACGTAGCGCACCTTCTCGGCGGCCTCGCTCCAGTTCGCGGCGGGCGCGACCAGCAAATGGGCTTCCAGTTCTTCTTGACGAAGTCGCAGCGCCCTTTCGTCGGCCTCGACCTCGGCGAGGAGCCGGCGCAACTCGGTCGCCTTCTGGGCGATCATGCCGCGGTGCGCGTCAAGCTCGATGGCTTTGTCGGTCATGTCGCCGCCTCTCGCAGCACGCCCGGGCAAAACGTCACTTGAATGTGCATCATTGAAACTTAAAGCCGATATACGCTCGCACGCGACCGAAAACCAGGACCGCCGCCAAAGTATTTCACGAATCGCACAAAACGGACCATGGCAGCCGGTGCGCCCGCGGTTCCGTAGTGCTATATGCGAGCAATTGCGCCGATTCCGGGCGCCAACGGGAAACAAGCCATGCAAGACACCATGTCGCGGGACCAGAAGTTCATGGCGGATCTGCTGGCCGTTCTGGCTTCCGAGGAGAGCGAAGACCGGCAAATCGCCGCCGCGAAGGCGCTGACCGAGACCTACACCGCCGACCTGCAGGCCGGAACCGATCCGGTTCGTGCCCGGCGGCGTCTCCTGGACATGCACAGCGCTCTCGTCGCGGAACAGAATCAACGCCGCTCGCACTCGCGCCACTGGCGTATCTTCGAAGCCGCCGAGCTGGTGCTCGGCGACGTGAAAATCAGCGCGCGGCCGTCCGCATAGAACGCGCTTGGTTTTCTTCCAATCATCATCCGGCCCTACCAATACCGTCAGCCGACTTTTTGGTGACGTCGACAAAAACGACGGCGCCGGATCGTTGATAGAAATAGGGCTCGACTTCGGCCGCCAAAGAGCGCATGGTGCCCGCGACCGAAACGCCAGCTCAAAGCGGCCGGGCCTTCACCCCAACTTTAATCCTACCCGAGCCCATCCCGGGCGTCCGTTGCGCTCGCTCCGAAACATGTCGGACGAAAGGAACCCCCATGCAAGTACCCGCAATCCTGCAAGGAGACTCGTTGAAACGGCTTCTGCAGGGCGCATTCATCGGATTTCTGGCCACCGTGGTCCTCGGCTTCGGCTGGGGCGGCTGGACGCTGGGAAGCACCGCCAAGGAGATGGCGGGCAAAAGCGCCAGCAGCGCAGCAATCGCCGCGCTCGCTCCCATCTGCGTCGACAAGTTTCAGCGCGCGGCGGGAGCCGAGGCAAACCTCGCCGAGCTGAAGAAGGTCAATTCCTGGCAGCAAGCCAGCTTCGTCGAGAAGGGCGGCTGGGCGACCATGCCGGGCAACGACGCGGCCAACTCATCGGTGGCGCGAGCCTGCGCCGATCTGCTCGGCAATCTCAAATAAACTCCCCGCATCGACGCGTGGCGCGCTCGACCGCATCCCAGGGGAGCGGGAGGAAGTCGGAGGCCCGCCACATGAGCTACAGCGCACAGCAATGTCTCGATCGAGCCAGGGAATGCGACTGGATGGCATCCCAGGCGACAGATCGGAACGCCAGGGCCGCGTTTGTTGAACTCGCCCGACAATGGCAGGAGCTAGCGCGACAAAAGGACGACCTGGCCCGGTATCGGCCCAATCTTCCTTAACCCATCCATCCATTGTCGAATCCTAGTGCCTGACCGAGAGCTGCTCCCGAGGGCGAAACGACAATTTCTTGGACGCCTCAAGCAGACGCTTCGGAACCTAACGCGCTCTCGTCCGGTTATCGGTTGCCAGGTTGCGGGTGATGCGCGTGAACGGGAAGGTGGATCTTGAGCTGCATTGCTATGGATGCGGACGGATATCGCCGGAAAGCGAACCGCTATGCGGAACTTGCGGCAACCGCCCGCGACGAAACCCAGCGCAATCTTCTGACCCGGGTTGCTTTGAGATGGCAGCGTTTGGCGGAGCATGCGGAGCCCGATCCATACGGTGACGAACCGCGCCTCGTGCTGCCGTAACGCTCCGCACCGGCTGCCGCTGAGCTGGCCCCGGCTCTGCGAAGCCAAGCTTTGTCCGCGCTACATTCGTTCATCGTATCATCCCCGCGCTGCGCGGCAGGAACAGCGACAGCTCCGGGATGGCGATGATCAGCATCAGCCCGGCGAGCAGCGCGAGCACGTAGGGCCAGTAGGCGCGCGCGTGGCGACCAACCGACACGTTGGCGAAGCGCAGCGCCATCAACAGGCCCACCCCCATGGGCGGCAGGAACAGGCCGATGCCGACCGCCGCGGTCTGCACGATGTCGAAGTGAATCGGGTTGATGCCGAGCTTGGTCGCGATCGGGAACACGACGGGAATGAGCACGACCGCGGCCGGCAGGCCTTCGAGCACCATGCCGAAGGCCATGGTCATCAGCGCGACGCCGATCAGAAACAGAACGTGGCTGTGGCCGAGCGGCGCGAGCACCTCGCCAAGCAGCGCCGGCACGCCGGTGACGCCCATCAGATACTGAAAGATGGTCGCGACCGCGAGCAGGAACACCACCGCGGCGGTGAGCAGCGCGCTCTCGTAGGCGATCCACAGCATCTCCTTGAACGAGACGTTGCGGTAGTAGAAGCGCGCGGCGAGGAAGGCGTAGCAAGCGACGACCGCGCCGGCTTCGGTGGCGGTGAACATGCCGAGATAAAAGCCGCCGAGGATCACGACCGGCACCACCATGGGCACGAGCGCCTCGCGCGCGGCGCGCAGCAGGAATGCCCAGCTCGGGCGCGTATCGGTCGGCCACCCGAGCCGACGCGCCTGCACGAACACCAGCGCGCACAAACAAAGCCCCACCACCGCGGCCGGGATGAATCCGGCGAGGAACAGCGCCACCACCGACGTATTGGTCACCTCGCCGATCACGATCATGAAAATCGCCGGCGGCACCAGCATGCCCATGGCCGTGCCCGAGGCGATCAGCGAGGCGCCGTCCTCGGGGCGGTAGCCGGCGCGGCGGAGCGGCGGCATCAGGGTCGAGCCGAGCGCCGACACCTCAGCCATCTTCGAGCCGCAGATGTCGGAGAAGAAATAAGACACGACGATCACCGACATGCCGAGCCCGCCGCGCAGCCAGCCAACGAGCGCCCGCGCGAGATCGACGAGCGCGTGCGACATGCCGCAGCGCTCCATCAGCGTGCCGGCGAACACGAACGAGGGGATCGCGAGCAACACCCAGTTCTGCGAGCCGGCGACGAGGCTCGAGGGCAGCATCTGCAGCGGATAGCCGCCGAGCGCGAGCCCGGCGATGCCGGCGATGCCGAGCGCGAACACGATCGGCATCGAGAGCGCGAGCAGCGCGACAAACACGACGGCGGTGAAGGCGAGCAGCATCAGCCCCCTCCCCGCCCCTCCCCCGCAAGCGGGGGAGGGAGATGAGAGGTCGTGCTCTCGTCGGCGGGTAGCGGCGCGAGGCCGGCGGCGACGATCAGGCCGTAAACCACGATCAGCGTGCCGCCCACGACCGAGGAGGCGTAGAGCCAGGCGAGGTTGAGGCCGAGGCCCGGCGAGATCAGCACCGAATTGGTGACGCACAGCTTGACGCCGTAGAACGCCGCGAACGCGCCGAAGCCGGTAATCAGCAGATGATTGACCCGGTCGATGATTTGCTGGGTGCGCGGCGCAAAGCGGTGGGTGACGATGCGCAGGGCGAAGTGCACGCGCTCGATGATGGCGACGGCAGCGCCGACCGCGGCGAGCCAGGCGAGGCCGAACTCGCCCACCTCCTCGACCCAGAAGAAGCTGATCGGATCGAGATCGAAATAATCGGTGATTTGCACGACGACGTAGCGCAACAGCACGCCGGCGAGCAGGTCGAGCATGACGAAGATCAGCAGCGCCGCGAGAAAGATCTTGGGAATCGCGGCGATTGCGCGCAGCACTGGATGATGATGATGCGAACTCATTATGCGTTTATTACGTTAAGAGGGAGACGAGAGGCGGCGCGTTAAGTTACTAACTCTCGGTCGTCATCGCCCGCGAAAGCGGGCGATCCAGTAATCGGTGACCCGTCAATTACTGAAAGGTCGGTGTTTACTGGATGCCCCGCTTTCGCGGGGCATGACGAGGTACGAGTCTAGTCACGCTTGGTTCGCGACCAATTCCCACATGGCGCCGAACTGCTTCTCGTAACCGGGCCAGATCTTCTCCTGCGCCACCTTGCGGAAGGCGTCGACGTCGCCGGCGTTCACCGTCATACCCTTGGGTTCGAGCAGCTCCTTCGCCTTGGCCAGGTTGTCGACGCTCTCGGTGTCGTGGCGCACGCGCTCCTGCGCCTCGCGCGCCACGTCGAGCAGGAGCTTCTGCTCGTTTTTGGACAGGCCGTTCCACACCTGCAGGTTCATCACCGACACGGTCGGACCGTAGTTGTGGAACGTCAGCGAGCAGTACTTGGAAACCTCATAGACCTTGAGCGCGAGGATGTTGACGATCGGGAGATCGGCGCCGTCGATCACGCCCTGCTGGGCCGCCGGGATCACTTCGCCCCACGGCAGCGGCACCGCGTTGCCGCCGAGCCCGTTGATGGTGTCGCCGAACACCTTCGCCTGCTGCACGCGCAGCCGCAAACCCCGCAAATCCTTCGGCGTCGAGATCGGCCGCTTGTTGTTCCAGAAATGGCGGAAGCCGTAGTCGTAAAAGAACAGCACCTTCACTTTATATTTGTCCTGGAACTCGGCATCGAGCTGATCGCCGATCTTGCCGTTGAACATGCGGTAGGCCTGGTCGTAGCTCTTGACCAGATAAGGCACCAGGAACACTCCCATTTCGGGAAACACCGTCGCGGCGGCGCCGGCCGGGCCGCCGGCATCGATGTTGCCGGATTTCACGGCGTTCATGATCTCCAGTTCTTTGCTCAGCAGCGTGCCGCCGTGGAACTGCATGTCGAGGGCGCCCTTCGAGCGTTTCGTCACCTCCTCGGCCATCCAGGCGAGTGCCATCGCGCCCGATTCCGGCGCCGCCACGATGTGCGCATAGACGAGCTTCCTGGCGGCAGTCTGCGCGAACGCCGGCGCGCGTCCGGCGGCCAGGATGCCGGCTATTCCCGCGCCCGTGCCGGCCACGAAACGGCGGCGGGTAAGCGTGGCGTTGTTCCGCGGCAAAAAGTCATGACGGCGCGGCATATGATTCCCTCCCTCGTTACCTCGGCGTTGCCGCAGCAGACCACGCGGCGGAGGTAATTTCAACGATCCGTGAAAAGCTGCGCTCCGTTACCGCCGCGCCGGGGAACTGACGTCCGACGCAAACGTTGACGCGGATGAAAGCCGAGGGGCATCAACGGTAAAAAGAATGAGGAGACTGCGATGAGACGAATTCTATTGGCAACGACGGCCGCTGCGGCACTCATAGCGGGGTCGAGCCTTGTCATGGCGCAGCAGAGCGGCGGCGCAAACGTCGGCGGCAGCGGCGGCGCCAACGTGCAGCAACACCAGGACGGCACCGGCGGCAACGCCGGAGTGCGCGGCAACGCCGGCACGCAGAGCAATGTCGGCACCCGCGGCATGACGCAGAACGGTACGCAAGGACGCGGCGAGCACACGGGCCAAGCGAATGAAAACCGCGGCCAGCGGATGGGCGAGCGGCGCGAGGAGCGCGGCCATGCCCGTGGCGAGGAGCGGAACGAGCGTCTCGGCACGCGTGACCGCGACCGCGACATGAACCGAAACGCGCGCGGCGATCGCGACCGCGATCAGCGCATGGGCGAGCGTGATCGCGATCAGCGCATGGGTACCCGCGACCGAGATCAACGCCTAGGCACGCGCGACCGCGGCGAGCGCCGCCTTGGCGAGCGTGACCGTAGCGTCCGCGAGGGCCGCGGCGAGTACGGTGAGATCCGTGATCACGTGACGACCCGCCTGTCGTCCGACCAGCGCACGCGCATCCACGAGCGGCTGTTCGCGGAAGGCGGGCGCGGGCACCGGCTCGGCCACGTGGACTTCGCGCTGCGGCGCGGCGTGCGCGTCCCGCACTCGGTCGAGTTCTTCGACCTGCCTGAGGACATCGTGACGCTCGTCCCGGCGTATCGCGCCTACAAATACTTCCTGGTTGGCGACGAGATCGTCATCGTCGACCCGGTGACCTACGAAATCGTCGACGTCATCCCGGCGTAACGTTGGCTTGACGCAGAGCGATGCGGCCCGCCCTCCTTCGGGAGGGCGGGTTTTTCTTTGTCATTGCGAGGAGCCCACCGGGCGACGAAGCAATCCAGG
>Ga0210408_10001544_pt1 | contig 23967 bp, 21 predicted proteins | sample IncBWH4MmetaG_FD_155471 | JGI IMG/M metagenome (GOLD analysis project Ga0210408, IMG submission 155471) | Forest soil microbial communities from Barre Woods Harvard Forest LTER site, Petersham, Massachusetts, United States - Inc-BW-H-4-M | ecosystem: Environmental > Terrestrial > Soil >...
CAACCGGGCCGGGATGGAGTTCCGTGCCAAGCAGCCGCAGCAAGTGATCGAGATGCTCGAGAGCCTGTCGCGGCGCTACGGCAGCCTCTACTTCAATGCGATCGACAACATCATGGCGCCCGAATACGCCGAGCAGCTGTTCGGACGGCTCGCCGAGACGAACAGCGATATTCGCCTGCATTATGAGATCCGCCCCTATTTCAAGCGCAGCCAGCTCGCCCGCATGCGCAGGGGCGGATTGTTCTCAGTCCAACCTGGAATCGAGAGCCTTTCGACGCCGGTGCTAAAACTTATGAAAAAACATTCGACCGGCATGCGCAATCTCGAGCTGATGAAGTGGTGCACTTATTACGACATCAACAATCTCTACAATATTCTGGTCGGCTTTGCGGGGGAGACGATCGACGACTATCGGCTGCAATGCGAGGTGATCGCCAAGATTCCGCACTTGCAGCCGCCCTACGCCATCGCCCGGGCGCGCGCCGACCGCGGTTCGCCGATGTTTACCGAACCCGATCGTCACGGCATCGGCCGACTGCGACCGGCCGATTGTTACCGCTACCTGTTTCCGGCCGGGCGTTTCGATCTGCGCAAGATTTCCTACTATTTCGACCACGATGGTCCGGGGTTGCTGCCGGAAAGCGAGTACGAGGAGATTTTCAGGGTGGTCGGACGATGGCAGGACCGATGGCGGCGGGGCAAGCGGCCGCAGCTGCATTATCGAAAGTCATGCTCGTCGATCTTTATCGAAGACACGCGCACCTCGGAGCTTCGCAAGTCCCACTATTCGGACGGACGCGCCGCGCTTTATGAGTTCTGCATGGACGGCAGGACCGCCGAGACGATCTCCGCCAAATTTGGCGGGGACGAATGGGTTGACGCGGCCTTGGCGGATTTCTGCGAGGAAGACCTCATGCTAAAGCTGGACGATCAGTATCTGAGCCTCGCCTTGCCGAAGAACGTCCACATTTGAGCGCGATGCCGAGCCGCGCGGTTTCGTGATGGAAGCCTGGCCCGACATTCTGGCCCGCCTGCCACCGCAGTTTCACGCCGACCGTGCGCAGCTCCTCGAAATAATGCGCCGCGAGGCGATCCTCTACCGTTCGCCCACCCAGCCGATCCTGTCGCGCGACGGCACCTCTGCGAAGTGGATGCTCAACTCGCTGCAGGTCACGCTTACTGCGAAGGGCGCGGAACTCGCCGGCCGCTGCGTCCTCGAACTGCTCAAAAGGTTCGCAGGCCGGCAAATTGCCACGATCGGCCTGACTGCGGTCCCGATCCTCAATTCCTGCATCGCGCAGTCGGACGGCCGCTACCACGGCCTGCTCGTACGCGCGCAGCGCAAGGCGCATGGCTCGCTCAAGCTCATCGAGGGGCCGATCGACCGGGACGAGCCCACCATCGTGCTCGACGATTCGATCAGTTCGGGCACCTCGATGGATCTCGCCTGCCGTTATCTCGAGGAAGCCGGCATCCGCGTCGAAGGCGGAGTCTTCCTCGTCCGCTTCGGCTGGTACGGCGGGTTCGCCCGCATGCAGGAGCGCGGCTATCACGTCGAAGCGGTGTCCGACATCTGGAACGATTTCATCTACCACATGGACGATGAGCCGCGTCCGATCGGCAATCCGTCTAAGGTTTTTCCGGAGTTTCGGTGGAGCGATGCGGGCGCTCCGGAAAAGCTGCACCCGGCGGCGTTGGCGCGGTTGGCGCTACGCGAGTATTTGACGTCCGCAACGCTTCCGCGGCCTCCGCGCGAGCTGGATGCCGAATACCCGGCGGCGGGCGGCGTGTGGATCAGCGTGCGCTCCAAGGACGACGTCTATACTCGCCACGGGCGCGACGGGTTCTGGCACTTCCCGGGCGAGGACGCGTGGCCGGCGCCCGAGGGCATCATGTGGGCAGCGCTGCGCACGGCCGCGGCGCTGCCTCAGAAAAAAGCGCTTCGCCTGCTCGACGACAGCGCGATCGCGGTCACCTTTTTTCCGGCCCTCGAACGGTGCACGCCCGGCGAGCTTGACAATGATCGCTATGGCATTGTCGTGCGCAGCCTCGAGCGGCCCGGCTGGATGGGTGGGGCGCTGCCCCGCATGCCCGGCATTCTCAACGAATGGAGCCAATATCACCACGCGCGCATCAACAACGCGCAATTGGTCTCGTTCGAGCCGCACGTCATTTATCGCCACGATGTGGTCAAGGCGGTCGAGTCCGGCGCCGCTTGGCAGCCGACCGGCGTTCCAGCGCCAAGCGAGCCGGGACCGCTCGCGCGAGCGGGGACGGGCGGCAAGGTCGCCGCGCGCGCCCGGGACCTCGCGTGTGTGCGATTGTTCGGCAGTAAGGCGCGAACGGGTCCGCTCGCCGACGACCTCCTGCCGGCCGACGTCGATTCCATCTACGTCAGTATTTATATTTGCGGTCGTCTGCGCGGATGTCAGGGCGTCGCCCTGCGCCGTCTCGACGACGACGTGGCTCGATTGGTGGAGGAAGCGCTCGCCGACGAGCGGTTCGAGGCTCAAGCAGACGCGGCCTCGCCCGACGCGGTCGCGGTGTCGGTGGCGTTTTTGCACGACCGCCTCGACCTCGGCGTACACTCGATCCCTGAAATTGTTCGCCGCATTCGTCACGGCCGCCAGGCATTGATGGTGACGCAGCGGAACCGTTACGCGCTGTTTCTGCCGTCGGTCGCGAGCCGCTTCAATCTTTCGCCGGATTCGTTCGTGGAAGAGTTGCTGCGCAAGGCCGAGATCGACAAGCCACCCTATCGCTGGACCCGCTTCGAGTGTGCGACTTGGCTTGCCGATCGCGCCGGTGAACGAATCATGGAGGGCAGCTTCGCGCCGGAAGAGCCGCCCGCGCATCTATCCGACTTGGTCGACGGGCTGGCGCCGTTGGGGATCGATTATCTGTTACGTCACCAGCGGCCTGACGGGACTTTCCTCACCCGTTACGAGCCGCTCACCGACCAGGCTTATGCCGCGGTGGACCTGCCACGCCTGTCGCATGCCGCGTGGGTATTGGCGCGTGCGGCCAAGGTCTTTTCTCATAGGGGCGCGGATGAGGCCGCCGAGCGAACGATGAAGTTCCTGCTTCGCGTCGCGCGCAAGACGTCAGGCGGGATTTGGCTCACGTGTGGCGATCATCGGCCCTCGGTCGCCGAAAACGCCTTTTTGCTGCTGGCGTTGTGCGAGGCGTCGCCGTCATCGAAGTGGGCGCCGCGGCTTGCCACCGCGCTGTGGGACCGCATCGATGCGCACGGCCGGGTGCACACCCATCGGGACGCCGCCGAGGCAACGGACGCCTTCCAGGATTATTTCCCCGGACAGGCGATGCTCGCGCTCGCCGCCGCGGTGAGCGCCGGGCTTACCTCGGTCGACGAGGGAAGGCTGACGCGCGCGCTGCGCTACTATCGCCACCGCTTTCGCTCTCGGCCGCACTTCGGACAGGTTTCATGGCTTACCCAAGCCTGCCACGCGTGGTGGCGTATCACGCGCGAGCACGCGTTCGCGGAGCTCGCATTCGAAATCGTCGACTGGATTCGCGGGTTCCAGCAGCAGAAGAGCGGCGGGTTCATCAACGATCATCAGCCTGACACGCCGGGTTTTACGAGCGCGCTGTATCTGGAAGCGATGGGGGCGGCGGCCTCGCTGGCGCGCTCTTTGGGCGATGGCCGGCGCCATGCCGATTATCTCGAAGCCTGTCGCCGCGGTCTGCAGTTCCTCGATGGCCTGATCATCCAGCCGCGCGACAGTACGATCCTTCCCAACCCCGCCTTTGCCGTCGGCGGCCTGCGGCGCAGCGCACAACGGAGCGAGATCTGCATCGACTTCGTGCAGCACTATCTCTCCGCCGTGCTGGAGGTGCGGCGGGCGATGCAGTCCGACGAGGATTAACCGCGGGCCGGTATCCCCGGATTGCGCTGCGCTCCATCCGGGCTACACGGCTACGACGCCGCGAGACCGCGCACCACCAGCCGGTTGAGCCGGGTCGCGAAGGCGGCGGGATCCTCCGGCACCTCGCCGTCGAGGATGCATGCCTCCTCGAACAGCAATGCGGCAAGATCGTTGGCGTCCTCCGCCCGGGATTGGTTGTGGGCGGCACCGAGCGCGGCGACCAGCGGATGGCGCATGTTGAGTTCGAGGATCGGCTTCGACCCGGCGCCCCCTTTGTGCCGTCCCAGCAGCCGCTCCAACTCGCGGTCGGGGCCGCTTCCGCCCGCTACCAGACACGCGGCGCTGTCGGTCAGGCGTTGTGAGGCGCGCACGTCGGAAACGCGTTCGCCCAGCGCCGCCTTCACGGCGGCAATGACGCTTGCCTCGTCGGCCTCCTGCGGCTTGGGTGCATCTTCAGATTTCGCCTCCGGCTCGAGCTTCGGCACCAAGCCGAAATCGACCTCGCCCTGGCTCAGCGACTTGAGCGGCTTGCCTTCGAAGCCAAGCGGCATCGCAGTCCAGAAGGCGTCGACCGGATCGGTGAGTAGCAGCACCTCGATTCCCCGGGCGCGCGCCGCCTCCAGCTTGGGGTTCGACTTGAGGCGTTCGACGCTTTCGCCCACGAGATAATAAATGGCGGTCTGGTTGGGCTTGAGGTCGGTCACGTATTGTTTGAGCGAGCGGGTCGCGCCGACGGTGGTAGTGAAACGCGTGAGCGCCAGCAGACGCTCGCGCCGCTCGTGGTCCTCGTAAATGCCTTCCTTGAGGACGCGGCCGAAGCTTTCCCACAACTTGGCGAAGGTTTCCGCTTCGTTGTTTGCCAGGGTTTCCAGTTCGCCGAGCACGCGCCCGGTGAGCGCCTTGCGCATCTGCGCGACTTGCGGGTTGTTCTGCAGCATCTCGCGCGAGATGTTGAGCGGCAGGTCGTCGCTGTCGACGACGCCGCGCATGAAGCGCAGATAGGACGGCAACAGGTCGGCGTCGTCGGTGATGTAGACCCGGCGCACGTAAAGCTTGGCGCGGCCCTTGCGCGACGGATCGAACAGATCGAACGGCGGGGTCGAGGGCACGAACAGCAGCACCGCATAGGACTGCCGCCCTTCCGCCTTGTAATGCAGCGTCATGGCCGGCTCGTCGAACGCGCCGGTGAGCGAGCGATAGGCCTGTTTGTAGTCCTCCGGCGTGAGTTCGGATTTCGGCCGCTGCCACAGCGCGCTCGCCGCGTTGACCTGGCGCGGCTCGGCGTCGGCGGCCTTAAGCTCGATCGGGAACTGGATGTGGTCGGAATAGGTGGTGACCACGCGCTCGATCTCGAACGGCTCGAGGTAGCGCTTGGCGTCCTCCTTGAGATGCACGACGATCTCGGTCCCGCGGACAACGCGCGCCACGGCCTCGGCATCGGCCGGCGCGATTTCGAACTCGGAGCTGCCGGTCGAGCGCCATACCCAGACTTCGTCCGCGCCGGCGCGGCGGCTCGTGACCTCGATGCGGTCTGCCACCATGAAGGCCGAGTAGAAGCCGACGCCGAACTGACCGATCAGCCCGGCGCCGTCCTTGCTCTCGGCGAGGCGGCTCATGAATGCGCGCGTCCCCGACCGGGCAACGGTACCCAGGTTGTCGATCAGCTCCTGCCGGTCCATGCCGATGCCGGTATCGGCGAGCGTCAAGGTGCCGGCCTTGGCGTCCGGCGCGATGCGGATCGCCAGCGCCCCGCCGGCTGCCATCAGCTCGGGCTTGGCGATCGCCTCGTAGCGCAGCCGGTCGCACGCATCGGAGGCGTTGGAAATCAGTTCGCGCAGAAAGACGTCGGCTTCGGAATAGACCGCGTTCACCATCAGGCGCAGCAGCTCGGCTACTTCGGCCTGGAACGGATGGGTCTGGGCAACGGTATCGGTGTCGGTGTCGGTGCTCATGCGGCGGCTCGGCATTTCGATAAGCGGAGGAGGCATTTGATATAGCGAAGGTCCGATTTCCCGCAAGAGTTTTACGGCCGGCGACCGGCCGCCGAGGGGGAACAAAACCGAAATAAACGCGTTAAGATTCGGCGAAGCGTGCAGGTTTCAGACGCCGGGCGGGGAAAGGGCCGGGCGCTTCCGCATCGGCTTCGGACCGTCGATGCAGGAGCGGACATGTCTCGTTACTATTTCAATCTGGTCGGCGAGCATTCCGTAGACGACCACGATGGTCTGGACCTCGCGGACGAGGCCACGGCCCGCCTGCATGCGGTCGAACTGGCGCAGGCGCTCATGCGCCGCACGCGCCTGTTCCGCGCCAATCCGGAGCAGTGGAGCATGCAGCTGCTCGACGCGGAGCGGCACGAGATCGTGGTCATTCCGTTTTCCGAAGCGGCGAAGCTCGGCGCCGGGTGCCGAACGGTCAACGGCCGGACCGATTTCGCCGGGCGCCTCGATTACAAGGTGCAGCTTCAGCTCGGCAAGGAAATGGCCAAGGCCGACCGTGACATTCTCGAGCTCGAAATACCGGAGCAATTTCGCGAGTTGCTGATGCGCCTCGAGCACGTGGCGCAGGACGAGAGCAATTAGCAAATGGCAAAGGTGGCACGGCGCTGGTCGCAACGCGTCACGCGCGAGAGCGACGCGCTCGATCTGAGCAAAGGCGTGTTCACCGGAAAGGATCCGAAACGGATCGCCGCCTCGCTCAAGCGCTCGGCGGAGCGCAGCCGGCGAAGGAAAGCCGACCCGTTCCGGTCCGCCTTGTCGATGCTGACGTTCTACATCAATCGCGCCGGCAAGAATCTTCCGGCCGAGCGCCGCCGGACGCTCATGCGCGCCAAGGACGAACTGCGCCGCCAGTTCGGCCGCGCGCCGGCGCGAAAGCAAACCCGACCTTCCCGACGAGGGTGCTCCCGCTGAGACGTATCGCCCCTTGACCGGGCCCGCTCGCGCGCGCATTCACGCCCACGCGAGGGAGCGATCGGCATGATGCGGACGGGATGTTTGACGGGCCTTGTGGCCGGCGTGCTGCTGAGCGCGGCGGCGGGCCCGAGCCAAGCGGCGAACTGCCAGACGCAAAGTTTCGAGCGCTGGCTCGATGGGGTGCGCCAGGAGGCGGCGGCGCAGGGCGTCTCGCCTTCGGCGCTCGCGGCGCTCAACGGCCTCGCCTTCGATCCGTCGGTCGTGCGGCGCGACCACGGCCAGGGCGTATTCCAGCAGAGCTTCTTGCAATTCTCCGACCGCATGGCAGCGGGCTATCGCATCCAGGGCGGTATCGCGATGATCAAGCGCCATGCCGATCTGTTCGCGCGCATCGAGAAACAATACGGCGTGCCGGCGCCGGTGATCACGGCTTTCTGGGCGCTCGAGAGCGACTTCGGCAGCAACAACGGCAAATACCCGATCCTGCGCGCGGTCGCGACGCTCGCGTATGATTGCCGCCGGCCGCAGTTCTTCCGCACGCAGCTCATAGACGCCCTGCGCATCATCCAGCGCGGCGACCTGCACGCGAGCGAGATGATCGGGGACTGGGCGGGCGAACTCGGTCCGCTGCAGTTCACGCCGTCCGACTATTACAAATATGCGGTCGACTTCGACGGCGACGGGCGGCGCGACCTCATCCACAGCGTGCCGGATCTGCTCGCCTCCGGCGCGAATTTCCTCAGCGGTTTGGGCTGGAAACGCGGCGAGCCGTGGCTCCAGGAGGTGCGCGCGGGAACGAACGTGCCGTGGGAGCAGGCGGACCTTTCGATCAAACACCCGCGCTCGCAATGGGTCCGCTGGGGCGTGACCTACGCCGACGGCCGGCCGCTGCCCGCCGACGATCTACCTGCCTCGCTGCTGCTGCCCATGGGGCGGCTCGGCCCGGCCTTCCTCGCCTACGACAATTTCCAGGCGTATCTCGGTTGGAACGCCTCGCTCGTTTATTCGACCACGGCGGCTTATCTTGCGACCCGCATCGCCGGCGCCGCGCCGCTGCATCGCGGCGCTGCCAACATCCCGGTGCTCAGCGCGGCCCAGGTGACCGAGCTGCAGCAACTTCTCGTGCGTCACGGCTTCTCGACCGCAAAGCCGGACGGCAAGCTCGGACTGACGACCCGCACGGGCGTGCGCCTCGCGCAAATCAAAGTCGGGCTTCCGGCGGACTCCTATCCGACGCCGGAGCTGATCGAGCGGCTCAAACGCCCGTAGCGCCGCATTAATTCTTCCTTCATCTGTCGCCGGTCCTCTGTGGTCCGTCGTCTTCTTCGACGGGTGAGGACGTTGAGCCTTTCATCGCGCGCAGCGATTGCGTTGGCCGTATCAGCCGCGCTGCTCGGCGGCTGTGCAAGCTCGTTTGAAGCGAGCCAGGATCGCGCCGCCAACATTGTCACAGACAGCCTGCCGAAATTGGCGGGCGGCGAGCCTGCAAACATGCCGGCGCGCTCGATGACTCCGCCCGCCTATCCGGCGGTCAACGCGCCGATCGCGCCGCGTGCCGCTCCCGCGTTGACGGCGGAGGAGCAGAGCAGGGAGGTTGCCGACCTGATCGCGGCACGCAACCGTGCGGTGGCGCAGGCCAAGGCGGCGCAGAAGGACGAAGATATCGCCGAGGACGAGGGCCTGGCGCTCGCCCGCGGCAAGTACGCCGGCGACGCGCCGCCCCATAACAACTAAACGACGCCGCTCAAACCGCGCGCCGGCGCGTTTGATTGACCATCCGAGCCAAGCGGCCGGAGGAACAAAACCGACGCGCCGGCATTTACATACTGCCACCCGGGGAAGGCAGGCAGGGATTTGCGTAATGTCCGAGGTCGCTGCCGTCGGTCAGGTTGAAGACTGGGAGTTCGACTCGCCGGCCCATCTGCAATATTGGCCCGCGCACGTGCACCCGGCTGGCCCCGGCTCGTGGGACAGGCCGCGCCTCTTCTCCACCTTACGCGAGGCGATCGCGACGGCGGTTACGGATCCGGACCCGCCGGCCGGCATTGCTTGGATCCTTACCAGCGGCGGCCATACGCTCCGCGCGCTCGATGTCGAGACCTTGTGGCTCGACCAGAAAGCCGCGGAGGCTTCGGGCCGCGCCGAATCCCCGCCGTCCTGAGCAACTTTTCCGACCAATTGCGGCTCGTGCAGCCGGGAACCGGCTCTCCCGCGTCGGCGTTTCGTCGATGACACGCTGCGGCCCCCAGGCGTCGTTCTCGCCCGCCTCGCTATGCTCGCGAGGAGTTAGTCGCGCGAGGGCGCGGGCTGGCTCGGAGCGATCGGGTCGGAGGCGGGGAAAGTATCCTCCAGCGCGTCGTCGAGGACTTTGTCCTGGGCGCGCTTGGCCTCGCGGTCGTGCTCGGCGCCACCCGGTTTACGGCCGGATTTCTCATTCTTGCTCATTCGGTCCTGCCTTTCCGCTGCGGTAAAAACGTTCGCGCAAGACCGATGTTCCGCGTCCCTGAGGCTCGTGTTGCATCACGGAAATCGCTTGCGCCCGGCCAGGCAACGCCGTGTTGACATTGGCGGCGCCCAAGTCGAAGCTTTTGCAACAAGGCCGCCGCTAACGAAGCGGTCGAGGGGAAGGCAACGCGCTTTCGCGCGCTACTCACGTTTCCCCATCACGGTATTCAGCGGCCGGCGCCCGTGCGGCGGTGCGGCGAAACGGGAGGACGGCATGATTTTGCGGACACTGACGGCAGCGGCGCTCGGCGCGATTCTCGCGGCGACGAACGTCTCGGCGCAGGAGGTCAAGCGCTATCGCTTCGCTTATGACCAGCCACGCACCACGGGCTACGGCGTGGTCGGTGACGTTTTTGCCGACAAGCTCAAAGAACTGAGCAAAGGCACCATGCTGATCGACCAATATCCCGGCGCGCAGCTTGGCCAGGAGCCGCAAGTGCTGCAGATGATCAAATCCGGCGACGTCGACTTCTGCATTTCCTCCTCGGCCAACGCGGCAACCGTGTCGCCGCAGTCCGGCGTCATGTCGCTGCACTTCCTGTTCCGCTCGCAGGACCATCTGCGCAAGGCGATCGCGGACCCCGGCGTCGCCAAGGCCGTGCGCGAGATGATCGAGGAGACCGTGCAGGGCGCCCACGTGATCGGCTTGGCGACACTGGGCCTGCGCAGCATGTACGGCCGCACCGAGGTACACAAAATAGAGGACATCAAGGGCAAGAAGATACGCGTGCAGGCGACCGCCACCGAGGACACCATGTTCCCGGCCTACGGGGCGCAGACGGTGCACATGCCGTTCGGCAGCGTCTACACTTCGCTGCAGACAGGTGTGGTCGATTTCGCCGAAAACGGCATCAACGTGTTCCTCGTCAACAAACACTATGAAGTCGCGCCCGTGCTGTCGATCACCGAGCACGAGGCCAACAACAGTTTGGTCTGGATCAGCGACAAGCTGTGGTCGAGCCTCAGTGCCGAACAGAAGGGATGGGTGCAGGCGGCCGCCGACGAGGTCAACCGCGTGCAGCCCGGCAAAGCGCTCGAGCTCGAAACGCAGTCGGAAGCGAAACTGAAATCGATCGGCGTCAAGGTCGTTAATAACGTCGACAAGTCGGGCTTTACCCAGGTCGCGGCGCCTTATCTCGACAAGCTCGCCAAGGAGCTGGGCCCGCACGCGGCCAAAATCCAGCAGCTGATCGGTGCGATCCAATAGGCCGACGGCCGATCAGGCATGAAGGCAGCGCGCCGCCTCGTCCTCGAACGCCAGCGCCACCTCAAATGGCCGGCGCTCGACCGGCTCGAACAATGTTTGATGGTGGTGTGCGGGCTGACCCTGCTGGGGTTTTCCACCTCGGTCATCTGCGACATCGTCACCCGCACCATCGGCCATCCCTGGCTCTGGCTGCAGGAGGTGACGTCGACGTTTTTCGTCTACGGCATCTTTATCGGTGCCGCCGTCGCCACCCGCCGCAACGATCATCTCTATCTGACGGCCTTCTCCGAATCTTTGCACGGAAGGGCGCGCCTCCTGGTCGAGACCGTCATCCGGCTGGTGGTGATCGCGGTTGCGCTGTGGATGATCTATTTCGGCTACATCAATTTTCTTCGGGGCTTCGGCAGCTTCCGCATGCCTTCGATGACCCCGATCGCGTCACTCTACGCGGCTATTCCGTTGTCGGGTGCGCTGATCGCGCTGTTCGCAGTGGAGCAGCTGGTCAACGGCTGGCGCAACGGTTTTGATTACCCCGCCGAGTTAATTGACCCGCAGGCCGATGTGCCGGACCTCCTCGAGCGTACGGGTGGCGCAGCTTGAGCGCGCCTCTCATCCTTGCGTTGATGACGTTCCTGTTTCTGTTGTTCGGCTATATGGGCGTGCCCGTCGCCTTTTCGTTGCTGGCGGGCGTGATCGTCGGGACGCTTTTTACCGACGTAACGCTCGCGGCGATCGTCCAGAAAATGTTCGACGGTGTGGACTCTGAGGCGTTGCTCGCCATTCCTTTCTTTCTGCTGGTCGGCGAGTTGATGAGCTCGGCCAACGTCGTCGTGCGCGTGTCCAACCTCTCGCTTGCACTCGTCGGCCATATCCGCGGCGGCCTCTCCCAGACGGTCGCGGTCTTCAGCATGTTCTTTTCCGAAATGTCGGGCTCCACCACCGCCGACGTCGCGGTCATGAGCCGAGCGCTCGGCGGGCCGATGAAGCGGGAGGGATACGAGCCGCCGTTCATCGCTGCGCTGATCGCCGCCGCGTCGACCATCGCCGCGCTGGTGCCCCCGAGCATCACCGCCGTGGTGTACGGCGCGGTCGGCAACGTCTCCATCGCCGGCCTTTTCATGGCCGGCGTCGTGCCCGGCCTGATGATCGGATTCGGGCTGATGATCTATTGCTATCTGTTCGGGCCCGCCGGCATGCGCCGCCCGCGCGCCACGTTCCGCCAACTTGCCGTTGTCACCAAGGACGCCGCGCTGCCGCTGATGATCCCGGTGATTCTGCTCGGGGGGATCCTCACCGGCTGGTTCACGCCGACCGAGGCGGGCGTGGTCGCCGTCGTGTGGATCGTGCTCGTGGTGATCCCGTTTCTCAATCGCAAGCACCTCAAGCGACTGCCCTACGATTTCTGCCAGGCCGGGCTGATCTTCTCGCTACCACTCATCACCATCGCCGCCGCCTCGGCGTTTGGCTGGATGCTCGCCTATCTGCGCGGCGCAATCGTGATTTCGGAATGGATCACCGCCATCGCCGGCAACGACCCGCACCTGATCATGCTGTTGCTGGTGCTGCTCTTCACCATCATCGGCGATTTCATCGAGCCGGTCCCGACCATCATCATTTTCATGCCGCTTGTCTTTGCGCTTACCCAGTCGGCCGACATCAACCCAGTGCACATGGGCGTGGTGCTGATCGCGACGCTGGCCTTCGGCTTGATCACGCCGCCCTACGGCCTGGTGCTGTTGATGGCGTCGAAATTCGTGGGCGTGCGCTTCTCGCACGCGCTGCGTGCCTCGCTGCCGATCTACGTGGTTTTTCTCATCACGATCGGGTTCACCATCTATTTCCCCAACGTCGTGCTGTGGCTGCCGAAGCAGGTCCTCCCCGAGTCGGTGGGCTGCTTCCGGCCGCCCGGTGCGGCCGCTTACATTTGCCCGTGAGGGTCGCCGGCGCGGCAATATTGACGCGATGTATCGGCCGTTTATTTTGATTATTTTTTACGAACAGGAAGCCCATGGCACTCCCGGTCCAGTCCATCCGCGCACTCCCCGAACATCGGGATATCCTCCAGGCGGTTGCTGACCTTCTGCGCGAGGGACGCGAAGCGGTCGTCCGCAAGCTGCTCGGCGACGCAAAGGCGCGACCGGTCGGCCCGTTCAAGGACGAAGCTGCGGCCCTCGCGTTCCTGCGTGACCGGCTTGTACTCGTTCTCAAGCCGCTCGCCATTTGGCAATTCGGCAGCCGCGCCCGCGACGGTGCCGAGCTGGACAGTGACTTCGACTTACTGGTGGTCCTGCCAGATGGCTTACCCGCCGCAGACTATTCCTTCTGGCGCGCGGCAGAGCCGGTCGCCGGCTGTGGGCTCGCCTACGACATCGTCCCATGCCCGCTGAGCGAGTTCCGCAAAGACCGCGATACTCCGGGCTCGCTGGTCCATAATGCCGTGACTGAGGGCCGAGCGATCTACCGTGACCGCCGGTGGCGAAAATCGGGGATCAGGAATCAGCGATCAGGAAACAAAGCTTCGCACTTGGCTGATCGCTGACCGCTGATCCCTGATTCCTGAATCCGGCACGACCTCGACCGCTACGCCCGCCGCGCGACACGCGGCGATCTCGGCTTCGGCGAAGGCAACGCTCGTTCCGCTGAGTCGCACGACGCGTCGCCCCGCTTTGGCAAGCGCGATCATGGTGGCTGCGCTCTCCGCGTCACCATGCGCGCCGATCATCATGCGGCGCGCCTCGCGCCGCGCGAAATCGAGAATGGCCGGCGCCACCGCACCGTCGAACAGAATGGCATCGGCCGATTGCAGCACACGGACCGCCCGCAACGTCAGCAGTTCGGGATCTTCCGGCGCGCGGATGACGGTCACTGACGCGGCCGCTCGGTCGCCATCGCTCTGGGCGAGGAGCGCCTGCAGGTCGCCTTCGTCGGGGTACTCGTGGGCGCGCGCGACCGCGCGGGCCGCGAAGCTTTCCCAGAAGCGCAACGCCACTTTCCGCCCCATTGGCCGCACACGCGGGCGCCAGCGTGCCGCCGCCGCGGCCCAGCGTGCGAAACCCTGCGGAAAGAGCGTTTCGAGCCGGGCGCGAATGGCCTGAGCAAAGACCGGGGCGGCCCCGTCGGTCGAAACGCCGATGACGAGGGGCGAGCGGTTGACGATCGCCCCGAAGGCGAAATCGCAATGGTCGGGCCGATCGATCACGTTGACGGGAACGCCCGCCGCGCGCGCCGCGGCGGCAAAGCGCGCGGCTTCGCCATCATCGTCGCATGCGCCGACTGCAATCGCCGCATCCGCCAAATCGGCTGTGGTCCATGACCGGGCGTGGAGGATGACGACGCCGCGGGCTCCGGCGACGACCGCCAGCAGATCCATGCTCGGCTCGGGCGCGTAGACGTCGACCATCGCGCCCGCCGCCGCCAGCAGCTCCGCCTTCCAGGCCGCTGCCGCGTTCGCGCCGGCGACGACCGCGCGCCGTCCCTCGAGTTTGAGAAACACCGGCAGCCGCGCCAGCCGTGCGATCCGCGCAGGCGGATCCGAGGGAATCAAAGAAAGCGCCATTGCGCGTTCAATAGACGTCGGCCTGGTAGCGGCCGGTCTTCTTGAGGTCGGACACGAAGGCGATCGCCTGATCGGTGGTGCGCGCGCCAAAGGTCGCGACCACGTCGACGAGCGCACGCTCCACGTCCTTGGCCATATGCTTGGCGTCGCCGCACACATAGACGTGGGCGCCGTCGGCGATCCAGGCCCACAGGTCGCGCCCAACCTCGCGCATGCGGTGCTGGACGTAGATTTTCTCCTCGCTGTCGCGCGACCAGGCGAGCGTGAGCCGGGTAAGCACGCCGGCCGACTTCATTCCGGCAAACTCGTCCTCGTAGAAGAAGTCGGTGCGGCTGTGCTGATGGCCGAAGAACAGCCAGTTGCGTCCCGGCGCCTTCACGGCCATGCGCTCGTGCAGAAACGCGCGGAACGGCGCAACGCCGGTGCCGGGGCCGATCATGATGATCGGGAGCGCAGGATCGGCGGGCAGGCTGAAGCCTTGCGCCTTCTGTACGTAGCTCCTGATTTTGCTGTTCGGGGCGACGCGGCCGGCGAGAAAAGTCGAGGCGACGCCCAGCCGTTTCCGTGCGCCCACCGCATAGCGCACCGCATCGACCGTCAGCGCGATGCGGCGCGGATCGACTTTCGGCGACGAGGCGATGGAATAGAGCCGCGGCTGGAGCGGATCGAGCGCTTCGATGAAGGCTTCGGGATCCGGACGCACGCCGCGGAACTTCTCCAGCGCGGCGAGCACGTCGAGGGACTCGGCATCGCCGTCCGGGTCGCCGCCGTCGGCGAGGGCCTGCGCCTTCTGCCGGCGCTCGCCTCCGGTGAGATAGGAGACAAGCTGGAACAGCATGTCGGGCGCAGGATTGAGCGACACCCCGTCGGTAAGCACGTCGCGCAACGCGCCCCCGCCGATCGGAAAATCCGGCGGCGCGTCGATCGCCCTGAGCACCGCCTCGACGAGTGCCGGATCGTTGCGCGGGAAGAGACCGAAACAATCGCCGACTTCATATTCGAGTCCGGTGCCGGCGATGTCGAACTCGATGTGCCAGGTTTCCTTGGCCGAGCCCGGCTTGTTGAGAAGCGTGCGGGAGAGGAACGTTGCTTCGACGGGAGCGTCACGCGAGACGGCGGCCGGAGCGGCACGCTGCTCCACGGCCGGCGCGGGCGAAATGACCGCCGGGGCGGCGGGTGCGGCGCCGTCGGAATCCTCATAGAGCTTCTTGAGCATGCGGGCGGTTTCCTTACCGCCCGGGACGCACAGGTTGAGCCGTTCCTCTTTTTTTAGAAAGATCGCGTTGGAATAATCCTCGCAGTTATAGCCGCACTGGCCGCAATCCTGCTGGCCCATGGCGGCCATCATGCGCCGGCGCAGCGGTCGCCCGTCCGCGAGCTTCATGCGCTCGTCGAGCCGGATCGTCTGGTCGTGCCAGGGCGCCTCGCCGTCGTCGCCGTCATCGAGCGGCCCCTTCGCGACCGGCGCTGCCGGTGCGCGCGGCATCAACGCGGCGGCTTCTTCCGCCGACAGCGGCGTCACGCCGCCGTCGAGCGAGAGAATCCCCGCGAAGAAGCCGTTGAGCCACTCGCGCTGCTCGGCCGTGAACGGCGCGTTTTCCGCGATGAGGGTGGGAAATGGCGGGCGCGTCGAGAGGCTCATGCGGCCTCCGCGGCGACCAGCGCCTTGAGCGCATCGACATCATGGCGGGCGGCAAAGGCGAGGAAAGTCTCGGCCGGCGAGGCGCGGTGTTTGATGTAGGTTGTGAGCATGCGCTCGACGGTCGCCGGCGCGTCCTGCGCCTTCACGTCGCGATAGATTTCGCGGCCGAGCGTCGCCTCGGGCCCGAAGGCGCCGCCGATATGGATGTGATAACCCTCGATCGCCTCGCTCTCGCCGTCTTCGACTTTTGCCGCGAGCAGGCCGATCTCGCTGATGAAGTGCTGCGCGCAGGAGTGATGGCACCCGGTGAGATGGATATTGACGGGTTGATCGAGGTTTACGCGGGGTTCGCACCAGTCGGCGATGGCAGCCGCGTGGCCTTTGGTGTCGGCGAGCGCGAATTTGCAGCCTTTGTTGCCGGTGCAGGCGACAAGGCCGGCGCGCAACGGGCTCGCCTCGGTCGAGAGCCCGAGCGCCGCGATCGCCGCTCGCGCCTCCGCCACGCGATCGTCCGGCACGCCGGAGATCAGCAAGTTCTGCCAGACGGTGAGGCGAATGTCGCCGTCGCCGCAATCGCGCGCGATTGCCGCAAGCCCGCGCATCTGCTCGGCCGTGTGCTTTCCGACCGGCAGCGCGACGCCGATCCAGTTGAGGCGCGGCTGTTTCTGCGCGTGCACGCCGATGTGCGCCGTGCGGTCGAACGGCGGACGCGCCGCTAACGCTTCGGCCGGCGGGCGCATGAGCTTGCGGCCGAGCTTCTCTTCCACGGCGCCGATGAATTTCTCGAAGCCCCAAGCGTCGAGCACGTACTTCAATCGCGCCTTGAGACGATTGGTGCGGTCGCCGTGCTCGATGAACACGCGCACGATCGCGTCGGCGACGAGCGTCGCCTCGGCAGGTTTGACGATCACGCCGGTGTCGCGGGCGAAATCGCGATGACCGGTGATGCCGCCGAGCAGCACCCGGAACCACACGCCGCTGTCGAGTCCGAAACCGTCCCTCACTTCCACCGCCTGGAAGCCGATATCGTTCGTGTCCTCGACCACCGGGATCGTGCCGGCGCCGTCGAAGGCGACGTTGAATTTGCGCGGGATGCCGTAGAGCGATCGATCATTGAGGATGTGGAAGTGCCAGTCGCGCGCGTAGGGCCGCGTGTCGATGAGTTCCTGCGGGTCGATGCCGGCGGTAGGCGTGCCGGTCACGTTGCGGATGTTGTCGGCGCCGGAGCCGCGCGAGCACAGGCCCAGTTCCTGGATCGCCTCGATCATGTCCACGGCGTGCTTCGGCTCGATCTCGCGGATCTGCAGGTTGGCCCGCGTGGTGACGTGCGCGTAGCCGCCGCCGTAGCGCTCGGCGAGGTCGGCGACGCCGGCGAACTGCCAATGCTTGAGAATGCCGTTGGGAATGCGCAGCCGGCACATGTAGGCGTTTTGCGCCGGCGCGACGTAGAACAGTCCATAGAAACGCCAGCGGAAATTATCGTCCGGTTTGGGCGGCTCGTTGGCGGCGGCTTGCGCCTTCAGTCGCTCGTAGCCGTCGAACGGATGCAGTTCGCGCTTGAATTTTTCCGGATCGGAAAGCTTCTTGCCGGCGCTGACGAACCGGTCCTGCGCCTTCATGCCGAGGGCATCGGGGCCAACCGGCTCGGCGCCGCCGCTGCCGGGTATAGCGGCGGCGCCGTTGCCGGTGAGCAGCCCACGCGCCGCGCGCGCAGCCTGCAGGCCGGACACGAAACCTTCCAAATAACGCTTCTGCTCGGGTGCGAATTCTCCAGACATGAAACGCGCGCTTCGCCCTATTCGGCCGGCACCTGCGCGGGCACGGCCCGCGCGGGCGCATCCGCGGGTGCCTCTCGGTCCCTCCCGGCGTTCGGACCGCTTCGACGGATCACTATTCAAGCGCTATGCCACTCTCAGTCATTTGTATTACTTGTGTTATTTCAATCAGATAGAAGAAAGTCAGCAGTCGTGCCGTTAACGATTTGGTAAGGATTGCTGCCCAACTTCGCTGCAGTTCGCCCGCGGATTGTGCGGTGCACAAATCCTAGGCAATCAAGGCGCAGTAGAGAAAGAACCCTATTGCGGGGGCCCTTTGTACGCGGGTTTGGCCAAGCGCAAAGTCCGAAAAACCGGTTTCCGCCCCCGCATCAAGTGCGGGGCAGGCTTTTTCGGGATCATGCTCTAGGGCTCAAGCCCGTTCACCCGCGCCACGAATGCGCGCACGCTCGGAAGCACCTGCGGCAGCACTGCGCGGACTTCCTCGCGCGTCATCCCGGGGAGGATGCGCGGGTCGTAGAGAATGTTGAGCAGATACTGATCGTAGACGTCGAAAAAACCTTTCTGGACATCGTCGTTGAACATCGTCCAAGGCACCGACGCATCGTCGTTGATCGGGCCAAGCGCCTGCAGCAATTCCTCGTAGACGCAGTCGTAAAAGATGAACTCGCCGGCATCGACCACGAGAATGACGTCGGAATGGACGATGCGATACCGTTCGTCCTTGCCGAAGCCCGACAGGCATTGCGGCTCGAGCGAGCGTTCGATGCGTCGTGCGCGGTCGCGCCCGTAGAACGCACGAATGGTCTTGGCGAGATCGCGGTTGCGCACCAGCGTGACGGCGACATTGGCGGCTGCGCGATCGTCGGTCATCGCGATGTCGAGGTGATCGACCCGCGCAGCGATATCGCCCACCGCTTCCGCCACCTGCCGGCGCCGGTCGGGCTTGGCGCGGCTTTCTACAAACACACGTACCGGGCCGTCGTACTTGCGGGTGCGGTCGGCGCGGCCGGCGACGGCAAGCTCCGCGCCGAACGCGACCTTGAAGAAGCCGTCGATGATCTGCGCGTCCGTGAATGTTTTTTTCTCGGCCGCACGGAGCTTCGCGATGTGCGAATTTTCGGGTCGCGCCAGGTCGAGCATCACGCCGAACGCCAGCAAGCAGATGACTAAAGCGCGGGCAAAGCCGATTAAACCCGGCGCCCTCAAGGGTTTCAGCGCGCGGGCGACAGACGGGAGGCGCGGCTTTGCAGCGCCCGGATGCGGTCGGCGAGACTGCCGCGGGGTTCATCGCTCGCAGTGGGCGGCGCGCCGTTGCCGGCGCCAGCCGGTGAGGCGGTCTCCGCCAGGATGGTCTCGATGCGGGAACCGGGACCTTCGAGCACCGACGTGAGGCGGACCACCTCCGCAGCGACGTCATTGATTCGTTCGCGCAACAGCGCGTTTTCGACGCGCTCTGCCGCCCACGAAGCCTCGGCGTCGCGCTTCATCGTGCCGATCTCACGCTGCAGTTTGGCGCGCTCCTCGCGTGTCCGGTCGAGCTGCGCTTCGAGCGAGGCCTTCTCGGATGTGAGCGCGTCGTGGCGGCGGTCGACGCTCGCAAGCTCCTGGCGCAAATCGTTCTCGAGACGGCGCGCCGCCTCGAGATCGAGCCGCAACTGATCGCGCTCGCGTTCGCGCTCGCCCAGCATGCGGGCCTGTTCCCCGAGCCGCGTTTCCAGCTCGGCGACGCGCCGGCCGAGAATCTCCGCCTCGGTTGTTTGCACCGCCAACTGGCGTTCGAGCTGGGCGACCCGCTCGCCCAGTCTCTCGACCTGTCCGCGCTCGAGCGCCAGTTCCTTCGCGGCCGCTTCGGCGGCGTGGCGCTCCTGCTCGAGCCGCCCCTGGGTCTCCTTGACCGCTTTCTGCAGGTCCGTGACCTGGTGCGTGAGCGCATCGATCTGCGTCTTGAGCGCGACTATTTCGACGCGCTGGCTGTCGGTCGCCACCGAGCGTTCGTCGAGGTTGCCGCTGAGCCGCGCGAGGTCCGCCTGCTTGTCGGCCAACGCCCGCTCCGCCTGCCGCATCGCGTCGGTTTTGGCTGCGAGTTCGTCCTCGGTCGCCTTGAGCTGATCCTTGAAGGTCTTTTCGCGCGCCTCGAGGGCAAAGATCGTGGCGGTCTTTTCGCCGACCTCTGCCTTGAGCTGGTTGATGGCGTCGGCCTTCTTGCCCAATTCTGCGAGCTGGCTCGTCGTCTTGCGCTTGAGCTGGTCGACGCTCATCTCCAGACGCCGGGTGGACATGGCGAACTCGGCGCGCAGCTGGTCCTTGTCGGCCTGGATTTCCGCCATCGATACCGGGATTGCTGCTTCCAGCCGGCGCGTGGTGAGCCGCTCGGCGCGGCCGTGAACGAACGGCATGATGATGAGCGCCAGCAGGGTCGCGGCCAGAAAGCCGAGCCCGAAATACATGATCGGCTCGATCATGGACAAACGCCTCCAACCCGATTGCTAGCGGAAAAGATAGAATGCCACGCCGGCCGGCGCGAGTTCCAGCGCTCTCCGACTCAGCACAAATCCGGCCGCAAGCTTCAGAACGGATTCCAGGTCGCCCGGTCGGTGAATTTCAGATAGCCGACATTGGCGCCGAGACGCACGCCGACGCCAGAGCGGATGGGAATGACGACGATGCGGTTCGCGGTCAGCACCGTCATGCCGAAGCCGCCGACGAAATAGGCAGAGCCGTCGACGCCGGCAAAGTGCTGATAGATCGCGGTGGTGGCCGGCAGGTTGTAGACCAGCATCATGGTGCGGGCGCCTTCGCCGCCCACGTCCCACCCTATCGACGGACCTTGCCAGAATACCTTCAGGTCGCCGGCGTTCTTCGTGTAGAGCACGCCCTCGCCGTAGCGCAGGCCGACCACGACCGCGCCGCCACCCTCCTGGCCGAGCACGTAGCCGTTGGGCAGCCCCCACTGGCTCACGGCTTTCTCGATGATGGTGGCAAGCCCGCGCGAGACGCCGCCGAAGAAGCGATGGCCGGCCGCCACGAGTTCTCCGGGCGCAAAGGTTGACGGACCCGGTTCCGGCCCCGGCGCAGGCTGGACCGGTACCGGCTGAACCGGCGCCGGTTGAGCCCCGGCGGGCGAGGCATTGAGACCGAGCAAAAGCAGCAGCACAGCGAGGCTGCGGAAGACGGCGTGCATGGAACCCCCCTCGTGGATGGTATCCCGCTTAACCCATTGCATACCGGGAAGGCGTAGGACCAACTAGCGTCCCGATTCCGAAGTTCGCCCGATCTCGCCGCACCCTCCGATGCGAACTTCGGAATCGAAGGATACTAGCAACTCTATGATTCTAGTGCCGCTTTGAACCCGAAGTTCGCAACCGGACTCGCGGCAATGTGGTGCGAACTTCGGCTTCGCGGCACTAGCCCAAGGCGGCATCCGCCCGACATCCGAATCAATCCTGGGCAGCAACTATGACGGCAGCACGGCATCGATGGAAGCCATCCATCGGGCTCGCGGCGCTCGGTTTAGGCCTGCTTCTGGGGCTCGTGGGGGCCTCCTACCGTGGGCCGGCAAGCGCGGCAACCACCGAGCGGGTGGTGGTGGACCGCCATACCGGCCTTGCGCTCTACGGCTTCGATCCGGTCGCCTATTTCACCGACGCGGAACCGCTGGTCGGCCGCCCGGAGTTTGAGCTGTCGTTTGCGGGCGCGGTCTGGCGCTTCCGCAACGAGGGCAATCGCGCGGCCTTTCGCGATCGGCCCGATGTCTACATGCCGCTCTTCGGCGGCTACGACGTTCTGGCGGTGGCACGCGGGGCAGCGGTTCCGGGCAACCCGCGCTATTGGACCCTTTTCAACCGGCGGCTCTACCTGTTCGAGAGCGAGGCCGCGCGCGCCGCGTTTGCGGCCGATGCGGTCCAGGCGGTTGCCGCCGCGCAGGCGACATGGCCGGAGCTGCTCAAGAGCCTCGTGCCGTGATCCCAGTCAAACCTTGACGGCAGCGGCGAGCGCCGGATCCGCCCAGGCCACGAACCCGGGAACCCGGAACGATTCATCGGCGCAGCCGTAGGCGAGGGGCGTCCCGTCGGGAGCCCCGATCACCCCTCCGCTCGCGGTCAGGAGCGCATGCCCGGCGGCAATGTCCCATTCCGAGGTCGGCGCCAGCCGGGGGTAGATGTCCGCCGCCCCTTCCGCGAGCCGGCAGAACTTCAGCGAGGAGCCGCAGGCCATTTGCCCCGCGTCCGGCAGGGCCGCAACGAACGCGGCCGTGCGCGGGTCGAGGTGCGAACGGCTCACCGCAGCGGTGAGGCCGTGCGCCGGTCGGCGGCGGGGATGCAGCGGCAGGCGGTTGCGCGCCTCGGCCGGTGGGGCGCCCGGCGCGAGATCGAGCCGCTCGCCGCCATGGCCGGCGGCGCCGCGCCAGACGCGGCCTTGCGCCGGGGCCGCGATGATCCCGAGTTCAGGAACGCCGTCGGCGACAAGCGCCAGATTCACGGTGTACTCGTCGAGACCCGCGAGAAACTCCCGCGTGCCGTCGAGCGGGTCGACGAGAAAAAACCGCGTGCCGGGTCGTGGACGCGCGCCCCGCGCGCAAGCTTCTTCCGAGACAACCAGTACGCCGGGCATGAGCCGCGCCAAGCCCTCCAGCAACAGTGCTTCCGCCACCTCATCGGCGTTGCAGACGGGCGTGCGATCGGCCTTCATTCGCGCCGCTTCCGGCCCGACGCGCAGGATTGCCGCCGCAGCCTCCGAGACGAGCGCGGTGAGGTCGTCCATGAGCGAAACTGCCGAGGCCGTCAGGCCGCCGAGATGCCGATCGCCGCTCACGCTGGTGTCCTGATTGCCTTGGCCTGTCGAATCGGGGCGGTGTATCACGACTAGTGTCCCGATTCCGAAGTTCGCCCAACCTAGCAGCACGACCGATGCGAACTTCGGAATCGAAGGACACTAGCAACGCTATCATTCTAGTGCCGCTTTGAACCCGAAGTTCGCACTCGGACTCGCGGCAAGTATGATGCGAACTTCGGGTTCGCGGCACTAGTGAGCCCGGACACGGTGCCCCGCGTTGAAGCATGATGCCTTTGTGGGAGGCGTTGCCATGGCCGGCCCGATCACCCTCGAAGCGCTCGATCTCGCCGCGCTCCTGTGCTCGCGCGTCTGCCACGATCTCATCAGCCCGGTCGGCGCCGTGGTGAACGGTCTTGAGGTGCTCGAGGAGGGCAAGGACGAGGAAACGCGAACGTTCGCGATGGACCTCATCAAGAAGAGCTCCCAGCAGGCCTCCGCCCGGCTGCAATTCTGCCGGCTCGCGTTCGGGGCGGCTGGCTCGGCGGGAGCAGCGATCGATCTCGGCGATGCCCAGGGGGTCGCGAGGGGCTTCCTCGAAGACGGCAAGACGCGCCTCGAGTGGAATCTGCCGCGCGAACTGCTGCCGAAGAACCGCGTCAAGCTGCTGCTCAACCTTCTCCTGCTGGCAGGCCAGACGATCCCGCGCGGCGGGACTTTGAGGGTCGATCCGGTCGGCGAGGGGCAGGCCATGAGTTTTCGCATCACCGCGACCGGGCAGAATGCCCGTATCCCTCAAGCGGTACCGGGCCTTGTGGCTGGCGAGCCCGGCGGACATGCGGTCGATTCCCACGCCATCCAGCCGTTCTACACGGGGCTGTTGGCGCGCAGCTGCGGCCTCGCCGTCACGCTTGCGCCCGAAGGCGACGGCATTGTCGTCGCGGCCGCCTGACCAGCGCAAGAAATCCAAGCAAATTGTGTGGGTTCGCACGCCGCCGCAGCCGGCGTGAATCCGCCCGTTTACCGGCCCTTAGGCAACCAATCTTAAAGGGTTTGCCCACACACTGTGCCGCGAAAATGCGCCGGCGCAGGCCTTTTCCTTGTTTGCGCGTAACTGCACGTCGAGGCCCTGTCGATGGACGATCTGCTGCGCGAGTTCCTCACCGAAACGAACGAGAGCCTCGACGTCGTCGACGTCGAGCTGGTTCGTTTCGAGCAGGAGCCCAATAACGCGAAAATCCTCGACAACATTTTCCGCCTCGTCCACACGATCAAAGGCACCTGCGGATTTCTCGGCCTGCCGCGCCTCGAGGCGCTCGCGCACGCCGCCGAGACCCTCATGGGCAAGTTCCGCGACGGCATGCCGGTTAGCGGCCCCGCGGTCACGCTGGTCCTGTCCACCATCGACCGGATCAAGCAAATTCTCGGCGACCTCGAGCGCGATCAACACGAGCCCGCCGGCGACGACCGGGACCTGATCGCGCAGCTCGAGCGCATGGCCATGCAGGGCATGGTTGAGGCCAAGCCGGCCGTCACCACCGGTTCACTCGTTTATCAGGTGCTGGAGCGTCCGCTGCGGCCGGGCGAAGTGTCGCTCGATGAACTGGAGCGCGCCTTCAGGGAGACGCCCGGCCCGCAAGCGATGGCGCCGCCTGCAGCCAAGCCCGCGCCTTCTGCCACGCGGCGCGAGAGCAAGGAGGAAGCGGG
>Ga0210408_10001545_pt1 | contig 23950 bp, 16 predicted proteins | sample IncBWH4MmetaG_FD_155471 | JGI IMG/M metagenome (GOLD analysis project Ga0210408, IMG submission 155471) | Forest soil microbial communities from Barre Woods Harvard Forest LTER site, Petersham, Massachusetts, United States - Inc-BW-H-4-M | ecosystem: Environmental > Terrestrial > Soil >...
ACCAGCAGACGGACCAGACCCTTGACGTCCCAGCCGGTGCGGATGAGCTCGGTGGCCAGCCAATCGAGCAGTTCGGGGTGGGACGGCCATTCGCCCTTGGCACCGAAATCTTCGGCTGTCTTGACCAGGCCGGTGCCAAAAAACTGCTGCCAGAAACGGTTCACCGTGACGCGAGCCGTGAGTGGATGTTTCGGATCAACCAGCCAGCGCGCGAGCGTCAGGCGATTGGTCACACCGCAAGCCGACAGCGGGGGTAACACGGAAGGCACACCCGGACCGACCTCTTCGCCGTGCTTGTCATATTGTCCGCGAATCAGCACCCAGGTCGGGCGCGGCTTATCCAGCTCCTTTGAAATCATCGTAGCCGGGACTTCCTTGTTCAACGCGTCGCGCTTTTCTTTGATCGAATTCATTTCGGCGCGCAATGGTTCCAAGCCCGATTGCGGCCCGGCATACACAAAGGCCAGGTAATAATCGAGGAGCTTCTGATAGTCGGCGTTGGGGGGGGGAGTGACAGAAGGCGTCTCGCTGTTGGATTTTGGCAACGTCTCGCCGCTGAGAGCCGAGGGATCACGGGGCGGGACGCTCCCGTCAACTCGCAGGCGAGACGCCTGCGCTACCTTATCGCTGGTCAGGTCGGCAAGCTTCTTCTTGAGCAGATTTTTGATGTCGTCGGGCAGTGTGGATTTGTCTTTGAGCGCGCGCTCGGCCTTGACCCAGGCGCGGAGCGAGAGTTGGGGGTTCTGGGCGGGATCATCGACCGAAACGAGGCCGGCTTTGTCCCAAAAGGCGCGGCCATCGAACTGGGTGAAGGCCATGCCGGTTATTTTGGTCCCCGGGCCCAGGCCGAGCTTCGCCGCGGGCACTTCCAGCCGCACCCACTTGCCCGCCTCGGGCAAGGCGCCAAGCTGGACCTTTTCGGTCGTGCCTTTGGTTCCGTAGGGGATGGCATCGGCGTCGCCCCAATTGGCCCGGTTGCGCCACTCGTCGGTGTGATATTGCAACATGATGGATTTAGGCGGGTCCTTGGGGTCGAGATAAACATAGGCGAAGAGCTTGTCGCCGGCGCCAATGGTGAGCGGCCTGGCGCATTTGGAAAAGAAGACCTGGTGGACGCCCTTGCCGGCGCGCTGGATCGCGCGTTCGCCGCTGAAGACCGGGCCTTCGGCGCGCGTGATCCACTTGTGCGGCTCATTGCCGCCGTTGATGGTAATGTCGGCCTGCTCGGGAAAATCATCCTCGACCCAGGCGAGCTCCTTCGGTTCGACCTTGGGCACATTGGTGAGGGTGGCAGGATCGGCATAGTTCAGCCCGGCGATCACTTCGCGGACGTTTTTTTCCAATTCGCGCGTGCGGCCCTCGAAGGTATCGAGTTGTTTTTGCTGTTCCGGCGTGGGCAGCGGCATGGAAGGGGGAGGAAGCAGCGCGTTATTGTCCATCGCCTTTTCGGAGATGTTGTTGAAAATCGCGAACATGCCATAAAACTCCTTCTGGGTAATCGGGTCGAGTTTGTGATCGTGGCAGACGGCGCAACCCATCGTCAGCCCCATAAAAGCGGTGGAAGTGGTTTCGACGCGATCGACGGCGTAACGGACCTGGAACTCTTCGTCAATGGCGCCGCCTTCGCTGGTGGAGACATTGCAGCGGTTGAAGCCCGAGGCGATGAGCTGCTCGCGCGTGGGGTTGGGGAGCAGGTCGCCCGCGAGCTGCCAGACGGTGAACTTGTCGAACGAGAGATTCTGGTTGAAGGCGCTGACGACCCAATCGCGGTAAGGCCAGAGCGAGCGCTCGTTGTCCAGGTGGAGGCCGTGAGTGTCGCCGTAGCGGGCAACGTCGAGCCAATAACGCGCGACGTGCTCGCCGTAATGGGGCGATTGCAGCAAGCGGTCCACGACGCGTTCGTAAGCATCGGGTCTTTGGTCGGCGAGAAAGGAATCCAGCTCCTCGGGAGTGGGCGGCAGGCCGGTCAGGTCGAGTGTGACGCGGCGAAGGAGGGTCACTTTGCCGGCCTGGGCGGAGGGTTCCAGTTGTTTCGATTCGAGCGTCGCCAGGATGAAACGGTCCACCTCGTTGCGAGGCCAATCAGCGCGTTGGACCGGGGGCAGCTCCGGCCGGACCGGCGGCTCGAAGGACCAATGCTTTTGATAGACCGCGCCTTGCTCGAGCCAGGTTTTGAGCAGGGCGACTTCCTCGGGTTTAAGCCGTCGCTTGGCTTCGGGCGGGGGCATGACGACCTTGGGGTCAGTCGAGTTGACCCGGCGCCAAAGCTCGCTGCCATTGAGGTCGCCGGGCTTGACGGCCTGGTGATCTTTGTGAAGAGCCGTCGCGCCTTCGGGAATGTCGAGGCGGAGGTCGGCTTTGCGTTTATTGGCATCGAACCCATGGCAGGGGAAGCAGGTGTCGGCGAGGATGGGCCGGATGTCGCGGTTGAATTTAACGGGGGCGTTGGTAGAGGCGGCATCGGCAGTGGATGCTGCGATTCCGCCAACGGCAATGGCAGCACTCCAGACCACGAATCTTAACCACGAATGGACACGAATAGACACAAATCGGAGCCGCCGAAGGAGGGGCGGTTTTGAATTCGGTTTACTGCCGAGCAAGCCGCCAGGTATTGAGAAAGGTTTCACGTCCTCCAGTTGCATCGATTTTCATCTGTGTCCATTCGGTGGTTAACGGTCAAAGGGTTACGCGCCGGAGCCGGCTTACAGCACGTCCAACCCTTTGCCAGGGTCAAGTAGCTTAACCCGTGGCGGGTATTCGACAAGCTGAAAAGTGGAATTAGGGAAGCTCCGGAAGCTCCTGGGAGAACCCCCCGGCGGGTGGTTTTTCCTGGTCCGAACACTGCATCTTTACCGCCTCATTCTGACGGTAAAAGACGTAAAGATACGTCTGCACTGGGCAGGCTGGAACCCCGCCTCCACCAGCCAGGAGCGCCAGCTAAACGCGCCGCTTGCTGATGGGCACGACTTTGGACCGAACGGGGACAGCCGAGTGGGGGTTGGCGCGGAAGGCCATGTCCACAACGGTAGCGACGACGGCCACCAGGAATTTCAGGAACTGCAGCATAGGGACGTGTTTTAGCTTTTGAGGGGCTCGCGCCGGATTGGTAGTATTTCCGTGGCCTCCGGCGCGAGCCGGTGAGTTCGTAGGTCTTGGACACGGAAAGCCAGGGGGGACGCGGAGACCGCATCCAGGGTTGCTTCACACAGGAGGGAAGTCATGGAAAATCCTTACGCCTGGCCGGCGGCGGATGCCACTGGGAGTTTCCTGAGGGGTTTGGGGGGAAGAGCGGAGGGGGGTTGCTGGGCGAGCGGCGCAGCGTTAACCTCACCTGCCTTATGCCTCGAGAAAGCAAAGAAGCCAAAGCTGCCCGGGTCAAAAAGATCATCGCCGGCCTGAAGAAAACCTACCCGGGTGCGCATTGCGAACTGAACTACTCCAAGCCGCTGGAGCTGTTGATCGCGACAATTCTCTCCGCCCAGTGCACCGATAAACGGGTAAACATTGTCACGGCAGAGCTGTTCAAAAAGTATCGGTCCGCCGCGGACTTCGCCAATGCGCCGCTGGCCGCTCTGGAACAGGAGGTCAGGACCACCGGCTTTTTCCGCAACAAGGCCAAAAGCATTAAAACGGCCTGCCAGGCTATCGTGGAACAACACGGCGGCCAGGTGCCCCGTACGATGGAAGAGTTGACCCAACTCGGCGGCGTCGGCCGCAAGACGGCAAATGTGGTTCTTGGCAATGCGTTCAACATCAGTTGCGGTGTGGTGGTCGATACGCACGTCGCGCGGTTGGCGTACCGGCTGGGGCTGACGCGCGAGAAGAACCCGGAGAAAATCGAGCAGGAATTAATGGCGCTGGTGCCGCAATCAGAATGGACCTTGTTCAGCCATTTATTAATCTGGCACGGCCGACGGCGGTGCTATGCCCGCAGTCCGGATTGTCCCCAGTGCGAGATTAAAGCCCTTTGCCCGCGGGTGGGCGTGGGCGTTCTGAAGAGACGGGAGAACCACGAAACACACTAAAAACACGAAAATCCGCCCGAGCCCTTTTTGTGTATTTCGCATTACTATCCCTCAAAATTGTGGCGAGCTCCGATGCCGCCGTTGGTCGTCCCCTCTCCTTGGTTGCGGCTTTGCGGTGCTGATTACTTCGTGGTCTGACAAATGAATTCCAGCGCTTGGTTCGAACTGCGCTCCGGTCCGGGCGAGGCCGCATTCAACATGGCCCTGGATGAGGCGCTGCTTGAAGCCATGCCGCGGCTGGGCAGGCCAGTGTTGCGTTTTTACAGTTGGAGCGAACCTGCCGCGTCGTTCGGTTACTTTCAAAAATACGCTGAGATTGAGCGGTTGAGTCTTTTGCGCCCCCTGGTGCGACGGCCCACCGGCGGCGGATTGGTGCCCCACGATGCCGACTGGACTTACAGCCTGACCTTTCCGAAGGCGCATCTGTGGTACTCGCTAAAGGCCATCGAAAGCTATCGACGCGTCCACGAATGGATTCAGGCGGCCTTTAGCATTCTCGACGTCGAGACCACGCTGGCGCCGAAAGCTCAAAAGGACGTCCCCGGCCAATGTTTTGCCGGGCATGAACGGTTCGATTTGCTCCGGCAGGGGCAAAAAATTGCGGGTGCGGCACAGCGACGGAGGCGAGATGGGCTGTTGATTCAAGGTTCGGTGCAGCCGCGTGGTTTGGGAGGCCGGACGACGCGAGCGGCCTGGGAGCGAGCGATGTGTGAAGCCGCGCTGGTTCGAGAGGGCGCTGAATGGGCCGAGTTGGCACCGGATACGGCGCTGGCACGGCGCGCGCAGGGATTGGGCGAGCAAAAGTACGCGCAAGCGGATTACAACCGGAAGCGCTGAAAAAAAACCAGCGCCGAACGGTGCTGGTTAGAGGGTTAGTATATGAAAATTGACGGGGGAGTCCCGCCGATTACAACCCTCGACACAAACGGCACGCCCGCTGATTCCGGCCCCTCGCAAGCCAGGACCGAAACCGCGCTCCTATAATGCTCGCCCAGGAAGAAAATACAATCCGTTAAAATACGGAATGTGAACTCCTGAATCGGCCCTGAGTGGGGCAGCCTATTTGCTCAACCGATAGAATCTTGCGCTGTTCGTGTCGGAGTCGAGCACGGAAATGGCGCTGCCATTGGTCTGACGAGCGTTGGTCGAGTTCAGCCAGGCGTAATTGGTCAGGATGATGTCCTTGTATTGGAGGGAAAAATCACCGAGGTCATTGGACCAGGTGAGTGAAACCTGCTTAGGCGGAACGGTTTTGATGAAGAGCAGAGGCAGCGGCAGGACTTTGGTGATGGCGACGTTGGTGTTGTTGCCCGGAACGGGGTCCGTCAGATCGCTGGCCACGGTGACGACGTTGGTGATCATCCCGACCGACTGCGGCACAACCGTGAGGGTGAAAGCGGCGAAGTTGAAGGCAGAGATTGTACCAAGATTGCCGAAAATGGGGTTGCTGTTGGTCGTGAGGGTGCCTTGGGTAGCGAATGCTCTTTTGAGCAGGACGGAAGCCGGCAGCGTATTGGTGACCCGCACGTTGGGCGCATCGTTCGGACCCGCGTTAAAGATGGTGAAGGTGTAAACCAGGTTGCTGCCCACGGTGACGCTTTGGGCGACACTGGTCAGCGGGTAGAGGTCAGCGGTGTAGTCCAGGACAAAGTTCGTAGCTGTGGTGACCGAGCCCGCCGGAGCTACGACGGTGATGGGCCCGGTTTGTGCCCCGACGGGCACGGTGGCGTGAATGGTATTGTTGTTGAGGACACTCCAGCCATTGGCCGGGACGCCGAGGTTGTTGAATTTGACAGCGCTGGCATCCAGAAAATTCGACCCGGTGATGGTCACCGAGGTGCTGGGCAAGCCATGCGAGGGGGAGAAGCCGGTGATGGCAGGCGGGGCGTAGAAGTTATTGGTGCTGCTGGCGACCCCGGCGGGAGTGAGGACGCTCAACGGTCCGCTGGTGACATTGATCGGAATGAACGCTGTGATGCTGGTGTCGCTGTTGAACTGAAACAGCGCCGAGACACCGTTGAAGAAAACCTGGCTGACGCCGGTGAAGTTAACCCCGGCGATGTTCACCGAGGCAAGGGGATTACCCATGTTAGGGCTGAACGAGATGATAATCGCCGGGAGGTAGAAAATCCCGGCGCTGGTGCCCGTCCCATCCGGTATGGTCACGCTGATGGGGCCGGTAGTTGCGCCCGAAGGAACGGTGGCGGTGAGTTGAGTGAAGGTGACATTGTTGAAGGTGGCGGAAGTGCCATTAAACCTTACGGCGGTCGCGCCGGTGAAATCGTGACCGAAGATGGTCACCTGCGTGCCGACCGGGCCGGAGGCTTGAGAGAAGCCCGTGATGGCCGGCAGGACCACGAACCGGGCACTCTGGACCAGGCCGGCTGGAGTGGTGATCACGATAAATCCCGAGGTGGCATTGTCCGGAACCGTGGTGGTGATTTGGGTGCCCGCGGCGTTGACACCGAATGCCGCCGCCGTGCCGTTGAAAGTCACACTGGAAGTACCCGTGAAGTTGGTGCCGTTGATCGTAACACTGGTCCCGGCTCCGCCGCTGGCGGGCGAGAAATTCGAGATAACTGCTGGAACATAGAAATTGCTCGAGGTAATAAAAGTGCCCGATGGAGTGGTCACGCTGATGGGTCCGCTCGAAGCGCCCGGGGGAACATTCACATTAATCTGTGTGTCCGAAGCGGGACCGGAGAAGCCGGGAACGTTGGTGCCGTTAAATTTCACCGCCGTGGCGCCAGTGAAGAATCGGCCGCTAATCTGCACCGGGGAGCCAATGTTGCCGATTTGTGGCGAGAAGCCCGAGACGAAGGGGCCGGGGCCTATAACGGTGAAGGCGGTGGCGGTGTTGCTGGTGACACCGGAAGCCGTCACGCTGATCGGCGCGGTCGTGGCGCCAGTGGGAACGTGTACACTGATCTGGGTACCGTTGCCATTCGGGTTCGCGTCGACGCTGCTGGCGCTGCCGAACTTGACCCCGTCGGGAGCCACCGCGGTGAAGTGGTAACCGGTTATGACCACCAGATCATTGATTGCACCGTAACTGGGAGAAAAACCGCTCAGATAAATACCGGGACCGATCACGGTAAACTGCACCCCGTTTGACGGCTTTCCATTGACATACACGACGACGAGGCCGCTCGTGGCGCCGCTCGGTACGTGGGCCGTAATCGACGTATCGGAAGTAGCGCCACTGAGCGGGCTTGTATCTGTGACGCCATTGAATTTGATCACGACAGCGTCCGTCCCATTCCCGCTAGGGGCAAAGCCGTTGCCGGAAATCATGACCTGGTCACCTGTCGAGCCTACGGCCGGATCAAGGCCGGTGATGAAGGGATCGGCCAGGAGAGTTCCACCACCGGTTAACAGCAGGAGCAAAGCCAACCGAGCGGTCAGACCCCCGAGTCTCATTTTGTTCATTAACATGGCCGTTGCGCAGTTCGCACCGACAGAACTGGCACCGCGCCGCCGCCGGATTCGACCCCATATTAATACGCGGAACGCCCGGGGAATGCAATCAGGATCATGGCATGTTTCCTCTTTCTCCTTGCGAGCGGCGGCCGGTTTTTGCTAAGAATTGCCTTCCTTTATGGCAGCCATAGGTCGATTTCAGAAGGGCGACGAGATTTTTCACGCCAAGGTGGTGGACGGCGAGGTCTATCGCCTGCGCGGGGATGTTTTCGGCTCCCCTTCTTTCGACCGGAAGCCGACGAAACTCAAAGGGCTGCGCACCCTCACGCCGGTTGTGCCTTCCAAGGTCATTGCCGTGGGGCTGAATTATGCCGACCATGCCCGGGAGACCAACAAAAGTCTGCCGAAGGAGCCTTTGTTCTGGCTCAAGGCGACGACTTCCCTGCTGCCGGACGGAGGCAAGATCGAGATCCCTTTCCAAAATCATCAAACGGATTTTGAAGCCGAACTGGCGATTGTCATTGGCCGGCGCGTGCGCAACGTGACTCCCGCGGCTGCCGCCCGTTACATCTTCGGTTACAGCGCCGCCCAGGACATCAGCGACCGCACCATCCAAAACGGCGAGAGCCAATGGACGCGCGCCAAGTCGTTCGATACCTTCACGCCGCTGGGGCCGTATGTGGAAACGAAGGTGGACCCGCACGACCTGACCGTTCAGCTCTTTCAAAACGGGCAGTTGCGTCAGAACTCGCACACCAGCGAACTTATCTTCAATTGCTATCGCCTGGTCAGCTTCATCTCGACCAACATGACGTTGTTGCCAGGAGACGTTATTCTGACGGGGACGCCCAGCGGGGTCGGGCCGATTGAGTCGGGCGACCGGCTGGAAGTGCGCATCCAGGGCCTGGCGCCGCTGGTCAATGCGGTGAAGTGAGTCTCACTTCACCCTTCACATTTCGTTCCTCGCCCATCACACTTCGCACTTTATATGCGCTGGACCCAAACTCTCATTCCCACCCTGAAGGAAACGCCGGCAGAAGCCGAGATCATTTCCCACAAGCTGCTGCTGCGAGCCGGATTAATCCGCAAGCTGACGGGCGGCCTTTACACCTTCCTGCCGCTGGGCCTGCGGGCGCTACGCAAGGTCGAGCAGATCGTGCGCGAAGAGATGAATCGCGCCGGCGCGCTGGAACTGCTCATGCCCGCCCTCCAGCCGCCCGACATCTGGCAGCAAAGCGGCCGGTATGAGAAGATGAAAGACGTGCTCTTTAAGGTGCGCGACCGGGCCAAAAAGGAATGGGTGCTCGGTCCGACGCACGAGGAGGTCGTCACTACCCTGGTGGCCGGTGAAATCAATTCCTACCGGCAGATGCCCAAAAATTTTTACCAGATTCAGACCAAGTTCCGGGACGAAATCCGGCCCCGGTTCGGCCTGATGCGCGCCAAAGAGTTCATCATGAAGGACGCCTATAGCTTCGACACGACTGACGAAGCTGCGCAGGCGAGCTACCACAAGATGTATGAGGCCTATGCCCGCATTTTCCAGCGCTGCGGCCTCAAAACAATCGCGGTCGAGGCGGATACCGGCGTCATGGGCGGCAAATTTTCACACGAATTCATGGTCCCGGCCGAGACCGGGGAAAACGAGGTGGTTTTTTGCGAGGGTTGCGGCTATGCGGCGAATGTGGAGAAGGCGGGCTCAGGGGCCCAAAGTCCAAAGTCCAAAGTCCAAAGCCAGGAGTCGGCGGGCCACGGGCCAGAGTCCACAGTTCAAAAGTTTGCGACGCCTGGGGTGGTTACGATCGAGGCGCTCTCGAAAGCGCCTTACAACGTCGCGGCAGCACGGCAGATCAAGACATTGGTGTACGTTGCCGACAGCAAACCCGTGCTCATCCTGATGCGCGGCGACGACCAGTTGAATGAGGCCAAACTGGTGGGGGCTTTGGGCACGGGTAATTTTCGACCCGGTGAGCCGGAGGAAATTGTCACCGCGCTGGGCGCGCATCCCGGCAGCCTTGGTGCCGTGGCAGTGGCCAAGCACCCGGTATATGCCGACGAGCGCCTGCGCGGGGCGACGGAGATGACGACCGGCGCAAACGAGGATGGATTCCATTTTCGAAATGTTGCGATCGACCGCGACATCCAAGTCACGCGCTGGGCGGATCTGCGCGTCGTGCAAGCCGGCGAGCCGTGCCAAAAATGCGGGAAACCGCTGAAGGTCCAGCGCGCCATCGAAGTCGGCCACGTGTTCAAGCTGGGGACTAAATACAGTGAGGCACTCCACGCGCTGTTCCTGGATGAAGCGGGCAAACAGCAGCCGGCAATCATGGGTTGCTACGGCATTGGTGTCACGCGAACGCTGCAGGCCGTCATCGAGCAGAGCCATGATGATAACGGCATTATATGGCCACTGAGCGTCGCGCCTTACACCGTCTGCATTACGCCGCTCAATGTTGCGCCCGAGAGCGAAGTGATGAAACAAGCAGAGAGGATTTACGCCGAGCTGACGGCCCGCGGCGTGGATGTCATTCTGGACGACCGCAACGAACGCCCTGGGGTGAAGTTCAAGGACTCGGAGTTGGTCGGCTTCCCCATTCGGGTCGGCATTGGAGAGAAATCGCTGGCCAAGGGCGATGTGGAAGTCAAGCCGCGCGCGGGCACGCTGCTGGCGGTCAAGGCGGAGAGCGCGGTCGAGAAGGTGATGGAACTGGTCGAAGGCTGAAAAGATTACTTGTCAACGGGGGAGGCGCCGGCATAAAACAAACGGCGAAGGCGACCCTAAACCAACTATTCTGGTTGCCGGAAAAACCTGCGAATGCTTCGTTTCATTTGCCGTGATGAAGGAAATACTACGAAAGCATAAGCAGTATCTCCTGACTGGGGTTTCCCATGCCGTGCCGTTCATCGCCTGCGGCGGCATTCTCCTGGCGACGGCCATCGGGGGCGCGACCCTGATGGGCTACGGGACCGATACCAGCCAAGTGGGCGCGCTGAATCTGATGTCACAGATTGGCGGGGCGGCATTCTCGCTGGCGTTGCCGGTGCTGGCAGGCTACATCGCTTATGCGATTGCCAACAAACCAGGACTGGTGCCCGGGTTCATTGGCGGCTTCGTCGCCACGATGCCATTCCCGGTTGAGGTGGCGGGCAAAACGTCCACCGTCAAGGCGGGTTTTCTGGCGGCGATTGTCGCCGGCCTGCTCGCGGGTCATTTGGTGAATTGGCTTAAGAAGGCGCCGGTCCACCGTTTGGTGCGACCGGTCATGCCCATCATCGTAATCCCGGTGGTCTCCGGCCTGGTCATCGGCGGCCTGATGCTGAAAGTGATTGGCCAGCCGTTTGCCTACCTGATGGTTTCCTTGAGCGGGTGGCTGGCCCACCTGGGCCAGGGCAACGGCCTGGTCCTGGCCTGCGTGCTCGGGGCCATGATCGCGTTTGACATGGGTGGCCCGGTGAACAAAGCCGCGTTTTTCTTTGCTTCCGCGTTGATTGCCGAAGGCAACATTCGACTGATGGGCGTGTGCGCGGCCGCCATTTGCACCCCGCCGCTCGGAATGGGTCTGGCCACGCTCCTGGACCGGAAACGATGGAGCGAGGAGCAACGCGAATCGGGTCTGGCAGCACTGGGTATGGGAATGATGGGAATCACGGAAGGGGCGATCCCGTTCGCCGCGAGCGACCCGCTTCGGGTAATTCCGACGATCATGTTGGGGTCGATGGTCGCCGCGATGATTGCCATGCTCGGCGGGGTGGGGGACCATGCGCCACACGGCGGCCCGATTGTCTTGCTGGTTGTGGAAAACCGCCTGATGTATGTGGTCGCTATTCTCGCAGGTACAATCGTCACCGCCGTAACGATCAACGCACTTAAGACATCCACGGAAACGCCGGCGGCTGCCCGGACAGAAACGCACTGAGCGCCAACAACAAAAACAGTTGCCAGTCACCAACCCCTCGCCGCATGAAAATCGTCGCTGTCACCGCCTGTCCCACCGGCATCGCTCACACTTACATGGCCGCCGAGCAACTGGAGAAAACAGCCAAAAAGCTTGGGCACAGCATCAAGGTGGAAACCCAGGGCGCCATGGGCATCGAGAATGAATTGAGCCAGGCGGATATTGATGCCGCCGAGGCGGTGATTTTTGCTGCGGACATTGCCGTCGAGCAAGCGGAGCGGTTTGCGCGCGTGCGCAAGATCGAGGTGCCGGTGCAGGAGGCGCTGAAGAACCCCGAAGGGATCTTCGCGAGAATTCAGGCGCGGTGAGGGCGCAGAATCCTGGGTCTGGGTCCGCAATCGGAACCCACTGGCAGAATCATGAAGGCAGAATCATTGTGCCGTCATCATTCTGCCGGTGCTCTCCCGGCCTTTTTCGGATTTCGGATTTCGGATTTCGAGTTATTCTTCAGTTACTGTGCCGTGTGAGTTTCAATTTACCTGTCCGCTTGCCCAGGGCATTCATGCCCGTCCGGCCAGCGCGCTGGAGGGAATCGTCCGCAATTTTGAGGCGCAATTCCTGCTTCGCAATGAACGCAACGGGCGAGAAGCCGATCTGAAGAGCGTTCTGGCGCTCATCAGCGCCGAGATTCGGCACAATGACCGTTGCCGCGTGAGCATCAACGGCCCCGACGAGGAGGAGGCGCTGGCGGTGTTGTCGGTCTTTTTACGCGAACAGTTCCCGCATTGCGACGATGCGTTGCCCGTCGCCGAACCGCCTGTTGGCGAACTGCCGCTGCCCCGCAGCCTGCGTGGCACCGGCGCGAAGTTCCGCCGCGGCACGCCGGCTGTAACTGGGATCGGCTGCGGGTTGCTCGTGCAGGCGCAAACTTTGGTGGTGCCGGAGTCAATCCCCACTGACGGTGTCAGGGAAGTTGCGGCGGAAGTGCGCAAGATGGATGGGGCGCTGACGGCCCTGGCGAGCGGTTACGAGGAGCGGCTCCGAGGCCCAGGGTCACGACTGGAAGTGGAACTGCTCCAGACACACCTTGCGGTCGCAAGAGATCCGGAGTTTCGCGTCCGGCTGCGTGACGCAATTCAAAAACGGAACCGAACTATCGCCGGCGCGCTGGTGGAGGTGGAAGCGCATTTTGCCGCCACGCTGAATGTCTCGGCCAGCCTGTTGTTGCGGGAGCGAATTCTCGATGTGAGGGATGTCTGCTTCGCGCTGGTGCGCCAGGTTTATGGGAAAGCCGCTTTGCCGGCCGAGACCCTGCTGAAAGAGAATTCAGTGGTCGTAGCACCGATGCTTACGCCGGAGCAGTTCCTCGCCCTGGACCGCAACCGGCTCAAGGGGTTGGTCCTGGGTCATGCGGGCTCCACCTCGCACACCATCATTTTGGCGAGTTCCTTTGGAATTCCCACACTCACGGGGATCGTGGATCTGCCGGGCACCGAGGTCGAAGGACAGCAAGTGGTGGTCGATGGCGAATTGGGCGCGCTGGTCACGGACCTTACTGAGGCGACGCGGCGCTACTACAAAATGGAGGAGAGGCGCCTGTCAGAACGGCGCGCGCGCCAGCAGCGCTTCGCAAGACAACTGGCCAGGACAGCGGATGGTCATCGATTGGAAGTCGGCGCCAATATCTCGACGGCCGCTGAGGCGGCGGTAGCCATGGAAGCCGGGGCAGAAGGCGTTGGGTTGTTCCGGACTGAAATGTTGTTTATGGCCGGGAACGCGCCGCCGAATGAGGAAGAGCAATTCGAGACATACCGGCAGACCGTCGCTGCGGCAGCCGGTCGGACAGTGATTTTCCGCACCCTGGACATCGGCGGGGACAAGCCGTTGTCCTACCTGCACCTGACCCCGGAAAGCAACCCTCTACTCGGTTCACGGGGAGTGAGGTTGTATCCTGAAATCGAACCAATCTTCCGCACGCAGATCCGAGCGCTGGTGCGCGCGTCGGCGTTCGGCCCGCTCAAGCTCCTGGTACCGATGGTGACCAGCCTGGAGGAGGTCCGCTGGGTCAAGCGGGTGATCGCGGAGGAACAAACGGCGTGCGCAGCTAAAGGATTGGCTTTCGATTCCGCGATGCCGCTCGGCGCGATGCTCGAGGTGCCCGCAGCGGCGTTCCTCCTGGGTGCCCTGGGCCGCGAATTGGACTTTTTCAGCATCGGCTCCAACGATCTGCTCCAGGCGTTTGCCGCGGCGGACCGGACCAACCCGCGCCTGGCTCAGCTTTCGGACCCGTTGCAGCCGGCCTTCCTGCGGCTGTTGCAGAAAATCGTGGCGGAGGCCCACGCTGCCGGCAGATGGGTCGGTTTGTGCGGTGAAATGGGTGGCCAGAAGGCGTGCCTTCCGTTGTTGGTCGGTTTGGGACTGGACGAGGTCAGCGCCGGGCCTTCAGTCGTGCCGTCGCTCAAGGCCGAACTGGCGCAGTGGCAGGCCCGGGATTGCCGGCAACTGACCGAGAGGGCCTTGGCGTGCACGACGGCCGGAGAGGTTCGAAAACTGGTTGAGGAGTGCCGCGCCCGAAGTTCCCAGCCGCTACTCGAGCCGGAATTGATGGTGACCGACGCCGAGAGCGCCTCGAAAGAAGAAGCAATCAAAACTGTCGTGGATCGCCTTTACGTTTTAGGCCGCACAGAGCAGCCGCGCGAGGTCGAGGAAGCAGTTTGGCAGCGCGAGGCGGTCTATTCCACCGGGTTCGGCCATGGTTTTGCCATTCCACATTGCAAAACCAATGCGGTGACCGCGAATTCCCTGGCCGTCTTGAAATTGGCCAGGCCGGTGGCTTGGGGTTCGGCGGATGGGCGCGGGGTGCAGACCATCATCCTGCTGGTGATTCGGGAAGAGGAGGCTGCCGGCATCCATTTGAAAGTCTTTGCTCAATTGGCCCGGAAGTTGATGCACGAAGACTTTCGTGAGGCTTTGACGCGCGAGCAAACTCCCGAGGCGTTGTGCGCCTTTCTGAAAGAGAGCCTTGGTCTCTGACCGAAGTTCTGTTCCTCAACTCTGACACGTCCGGGCAAGCAAAAACAGGCCTGTTTTATGCTGGATCTTCGTGTCCGGTTCGGGTAACCTCACGACATCAAGCAGCGTCCGATTCCAAGGGAGCTTTCCGCTTGGAAGGCTCGGTGGGAAGCGGGCCGTGCGGTTTCGGAGCAAGGGAAGACGGGCGGCAGCGAGTGAACGTGTTTTATCACATTGGCAATCGGTGGTACACCAATTTGGAAAGGTGGGCTACCTCTTCGGGCATCGGGTTGGCCGTGGCTTGGTTGCTGCTCGGCACCGGCGTCGGCCGTGCGGCGACGGTGACAGTTGACGGCGGGCAAACCTACCAGGTGATCGATGGCTTTGGCGTCAACGCCAACCACCGGAATTGGATCAACAACGAACTGCAGCCGGTGCTGGATGCCTTCATCGACCAGGCCGGGTTGACGCTTTTTCGCGTGGTGTATGATAAAACCGATTGGGAAGTGACCAACGTCTATAATCCGAACCCTACCAACATCAACTGGAGTTATTACAACACAGTGTATAGCAATGCGGACTTCGAGGCGATGTGGGGGCTGACCGGCTATCTGAATCAGCGAGGCATCACCAACGGCGTCATGTTCAATCTCCAGGGCAGTGGGCCTTCCTGGATGGCCGACACAGCGTTGTTTCCCGGGTATGAAGATCAGTGGGCGGAGATGGTCGCCTCCTTGCTCATACACGCGCGCAAGACCCGTCATTTGCAGTTCGGTCTGGTGGCCCCCGACAATGAGCCGGATAATTTTGCCGACTCGAAACTGCAAGGCATATATATGACGGACATGAACCAATACGTGACTGCCCTGCACGACCTGGCCATCCGGCTCGACTCCAATGGGCTGAGCGACCTGCGTTTCGTCGGACCGGATCTGGCTTACACCAGCACCGACTGGTTGTCCGCGATGATGGACGATCCGCTCATCATGGGCAAACTGGCTCATTTCGGTTTGCATAGCTACCTGGATTCAGGCGGCGGTTCCTCTGGCGTTTACGACTTTCTCCAGTCCTCCGATTATCCCGACCGCAACTTCTGGGTCACTGAGTTCAATGTTCCGTGCGCAAGTTGCGAAACCTGCAGCGGCGGCATCGATTCCTGGGACTATGCCGTGTCGATGGCTGAGTATTTACTGGCGCATCTGTCAAATGGCGCCTCTGCCGGCCTGGTCTGGGAGGGCTATGATAGCTACTATAATATCCTCAACTGTTGGAGTTACTGGGGGCTGTTCGCCGTGGACGACATCAACGCAGTGCCCAAGACCTACACCCCGAGAAAGCAGTTCTATACCCTGGCCCAAATCAGTAAGTTCGTCCGGCCCGGCGCCCGCCGCATCGACGCCAGCGGCTCGACGGACCCGCTCATCCTCCTGGCGTTTTATCATCCGAGCAACGGACAAATCACCCTCACCGGCATCAACACCGACACCAGCCAGGCGGTCTTGTTCGGCACCTTGACGAATCTGCCGGCGGCCACGACCATGGATTTGTATTACACCAGCAGCGATACCAACCTCGCCTCGGGCGGCAGTTTCCCAGTCAGCGGCGGGACTTTCACCGCGGTGGTGCCGGCCGACTGCGTCTTCACCCTGCGTGCTCACATCCTCATCGGCCCACTGGCGCAAATTAGTGTCACGCCGGCAAACGCCGCCCTGTTGCCTCGGAGTACATTCCAGTTCACCGCCACCGGAAGCGATGCGCTGGGCGTCCAGCTCAACCCGCAGCCGGTCTTGGTGTGGTCCGTCAGCGGCGGCGGCACGATCGATACCAACGGCCTGTTTACCACCGGGGCGGCGTCGGGGGGACCATTCAGGGTAAGCGCCAGTAGTGGCACTGTGACCGGCACAGCCCTCGTCAACGTTAGCGCTGATGTTGCCTTCAGCGGCGCAGGCTATACCTGGTACAGTCTCGCTAGGCCAACCGACGGTTCCCCCCAGACCGCCGCCCCTGGTCTCAACGATGGCGACATCAATACCGATGTTCCTTTGTTCCCCGGCGGCGGCCCCGACGGCCCCAATGCCTACGAAGGCGCGGGTGTTGTTTGGTCCGCGCCGCAAACCATTGGCCAGGTCCGCTACATCAACGGCTCCTACGATCCGCAAGCCAATGGCGTCTTTGAGGCCGCCTTCGGGCTGCAATTCTCGCCCGACGGCCTGACCTGGAGCAATGCCGGGCCGGAGTGGATGCAAGCGCCGGCTTATACCTACGACTCTCCCGCCTCCGCTAATAGCATTTTCAGCTTCATCGGCGGAATTGCGACAGTGCAGGGCGTGCGCTGCGTCGGCCAGGTCCATTCGAACACGACTGGCCCCAGCTCCTGGGTCGCCTTCGCCACTGAAGTGCAGGCCTTTCCTCCGCCCCTGCCCCAACCTGTGCTGACCGTCACCTCCGGTGCCAATGGCCTCGCCATCTCGTGGCCTGTTCTGTTGACGAATTATGCGCTGGAATCCACCGCCTACCTCGGCCGGGCCAGCGTCTGGACCGCGGTAACCAACCTGTCGCGACCCAGCGGCGCCCTACAAACTATCATCGTCCAGCCCACAAGCGGGCACCAGTTTTTCCGCCTGCGCCTGCAGTGACCCGTCGGAAAGCATTGGTGGGCTCGGGAACTGAAGTGCAGCGGTCAAAATTCCTTGCGTGGAGGTCTGACTTTCGAGTTTGATGCGAAGCGACATCATGGCATTTTCGTTTATCTTTCTTGGTTCAGGCACATCGCAGGGCGTTCCGATCATCGGCAAAGAATATCCGCCGGAGTTTCTCGCCAACCCAAAAAATCATCGCACCCGGCCATCAATCTACGTCGCGACGGAAAAGATCAAACTGCTCGTCGATGCCACGCCCGAGCTGCGGCTCCAGATGGTTCGAGAGAAGCTCGGCTGGCTGGATGCGGTCGTTTTCACCCACTCGCATGCCGACCACGTGATGGGCCTGGATGATTGCCGCCGCGTTTGCGATCTGCGTGGCGGGCCTCTGCCCGTCTATGCGAACGAGAAAACCATGAAGGATTTGGAACGGGTTTTCGCCTATGCCTTTCATAACGGTCCGTGGCCGAAGGGCTATTTCGCGCCGGAACCGCACCTCATCAACGGGCCGTTCCAACTGGGCGATGTGGAGATTGTTCCACTGCCGTTGCCGCATGGCCGGAGCGAGTCGCTGGGGTTTCTTTTCGTCCAGGCGGGCCAGAAGCGGCTGGCTTATATGAGCGATTGCAAAGAAGTGCCGCCGGCCATTGTCGAGCAAGTGCGCGGTGTGCAGGTCGCGGTGCTGGATGCGCTGCGTCGCGCGCCTCACCCGACCCACATGTGCCTGGATGAAGCGCTGACGGCCGCCCGCCGCATCAGCGCCGGCCGCACCTATTTTACGCACCTGACCCATGATTACGATCACGACGCCGCGCAAACCGAGCTTCCCGCCGGGGTTGAGTTGGCGTATGATGGTTTGAAGGTGATGTGTTAGCAGGCAGAGTTACTGAGCGGTGCAACGTGAATATGGGAACAAGTCACACGACGAGCTTCACGTTTCACCCCCGCACTTGAAGCGTTTCGGATATAAACTGTTGATCTCGGGGCAGATCATGAACGTAGTCGTATCAATCATAACGATGGTGCTCGTGGCCGGGGCGTTGCCGTTGAAAGCGGCGAACGCCGGCGATGAAGTCATCGTCGTTTATAACAGCCGCCTCCCGGAATCCAAAAAGGTCGCCGAATACTATGCTCAGCGGCGGCAGGTGCCCGCCGGCCAGATTTTCGGTTTTGAGCTCTCCACCAACGACGGTATGACACGCGCGGAGTTTCGGGACCTGCTGCAACAACCATTGGCCAAAGCCCTGGAGAAGCAAAAACTCTGGCACATCGCCTCGCGTCTCGTGCCCGCGACCACCAACCAGCCAGGGCGCGTTGATTGGGTCGTCGTCGAATCCAAAATCCGCTACGCTGCGCTCTGTTATGGCATGCCGTTGCGCGTGGACAGCGACCCGAATCTCAAGGAGGAGGGCATGGACAAACTGCGGCCGGAAATGCGCCGCAACGAAGCGGCCGTCGATAGCGAACTGGCCTTGCTGCCGCTCATCGCGCAAAAACTGCCCCTTTCCGGGCCCTTGCGAAATCCAGTTTTCGGCACGACCAATCCCGCCGCTCTGCACCCCACCAACGGCGTGTTGCTCGTCACCCGGCTGGACGGCCCCACCTCTGCCATCGCCCGAGGCCTCGTGGACAAGGCCATCGAGGGCGAAACCAACGGGCTATGGGGCCGGGCCTATTTCGATCTGCGCAACACAACCGAGCCAGGCTATAAAATTGGCGACGACTGGATTCGGGGCGCCTCCGAAATCTGCCGCCACCTCGGTTATGAAACCGTCGTGGACGAGAATCCCGAGACCTTCCCCGCTGCCTTCCCCATGAGCCAAATCGCCATCTATATCGGCTGGTACCACCAGGACGTCTGCGGCCCCTTGGCGCAGCCCAATGTGGAGTTTATGCCGGGCGCGGTGGCTTATCATCTCCACTCCCAAAGCGCTAACACCCTGCGCAGTACCAACCAATTCTGGGTCGGGCCGCTGCTGGCCAAAGGCGCCACCGTGACCATGGGCTGCGTTGCGGAACCCTATTTGGCGGGAACGCCGGAAATGGCAATCTTCACGGCCCGGTTGCTCTATAATGGGATGAGTTTTGGCGAGGCAGCCTGCGCCTCTCAGCCGGTCCTCTCCTGGCAGACTACCGTCGTAGGCGACCCGCTCTATCGACCCTGTCGGCGCAGCCCCGAGCAGCTCCACAATGACCTCCAGCGCGCTCATAGTAAATTCCTCGAATGGTCCTGGTTGCGCCTGGCCGACATCAACCTGGCCAACGGCAAGCCCATCGCCGAGTGCGTCGCGCTGCTCGAGCAGATTCAGATGACCAAAGAGAGCGCCGTGTTGACCGAGAAACTCGGCGACCTTTACGCCGCTCAAGGCAAACCCTCCTCCGCCGTTTACGCCTACGGCGAGGCCCTGAAACTCGACCCCTCGCCCCAACAACGCGTCCGGCTCTTGCTGACATTAGGCGAAAGGCTGGTCGCTCTGGACCGCAGCCCCGAGGCCTATGCCGATTACCAGAAGCTCCTGGAGATTGACCCGGACTACCCGGACAAATCCGCTCTCTACCGCAAACTCCTGCCACTGGCGCAAAAGCTCAAAAAGAAGAGTGACGCCGAAAGATACGACGCGGAGCTCAACCGCCTCTCGGCGCCTCAACCCAAGCCGCAGGCCAAAACGTGAGTTGGGTGTTGAAAGTTGAAGTTTGCAGGTTAAAAGTTTTCCAGGCTTGTACGGTTGCAGGTTGCTGCAAGTTTTAACTTTCAACTTTTAACTGGTTCCAATCCCGCTACCGTAAGGCACGCATGGTCGATTCCATCCAATCGCTCGGCATCATCGCCGGCAACCGTTCCCTTCCGCTGGTCATGGCGCAGCAGGCGCGCCAACTCGGAATGAAGCGCCTGGTCGCCGTCGCCTTTGAGGGCGAGACCGAACCCGCGCTGGCGCCGCTGGTGGATGACATTGTCTGGCTCAAAGTCGGCCAGCTTTCCAAAATGATCGCCGCTTTCACCAGCCGCGGCGTCAAACACTGCGTGATGGCCGGCCAAATTGCCCCGAAGAACCTCTATGACCTTCGCCCCGACTTGCGAGCGATGGGCGTCCTGTTCCGGCTTAAAGAGAAAAACGCCCATACCGTCTTCGGCGCCATTGCCGAGGAACTGAAAAAGGACGGCGTCGAGTTGATTGAAGCGACTCCCTGGCTCAAACCGCTGATGCCCGGCAACGGATTCCAAATCGGGCCGAAGCTCTCGACGGCGCAGCGAGAGGACCTGGATTTTGGCTTCCGCATCGCCAAGGAAATCTCCCGCCTGGAGGTCGGCCAGACCGTCGTCGTAAAGGGCGGCACTGTCCTGGCGGTCGAAGGCTTTGAGGGCACCGATCAATGCCTGGCCCGCGGCGGCGAACTGGCCGGACGCGAGGGGGGAGCAGTCGCCGTTAAAGTGGCCAAGGAAAAACATGATTTGCGCTTCGATATCCCCTGTCTCGGCCCGCAAACGTTGGAGACCTGTGCCTCGGCCCGGATCTCCGTCCTGGCGTTCGAAGCCGGAAAATCCCTCTTGCTCGAACAAAATATTTGCAACACCCTCGCTATTAAAAATAAGATTTGTGTAACTACGGTTGATTAAATGCTGACCTCCCACGAACTGCTCGGTTTCATGTCCCCGGCGCTGGCGCTGGAAATCCTAAACTACGCCGACGAATCCGACAAACCTCTCTACCGCGCCACGATGAGCGCCGTGGCTGAGGCCCGCCATCTCCGCCCCAAGTTCATGGAACGCCAGCCGCGCACCCAGCGCCATGCCGCCATGCTCGTCACCCTCGCCAAACCCTCCCTCGAGATGGTTACCGCCAACCTGATTCGCACCTGGCTTCTCAAAAAGTATAACACCATGCTGGTCGATTTTTTGGATGCCCTTGGCATTCCTCACAAGGAAGGCGTCGTCGAAGATTTGCCCGCGACGATGGATGACGCTAAACTGCGTGCCGCCGTCGATGCCTTGCTGCCCAAGTACCCCCCCGAGGTCATCGCCGTCTATCTCAACGCCTTCAACGACATGAACGAAGTCGAGTGGCCCAACCTCAAGACCATGCTCGAAAGCGATAAACGGCTGCAGTTGGGGGGCTAGAAATTTATGGAACCTAAAGCTGACATCGCACTGATTGGCCTGGCCGTCATGGGCCAGAACCTGATTCTCAATATGAACGATCACGGTTTCACCGTGGTCGCCTTCAATCGCACCGTCTCGAAAGTGGATGATTTCCTCAACAAAGAGGCCAAAGGCACCAACGTCATTGGCGCCCATTCGCTCGAAGACATGGTGGCCCTGCTCAAGAAACCACGGCGGGTAATGCTGATGGTCAAGGCGGGCCAGGCGGTCGATGAATTCATCGAACATCTCCTGCCGCACCTTGAACCGGGTGACATCATCATCGACGGCGGCAATTCGCTCTTCGAAGATACCATCCGCCGGACCAAATACGTCGAGTCCAAAGGCCTGCTCTACATTGGCACGGGCGTTTCCGGCGGCGAGGAAGGCGCGCGCCATGGGCCCAGCATTATGCCCGGCGGCTCGCCCGCCGCCTGGCCGCACGTTAAGGATATCTTCCAGAAGATCGCCGCCAAAGTCGATGACGGCACGCCTTGCTGCGATTGGGTCGGGGAAAACGGCGCCGGCCATTATGTCAAAATGGTCCACAATGGCATCGAGTATGGCGACATGCAGCTAATCTGCGAGGCTTACAACCTGATGAAAACCGGCCTCGGCCTGACCGCCGACGAAATGCACCAGGTCTTCGCCGAGTGGCAGAAAGGCGAACTCAACTCGTACCTGGTCGAGATCACCCGCGACATCCTCGCTTTCAAAGACAAAGACGGCCAGCCGCTGGTGGATAAAATCCTCGATACCGCCGGCCAAAAAGGCACCGGGAAATGGACGGTCATGTCCTCGCAGGAACTCGGCATCCCCATCACGCTGATCGCCGAGGCGGTCTATGCGCGCATGATTTCAGCCTTCAAGGACGAACGTGTTGCGGCGTCGAAAAAGCTCAGGGGCCCCAAACCAGCGATTAAGGGCGAGCGAGTCAAAATCATCGAAGAGATTCGCCAGGCGCTGTACGGCTCGAAAATCGTCTCCTATACCCAGGGCTACATGCTGATGCGGGCCGCCGCCCAGCAGTACAAATGGAACCTCAACTACGGCGGCATCGCGCTGATGTGGCGCGGAGGCTGCATAATCCGCAGTGTGTTCCTCGGCAAAATCAAAGAGGCCTTCGACCGGAACTCGAAACTCTCCAACCTGATGCTCGACTCCTTCTTCCGCAAAGCGCTCAATGGGTCGCATCGTTCGTGGCGCAACGCCGTCGCCGCGGCTGTCAAAAAGGGCATCCCGGTCCCCGCTTTCAGCACCGCCCTGGCGTTCTACGACGGCTATCGCAGCGAACGTCTGCCCGCCAACCTCCTCCAGGCCCAGCGCGACTATTTCGGCGCCCACACCTACGAACGCCTCGACCAGCCCCGCGGCCAATTCTTCCATACCAACTGGACCGGCAAGGGCGGAGACGTGGCCTCGGGAACCTACACCGCCTGATTCTCAGTTCTCATTTGCATCGCTGGCGCCATCTGCTATAAGCCGTCCATGCGAACGAACTTTCATCGATTAGTCACCACTCTCGGTTTAGTGGCTGCTGCAACCCTTCTTAGCTCAACCTCGGGCGCCGATTCTATCGGCGCCGGCCCCAGTTTCAAAGGCCCAGTGGGGCTTCAACTCTACAGTTTGCGCGACCAATTCAAAACCAACGTCGCCGGCACTCTGGACGAGGTCAAAAGCTGGGGAATTAAATACGTCGAACTGGCCGGCACCTACGGACTTCCTCCCGAAAAGTTCAAGACCGAGTTGGACGCCCGCGGCATCACGCCGATAGGCGCCCACTTCGATTACAAGCGCTACCAGGATGATCCTGAAGGCGTCGCGCGCGAAGCCAAGGCCCTTGGCCTCAAGTATGCCGGCTGCGCCTGGATCCCCCACAACGGCGACTTTGACGAAAAGACCTGTCGCGAAGCCATCGCGGTCTTCAACAAAGCCGGCGAGGTAATGGCCAGGCACGGCTTGAAATTCTTTTACCATGTGCACGGCTTCGAGTTCCAGCCCTACGGTCAGGGCACTCTGCTGGACCTGCTGTTCACGGAAACCAACCCCAAGTTCGTAAACTATGAAATGGATATCTTCTGGATTGTCTTTCCCGGACAAGACCCGGTGAAGCTGCTGGAAAAATACCCTCATCGTTGGGTTTTGGCGCACCTCAAAGACATGAAGAAAGGCACTCCCACCGGCGCGCTGACCGGCAACACCGCGGTGACCAACGATGCCGCGCTCGGCGCCGGCCAGATGGACCTCCCCGCCATCCTGCGCGCGGCCAAAAAGGCCGGTCTTAAATACTATTTCATCGAGGATGAATCTCCCTGGTCCGAGAAACAGGTTCCCCAGAGCCTTCGGTACCTCGAACAGGTTAGATTCTGACGCTGCGGCTTCATTCCGAACTCACGCCCTCGGCCAAAGTTTCACCCAAAGCCTTTGCGGCGATTCAATTAATACTTCCCGCAGCAACTCCTCCATGCTCGCCGCCTCCGGTTCCTCCAACCGCCGCGCCGCCACCAGGGCCACAACATAGGCCAGCGCCGCTGCACCGAAGAACACCGTAAACCGGTTCCACGCCAGGCCGTTCCAAACCGGGGCGCGCTCACCCACGGCGTCGATGAGCAGCCCCCACCCGATGGGCGCCAGCCCCAGCGTCACATTGCCCACGACCGAGTACATCGCGAAAAAATGGTTCCGCCCCATGACGGGGATCACCGCCATAGCCAGCCGCGTGTTGGACATCTGAACCAGCGCCGCCAAAAGGCCCATAAGAAACTGCAACACCAGCACGACCGTCAACCTCACCGAAAAGACCCCGCCCGAGAGCGACAT
>Ga0210408_10001546_pt1 | contig 23949 bp, 16 predicted proteins | sample IncBWH4MmetaG_FD_155471 | JGI IMG/M metagenome (GOLD analysis project Ga0210408, IMG submission 155471) | Forest soil microbial communities from Barre Woods Harvard Forest LTER site, Petersham, Massachusetts, United States - Inc-BW-H-4-M | ecosystem: Environmental > Terrestrial > Soil >...
CGGCGAGAACAGCGGGGCCGTTTGGTGGACGATGAACAGGCCCTGCACCGCGAACGTCGCGATCAGCAGGCGCCGGTCGCGCGCGACCACCGCCAGCGGCAGCACCCACAGCGTGTACCACGCCAGCAGCCACGTGCTCGTCACCGAGATCGCCAGCAGCGTCCACCCCGACGCCGACACCCAGTCGTAGCCCCGCCACGTGCGCCACAGCAGGTGCGCCACGATCGCCACCAGCGCCACCTTCAGCAGCACGTGGTCCACCGGGAACACCCCCGGCTTGCCCACCAGATGCGCGAGCTCCGTGGGGAAGCTGTCCGTCGAGACCAGCGCCGCATCGCGGTTCAGCGCCGACACCACGTCCAGGCCGTGCAGGCCGAACACCGGGTAGGAGACCACCGCCACCGCCACCAGCGCCGCCCCCGCACCCGCCAGCCCCCCCCAGCTGCGGCGCGCGAGCAGCATGAACGGCAGCAGCACCGCCCCCGTCGCCTTCACCAGCGCGGCCCCTACCACCGCCGCGCCCGCCAGCGCATCCCGGTCGACCCCTGGCGGGTGGCCCAGTCGGCTCCAGGACGCCCAAAGGGTGGCGCCGCCGGCTCCAGGACGGCGAGCCGGGCCCCTCGTCCTAAGTCGGCCGGGGCGGCGGGGACCCTCTTCCTCAGTCAATATGAGCGCCACCGCCGCCATCATGAAGCACGTCATGATCAGGTCGTTATGCGCGCCCCCCAGCCCGTACAGCACATACAGCGGGTTGCACCCAACCGCCACCAGCGCCACCGCCGGGTCGTACCCCCGGATTCGTGCGCAGCGCCACGTCAACGCCAGCGTGCCCGCGCTCGCCACCAATGCCTCGATCTTCGCCCCCCACACCGCCCCCTTCAGCCCCAGGAGCCCCAGCGGGTAGGAGATCAACGTGTACAGCGGACCGTACGCCGTCGCCACTTTGCGCCAGTCGTTGCCCACGTACCTGTAGATCCCGTCCCCGTTGATCGCGATCGGGCCGTGCAGGTACGGGTCGATTCCGTGCAGCACCCCCATCCGCGCGTACGCGATGTAGCTGAACACGTCCGTCGAGAACAGCACCGGGCCCGCCAACACGATCACGTTCAGCGTCCCCACCAGGACGATCGCCCACGTGGCCGCCCGACGATCTTGCGCCAGGCGCCGCGCCAGCCCGAGCAGCAGCGCATACGCGGCCGTGAAGCTCAGCAGCGCGATCAGGAACACCCGGAAGCCCAGCCGCTCCCCGATCCCCTTCAACCACCCCGCGATCCCCGGCGAGCCCGGGGTCAGCGGCGAGTGGCCCAGCGCCGCGTCGAGCACCACCTCCAGGGTCGCCGCCAGCAGCACCAGCGCGCACGCCCCCCCCAGCGCCAGCATCCAGCGGGCCGGGCGCGCGGCGTCGGTGCGCGAGCCGGCCGCACCCACCTGGGGAGCCGTGTGGGGCAGCACCGATGAACTGGACACTGAGCTCATGGGGTTCGCGTCAGAGTCCACGGGCCGACCTTCACTCGGGGGCACCACACAGACCGAGAGGGCCCGGGTCGGGGCGAGTCGAGGTCAATCTCCCGGGGAGCCCTCGAAGCACAGGATCTCGAGCGCCCCGGTCACCTCGAACACCCGTTGCACAGCGGGCTCCCCCGGGCGCAGCACCATCTCGTAGCCGCGCTCTTTCGCCCGGGCGTCCGCTTGCAACAGCAGCCGCAGACCGGTGGAATCGATGAACTCCAGGCGCCTCAGGTCCACGATCAGGCGCGACGGGTCCTCCCGCTCGACGGCGGCCAGGCTCTCTTCCATCTGCCGCGCCCCCGCCAGGTCCAGCTCGCCCTCGAGCGCGAGGCTGACCGCGCCGTCCTCGACCGCGCTCGAGATCCTCAGGCTGCCCAGCGGCGAGGGGTCGCTCATGCGCGTGACTCTAGTGGACCGCGCGGCACTACCGCTACAGCGCGGTCCACACGCTCTTGGTCTCGAGGTATGCCTCCAGGCCCGCGTGGCCGTGCTCGCGGCCCACCCCGGATGCCTTGAAGCCCCCGAACGGCGCGCTCGGGTCGACGCTGCCCCAGTTGTTTATGTATACCGAGCCCGCCCGCAGCAGCGCCGCGAGGCGGTGCGCGGAGCCCACGTCCTTCGTCCACACGCCCGCGGCGAGGCCGTACTCGTTGTCGTTCGCGCGGCGCGCCACCTCCTCCAGGGTGTCGTACGGGGAGGCCACCAGCACGGGGCCGAAGATCTCCTCGCGTGCGATCCGCAGCTCGTCGCTGTTGGCGCCGGTGGCGCTGAACAGGGTGGGTGCCACGAAGTACCCGCCGCTGTCGGCGAGCGCCGCCTCGCCGCCCGTCACGAGCTCCGCGCCCTGCTCGCGGCCGGAGGCGATGTAGCCCAGCACCCGCTCGTGCTGCTCGGCGGAGACCAGCGGCCCGAGCTGCGTGGAGGTATCGAGGCCGGGCCCCAGGCGCGTGGCGGCGGCGCGCTCGGCCAGGGCGGAGAGCACCTCCTCGTAGCGATCCCTGGGCACGAACAGGCGCGAGCCCGCGTTGCAGGCCTGGCCGGAGTTGAAGTAGATCGCCTGGTAGGAGCCGTTCACGGCAGCCTGGATGTCGGCGTCGGGGAGGATGATGTTGGGGGACTTGCCCCCCAGCTCGAGTGTCACCCGCTTGAGCGCGCGGCCCGCCTTGGCGCCGATCTCGCGGCCCACCGCGGTGGAGCCCGTGAACGCGATCTTGTCCACGCCCGGGTGGTCGACCAGCGCGGCGCCGGTCTCCCCGTCGCCGGTTAGCACGTTCAGCACTCCCGGCGGCAGCCCCGCCTCCAGCGCCAGCTCGCCGAGGCGCAGCGCGCTCAGCGGCGTCTGCTCCGCGGGCTTCAGCACGATCGTGCAGCCCGCCGCGAGCGCCGGAGCGAGCTTCCAGACCGCCATCAGCAGCGGGAAGTTCCACGGCACGATCTGCCCGCACACCCCCACCGGCTCGCGGCGGGTGTAGCAGTGCATGTTGGGCGCCGTCACCGGCAGCACATGGCCCTCGATCTTGGTGGGCCACCCCGCGAAGTAGCGCAGGTGCCCCGCGCTGCCCATCACGTCCACGAACTGCGCGAGCTTCACCGGCTTGCCGTTGTCCAGCGACTCGATCTCCGCGAGCTCCTCCGCGTGCTCTTCCAGGGACTGAGCGAGGGCCAGCAGGAGCCGCTCACGCCCGCTGGGGGGGAGGGTCCGCCAGGGGCCATCCTCGAACGCCTCCCGCGCCGCCCGCACCGCGCGGTCCACGTCCTCCGCGCCGGCCTGCGGCACGCGCGCGATCTCCCGGCCCGTTGCCGGGTCGAGCGTGGCGAACGTGCGCCCGTCCGCCGCCTGCGGGCGCTCGGAGCCGATCAGCAGGGAGTGCGTGCCCGCGATGAACGCGCGCGCCGCGGGGCCCAGGGCGTTGGGCAGGTTTGCGGTTGTCGATGAGGGGGATGAGGGGGAGGGAGTTGTGGTGGCGGAGGCAGTGGTGGTGGCAGCGTCCGTGGCGGCGGTCATGGATGTAGCTCCCTATAGTCGAAGTCCTTGTACGCACTGGGGGCACTGCCTGCGAGCGAGAGCTGACACGTACCCCGGAGGCGACCATATTCTTTTTTCAAACTTCGTATAACCATCGTTAGACACAGTTTGGAATTTTATATATCAACGCTAGTGCCCAACCCCTGAGGTTGTAATACTCTTTTTCAACTTGCGTATAACTATAGTTATACGCAAGCCAGATTTTTGCCATCCAGTCCAGATTCTTGCCATCTATGGTTTGAGGACGATCTTCAGCGCCTCGCGGCGGTCATATAGAGCGTACGCCTCCGGGGCTTCGTCGAGGCTCATGTGGTGGGTAACGAGCGGGCCGGGGTCGAGCACGCCGGCGGACATCAGGGCGAGCACGCGGTCGATGTGCCCGATCACGTTGGCATGGCCGGCGCACATCCGCAGGGCCTTGATCCACAGCAGGCCCATGTGGACCTCGGCACGCTCGGCGTACACGCCGACGGCCTGCACGGTGCCGCACTTGCGCGTCAGGCGCAGCGCGAGGTCGAGCGCCTTGGGGTGGCCCACGGCGTCGATGCAGACGTCCACCCCGCGTCCCTCGGTCGCGGCGCGCACGGCGGCGCGGGGGTCGTCCTCCTCGAGGTGCACCGCCTGCGCGCCGAAGGACTCCGCCATCGCCAGGCGCTCGGGCACGGAGTCCACGGCGATCACGTGCGCCGCGCCGGCCGCGCGCGCGGCCTGCACCGCGCACAGCCCCACGGGGCCGAGCCCGAGCACAGCCGCGACGTCTCCCATCTCGAGGCCACTGTCGAGCACGGCGTGAAAGCCGGTGCCCATCACGTCCCCCGCGAACAGGGCCGCCTCGTCGCTCATCCCCTCCGGGACCCGGCGCAGCACGAGATCCGCGCTCGGCACGAGCGCCCGCTCGGCCTGGGTGCCCTGCAGCGAGCCCAGGGTCGCCCCATGGCCGAAGGTGCGCGAGCTATCGCACTTGTGAAACCAGCCATGCCGACAGAAGAAGCAGCGCCCGCACGCGGTCTGGAAACAGCCCACCACCCGGTCCCCCACCGCCACCTCGTGGACCTCGTCGCCTGCGGCGATCACCGTGCCGACGTACTCGTGGCCGATCGTGAAGCCAGGTTCGATCTGCACACGGCCGTGGTAGATGTGCAGGTCCGACCCGCACACCCCGGTGGCCTCGATCCGCACGATCGCATCCCCCGGCTCGATCAACTCGGGCTCGGGGACCTCCTGCACCGCCACCCTGCCGGGGGCCTGAAACGTGACCGCGCGCATCGCGCAGGGGACCCTAGAGGATTGTGGCGTCCCCCGGTCACTCTCTCCGCCCGCACACGACGCCCGTGGGGATCGTGATCTTCTTCTGGATCGCTGTCCCTGTCCCTCCGAGACTTGACGCGATTCTCCCTCCCTGCCCCTCCGAGACTTGACGCGATTCTCCCTCCCTGCCCCTCCGAGACTTGACGCGATTCTCCCTCGAGGGGGCTCGCACGCCCTTCCCGAGGAGGCCCTATGCTCTGCCGATGCCGGACGTCTCCAAGGCCGTGCTCATCACCGGCTGCTCGACGGGCATCGGCCGCGCCACGGCGCTGCGGCTGGCGCGCTCGGGGTGGACGGTATACGCGACCGCGCGGCGACCGGAGTCGATCGCCGACCTCGCGGACGCCGGCTGCCGCACGCTCACGCTGGACGTCACGGACGAGGCGTCCATGCAGGCGGCGGTGCAGGCGGTGGAGCAGGCTGAGGGCGCGGTGGGGGTGCTCGTCAACAACGCCGGCTACAGCCAGAGCGGGGCGATCGAGCAGATCTCGCCGGAGGCGGTGCGCCGCCAGTTCGAGACCAACGTGTTCGGGGCGATCCGCCTCGCCCAGCTGGCGCTCCCGGGGATGCGCGGCCAGCGGTGGGGCAAGATCGTCAACGTGGGCTCGATGGGCGGTCGGATGACGTTTCCCGGCGGGGGGCTCTACCACGCGACCAAGTACGCCCTGGAGGCACTCAGCGACGTCCTGCGCTTCGAGGTGCGGGGCTTCGGGGTGGATGTCGTCCTGATCGAGCCCGGCCTGATCACCACCGAGTTCGCGCAGAACTCGGTCGCCACCGTGCCCACGGGCGCTCGGAGCGCAGGAGATGCGCAGCCCTCGGAGGGAGCCGAGCGCCACGGGGCAACGCCAAGCGCGGAGGTCGCCGAGCGCGGGGGGGCAACGGACAGCGAAGTGGGAGGGGCCGGGATCGCGGAGCGCTACGACGAGTTCAACGCCCGGGTCGCCGCGGTCACGGTCGGCGTCTACGAGAGCCCGATGCGCCACCTCGGCGGGGGCCCCGACGTGGTGGCCAAGGCGATCGAGAAGGCCATCACCCGCCGACGCACGCCGACGCGCGTCCCCGTCACCCCCTCCGCGCGTCTGGCGATCTTCAACCGCCGTCTGCTCTCCGACCGCACGTGGGACGCGGTGTTGCGCAGCCGCTATCCCGAGCCGCGGTAGCCACACCTCAGCACCTGTCGCCACATCGGCCGGTTACGACACCGCAACCGCGGTCGCCCCCACACAGCCGCCGCAAAACCACACCTCAGCAACGGTCGCCGCACACAGCCGCCGCCCTACACAGCGACCAGCGGCCGCGGACGGCCGATCTGAAAGCCCTGGGCGTAGTCCACGCCAAGCTCGCGCAGCACGCCCAGGGTGGGCTCGTCGCCGACGAACTCGGCGATCGTCTGGCGGCCCAGGCCGCGGGCGAGATCCACGATCGCGCGCACCATCACGCGGTCGTGGGCGTTGGTGGGGAGAGCGCGGACGAAGTCGCCGTCGATCTTCAGGTAGCGGAAGGGCAGCCGCTTGGCGTAGTAGAGCGAGCCGAAGCCCACGCCGAAGTCATCGAGCGCGATCGCGCAGCCGAGCGCCTGGACCCCCTCGCAGAAGGCGATGGCGCGGCGCATGTCGGAGATCGCGGCGGTCTCGGTGATCTCCACCACGAGCCGCGCGGGGTCCACCCGGTGGCGGGCGAGCTGGCGCTCGATATAGGCGAGCATCCCCGCGTCGGTGACCGACAGCGCGGAGACGTTGAGCGCCACGCTCGGCAGGCTCTGCGTGTGGTCGTGTGCCGCGAGCGCGGCGGCGACGCGGCCGACCACCATGCGGTCGATCTCGCGCACCAGCCCGTAGCGCTCGGCGGCGGGCAGGAACGCCCCCGGCGCGGTGAGCATCCCCTCGGGCTCGTCGGCAAGCCGCACGAGCGCCTCGTGGTGGGCGATCGCCCCGCTGCGCAGATCGAGGATCGGCTGGTAGTGCAGCTCGAACAGGTCCTCCCGCAGGGCCCGGCGCAGCCGCGCGAGCCACGGCCGCGGCGGCAGGCCCGCGACCGAGCAGAGGCCCGAGCCGCCCAGATCGGCGCGCTCGACGCAACGCCGGCGGGCGGCGGTGAGCGGCCGCTCGGCGGCAGCGGGGTGCACACGCGCAACTACGGGGCCGGCACTGCCTGAGGGCCAGCGCTGGGCGCGCAGCACGAAGCGGGGGGTAGCGGCGATCGTCGAGCTCCTCATCCGTGCCGGGGATCTTCGCCGCTCCCGGCCCCGGCCCTCGTGGGATGAGCGACTATGCGGAGGTTTGCGGGGGAAAATCCTCCACAAAGCTCCCGGGGGAGCCTTCGCTCCGGGCGCGGGAGCCCGTCGGTGGGCGGGGTGGTCTACCCTGGGAGACCTCGATGGCGGCCAAGACAATCGTGACCTCCCACCCCGACGTGGCGTGCGACGTGTGCGGGCGGCGCCTGTTGCGGGGCGAGCAGCCTGACACCTTCCTCGGCGGCGGCCAGCGGCGGCTGGTGTGCGAGCTGTGCACGACGCGCGCCACCCACGAGGGGTGGCGCCGGGAGACGGAGGTGCACGCGACAAGGCCGCGCAGCGAGCGCCCCCAGCGCGGGCGCTCGCTGTTGGGGAAGCTGCGTCAGTTGAGAGACCCGGCGCGCCCGGTGCGGGCCACGCGCGCAGATGCAGACCCGGGGACCGGTCCGCAACCGGGCGCCGATACAGATGCGCCGGTGCAGGAGCAGTGGACGGACATCGACGAGGAGTGGGCGCAGAACGGCGCGAGTTGGGACGCCACTGAGCTCCAGCTCGATCCGCCACACGACGACGTGGAGGATACGGGGGGCGCAGCCACAGGCGACCCAGTCAGGTGGGACGCGAGCGTGCAGCGTGCTCTCGATGTGTTCAACGCCGGCGAGCTCCCGCGCCGCGTGGCGGGGGTGGCACGCGCGCTGGGCGCCCCCTGCGTGCGGGTGGCCCCGGTCGCCGCGGCCACCAGGGTTGCGGTTGTCGTCTCGTGGGAGCTGTGCTGGTACCGCTACGAGGTCGACCTGGCGGACGAGGCCCGCGGGGCGTGGCTCGCGGCGGAGGGGATGGAGCTCGGGGAACTCCCCGAGGAGGACCGCGTGGCGAACACGGCGGCGGACGAGCGCGGAGAGCTGTCGCAACTCAGGTAGGATTGGGGCCTGATGATTTACAGCGTGGTACCCAGGCCGTTGGTCGACGAGCTGTACGCGAAGCTGGTGGAGTACTACAAGGACGACGAGAACGTGACCGTGATCGTCGACCGCCGCCACGCCGACAGGCGCGCCCGGCAGGGCCGGGCGGACGCAGCGATACGCCAGCGTCGGGTGGTGCGTGAGCGCCGCCGCGCACGGGTGCCCGGCGAGCTGCCGGCACTGGCACGGCCCTGAGCACCCGATTCGCCAGCCCACCGTCGGATCGGCCGACCCTCATGGGTCCTCTGGCCCTGGCGCGTTGAACGTGGCGCGGAGCGCCAACGGCGATGTGCCACGGTGGCGGCGCTCACGGGCGAGCGCGCCGTCCCGGGCAGCCGCGATACTGCGCGTCTGATGGCGAGCAAGGTGATCGTGCACGTGGATGGCGGCGCCCGGGGCAACCCGGGTCCGGCGGCGGCGGCGTGCGTAGTGTCGGACCCGGCGGGGGAGGTGCTCGAGGAGCGGGCGCGCCTGCTGGGGCACGCGACGAACAACGTGGCGGAGTACCGCGCCCTGCTGCTCGGCCTGGAGTGCGCCCGCGCGCTGGGGGCCACGGAGGTGGAGGTGGTCAACGACTCGGAGCTGATCGCCAAGCAGGTGCGGGGGCTCTACAAGGTCAAGCACGAGGCGATGCGCCCCCTGCACCGCGAGGCGCTGGCGGCGCTGGGGGAGTTCGAGCGGTGGTCGATCCGCACGGTCCCCCGCGCCCAGAACGCCCACGCGGACGCGCTGGTCAACGCGGCGCTCGACCAGGCGCGGGCGGCCGCGGGGGGCTGAAGTCGAGACTCAGCGCAGCGGCAGGGCGGAGCGAGCGATGTCGAGCATCTGCTGGTTGGTGAGTTCCTCCAGGAGGGTGTTGATGACCCAGTAGAGGGCGTGGTGCTCACGCCAGGCGATCATCTTGATGTGTTCGCCGTCGGCGAAGAACATGTAGGTGCGGCTTCCCACCTGGCGGGTTTCCTGGGGGTGGGCGACGATCGGGGGTTCGAGCCAATCGGTGCCCTCGACGTCGTAGTAGCCCCCAAGGATGCTCTGCTGGAAGACCACGGTGTAGGCGTGGTGGAGGTGGCCTTCGGGGTCGGGCAGCGCGTAGGGGCGCACCTCTTCCTGGGTGGCGGGTCCCGTCTGCAACCGGGGGTAGAGCACGGGGAAGGGCACTTGCACGGCGGCGCTGACGGCCTGCGCCTCGTCGGCGGCTGGGGTGGGATAGAGGTCGACGCTCGCGGGTGAGGCTTCGCTTGCGGGGTGGCCGTGGTGAGCGCCGTGCCCGGTGTGGGAGCTCCCGTGGGAGCTTGCGTGGGAGCTGGCGCCGCCGCCGGGTGTGCGCAGGTGCTGGTCGCCGTGCAGGAAGTCTTCGAGCGTGGCCTGCTCCAGTTCGGGGGTCGAGGTGACGTAGGATTCGCCGTTCAGCATGTAGTCGACGTTGCTGCGCTGGAAGGGGACCTGGCGGAGGGGCTTTTCCTGGGAGAAGGCGATCAGCTTGGTGAGCTCGACCAGCACGCTCGCGGAGGGCGGGAAGTTGGTGCTGATCGCGCGCCCCACGGCGTTGGCGACGGTTTCGATTTTGCCGAGCATGTCTTCGGGGGAGATCTGCTGGCGCAGGTCGCGCAGGAAGTCCTGCTGGCGGGCGACGCGCACGAAGTCGGAGTCGGTGTGGCGGTAGCGCACGTAGTTGAGGGCGTCTTCGTAGCAGAGCTTCTGGTAGCCGGGCTGAAGGTTGATGGCGGTGTAGTTGGCTTCGGGGGTGCCGTTGTTTTCGTGGAAGTAGCGGTGGTCGACGTTGGTGTACACGCAGCCGAGGCTGTCGACGAGGCGGATGAAGCCGGTGAAGGTGACGTCGATGATGCCGTTGAGCTTGCCCAGGCCGGGGAGCACGTGCTCGATCGTTTCGGCGGCCAGCGCGGCGCCCTCGTCGTGTCCGTACCCGTGCAGTTCGCTGCCGAGGCTGTAGGCGAAGTTGATCTTGTGGGGGTAGTAGACCTGGCCGTCGGGGGCTTTGATCGAGACGAGCAGGTCGCGGGGGATGGAGAGCACGGAGGTCTGGCCCTGTTCGGGGTCGAAGCGCACGAGCAGGATCGTGTCGCTGTGGGCGGTGGCCTGACGTTCTTCTGAGTTCTTGGAGCCGTAGCGTTTGTCGGAGCCGAGGATCAGGAAGGTCTTGGGCCCCCCGGTGTAGATCGAGGCGATGACGCCCTTGGCGACGTGGATCTGGTTGAGCTTGGGGAAGATGTCGCCGGCGAGCTGGTTGGCGGTGCGCAGCGTGACCGCGGCGGTGGCGCCGCCGCAGAGCAGCACGATCAGCACTCCCGCAAGCGCGAAGCGCTGCCACATGCCCAGCCACAGCCTGGGCGGACGCTCGTCATCCATTTGGGGTTCTCACAAGATGGCCGCTCATAGGGCTGCACGGACGGACGCCGCGCTCCCCCGGGCGACGCCAATCACGAGCTTCAGGGTATCGACCGCACCGGCGTGTCACGCCGGGTCGGGGCACTGCGCGGGCTGTGCGTGCGGCGTGCCACGCCGGATCCGAGGGTAGGCTCAATCGATGCAGAGCCCCCAACCCGTACTGAGCCCCAACCCATGCTGAGCCCCCGCAACCGCGAGCTGCTGGGCCTGGCGCCGGCGGCGCTGCTCGTGACGGCGGGGTTCCTGGCGATCTTCATCCAGGCGCAGCAGAACGAGCCGGTCGCCCCTACCAACCCCACGCTGACGCTCAACCACGCCTCCAGCGTGTCGCTGACGTATGGGGCGATCTTCCTGGGGCTGTGCCTGGCGGGACACGTGGTGATCCGCTTCGCGCTGCCGAACGCGGACCCCTACCTGTTCCCGCTGGGGGCGGTGCTGGCGAGCGTGGGGATCGTGATGGTGTACCGCATCAACCCCACGCTGGCGCGCCAGCAGGCGCAGTGGATGGTGGTGGGCCTGGTGCTGTTCGCGGCGACGATCCTGCTGCTGCGCCGCACCGGGGTGGGGGTGCTGGAGCGCTACCGGTACACGATCGTGGCGGTGGGAATCGGGCTGACGGTGCTGCCGCGGCTGCCAGGGATCGGGGGGGAAGTGAACGGGGCGTATCTGAACGTGCACGTGGGCAGCGTGTCCTTTCAGCCGGCGGAGCTGGCGAAGATCGCGCTGGTGATCTTCCTGGCGAGCTACCTGCGCGACAACCGCCAGATCCTGGTGACGGCGGGCCGGCGGGTGCTGGGGGTGACGCTGCCGCCGATGAAGCAGTTCGGGCCGATGCTGGCGGTGTGGGGGGTGGCGATGGCGACGCTGCTCTTGACGCGCGAGCTGGGGACGTCGCTGATGTTCTTCGGGGCGTTCCTGGCGCTGCTGTACGTGGCGACGGGCCGCCTCTCGTTCCCGCTGATCGGCCTGGTGGTGTTCGCGGTGGGGGCGTGGTTCGTGGCGACCCACGTAAGCCACGTGCACGCCCGCGTCCTCGCGTGGGAGCACCCGTTCGACGAAGCGCTCTTCAACCAGCGCATCGGGGGCAGCTACCAGCTGGCGCAGGCGCTGTTCGCCCAGGCGGATGGGGGCCTGTTGGGCACGGGCTTCGACCGCTCGCTGGTGGCGGGCCTGCTGCCGGTCCCGGAAAGCGACATGATCTACGCGGTGATCGTCAACGAGCTGGGCCTGGTGGGGGCGTCGGCGCTGCTGTTGACCTACCTGCTGTTCGTGGCGCGGGGCATGAAGGTGGCGATGCTGGCGCGCGACTCCTTCTCCAAGCTGCTCGCCACCGGGCTGTCGTTCATCGTGGCGCTGCAGGTGTTCGTGATCGTGGGGGGCGTCACGCGCGTGATCCCGCTCACCGGGGTGACCCTCCCGTTCGTGGCCTACGGGGGCTCGTCGGTGGTGATGAACTTCGTGCTGCTCGCCCTGCTGCTGGTGATCTCGGACAAGGCGCGCAGACCGGCGTAGCACCGCGGGCCCACAGGTGGGGCGGGTTTTTGGTTTGACTTTGGGATCGTCCGCGCGGGTGGGCACGCGGACCGCGGGGGTGGGCGCGGGGCTTCCGTGCCCCGCGACGGCGGCGGACGTGCCAACCGAGCGGGGGGACCTCAGGCGTCCGCCGCGGCGCTGCACGCCGGCCTGATCGATGATCTCCGGGCGAGCGTGGGTGTGTCCCTCAGCGGATACACTGTCGGAATGGCGAGTCGACACCCCCGTATCCAGGTTCCCCGGGATCCAGACCTCGACCGTGCGATCACGCGCGCGCGAGGGGTCTTCGGGCCGAGGACACCGTCCTCCCAGGTCGTCCATGCACTTGCGGTCCGAGGCGCCGCCACACTCGAGCAGGACCGCCAGGCAGAGGAGCGGGCGCGCGACTTTCTGCTCAGCGTCGCCGACGGGAACTCCGGACTCGACCTCGAGCGCCTGCGCGGCGCCCGAGATCGCGCGTGGCGCTGAGCTGGAGCGGCGGCCCGTGGGTCGCCGACACCTCCGCCTGGGCGCGAGCGTCGAACGGTGAGGTCGCTCCGAACTGGAGGGCCGCAGCCCTTGCGGGAGATCTCATCGGCTGCCCGGTCGTCACGTTGGAGTTGCTCTACGACGCGCCCGATCGGGAACGCGTCGAGGCTGTGGCAGCGGCGCTCGCCGGCTTGCGCCAGGCGCTGATCACCCACTCGGTGACCGACGCGGCGATCTGGGCCGTCCGTGAGCTTGCGGCCCGGGGTTCAGCCGGCGCCCACCGCGTCCGCGTACCCGACGCGCTCATCGCGGCAGCGGCCACCGAGCGCGGCTTCGGGGTGCTCCACTACGACCAGCACTTCGATCGGCTCGCCTCGGTGTTCGGCTTCGCAAGCCAATGGGTTGCGGCCGAGGGCAGCATCTCGTAGCGCCGGAGACCCCGCCGTCTGGCCTTCACGTGACAGGCAGGGGACCGAAGGTCTCGGCGGGGTAGCGGGTCAGCTGCCCGGTGATCGGCGAGGGCGCGAGCCAGCCAAGCCACCGCCACGCTTCGGGCGAGCACGAGGTGAGACGTCCGTTGACTTCGACGGCCCGCTCGTCCTGGCCGAAGATGTGGACGACGAGCTCGGCGCGGCGCGTGGCCGGGTCCCACACCCGCACCGTCCCATCAGTGCCGGCGCTCGCCAGGCGCAAACCGTCAGGCGACCAGGCCACATCGGCCACCGAGCCGTGGTGCTCGTCCAGACGCAGCAGCCGCTCACCTGTGGAGCAGTCCCACACCGACACCATCCCATCGGCATTCGCGCTGGCCAAACGCGAACCATCAGACGACCATGTCACATTGCGGATCCATCCACCTTCGTCAGCTAGGCGCAGCAACACCTCACCCGTCGAGCAATCCCACACCCACACCACCCCATCGTCGCTGCCGCTCGCCAAACGCGAACCATCGGGCGACCACACCACACAGTTCACACTGTGGCGGTGCGCCAAGCACAGCAGCTCGTCACCCGTCGAAGAATCCCATACTCGCACCATCAGATCGCCGGCGCTCGCCAAACGCGAACCATCAGGCGACCACACCACCCTCTTCACCCAGCCATCGTGACCCGTTAAGCGCAGCAGCACCTCACCGGTCGAGGAATCCCACACACACACCATTCGACTATTGCTGCCGCTCGCCAAACGCGAACCATCGGGCGACCACACCACACAGTTCACACTGTAGCCGTCGACCACGCACAGCTGCCCCTCACCGGTCGAGGAATCCCACACCCGCACCACCCCATCGTCGCTGCCGCTCGCCAACCGCGCACCATCGGGCGACCACGCCACACTCAGCACATCGACGTTGCTGTCGGCCAGGCGCAACAACTCGTCACCCGTTGAGGAATCCCACACCCGAACCATCTCATCGTCGCCCCCGCTCGCTAAACGCGAACCATCGGGCGACCACGCCACACTCAGCACATCGACGTTGCGGTCGGCCAGGCGCAACAACTCCTTACCCGTCGAGGAATCCCACAACGCCGCCCCATCGTCGCCCCCACCCGCCACGCACAAGCCGTCCGGCGACCAGGACAGACTGTGCATCCAACCACGGCGAGGGGCGTGGCGCAACAGCCTCTCACCCGTCGCGGAATCCCACAACACCGCCCCATCGTCGCCCCCGCCCGCCACGCATAAGCCGTCAGGCGACCACGACAGACTGCGAATCCAACCACGGCCTCGGGCCTGGCGCAACAGCCTCTCACCCGTCAGGGAATCCCACACCCACACCATCCCATCATTGCCCCCGCTCGCCAAACGCGACCCATCGGGCGACCATACGACGCTCTTCACATCGTTGCCATGGGTAAGGCGCAGCAGCCCCTCACCAGTCGAGCAATCCCACACCCATATCCCCCCGTCACGGCCGCCGCTCGCCAAACGCGACCCATCGGGCGACCACGCCACACAGTTCACCCAGGCATCGTGGTGGACGAGGCGCAGCCCCATCTCGCCGTTGGAACAGCTCCACACCCGCACCACCCCATCGAGGCCTCCGCTCGCCAAACGCGCACCATCAGGGGACCACATCACACTGGGAGACCACCCCACACCGGCCATCCAGCCGCCCTCGTCAGCCAGGTGCAGCAGCGGCGTGCACGTGGAGAAATCCCACACCCGCACAACGCCGTCGATGCCAGCGCCGGCCAAACGCGAACCATCGGGCGACCACGCCACGGCGCCGACCAAGCCACCGCTGGCAGCGAGGCGCAGCAACTCCTCGCCAGTCGCGCAATCCCACACCCACACCACCCCTTCATCGCCGGCGCCCGCCAAGGACGAGCCATCGGGCGACCACGCCACACTGCGAACCAGGCCGCCGTGCCCGGTGAAGCTGACAAGGGAAGCGCGACTGCGCTCTGGCCCGGGGGCCAATTGGCCGTCGATCCGCGTGCCGGCGAACAGGTGCGACTCATCGGCGTGCGGCCACAGCACGCGCTCCCCCCGACAGCAAAGCCACTGTGTGCGGTGTGCGCGAGCGCCCCGCATGTCCAGGTCCGACAGGCGGCAGCCGCGAGCTACGAACCCGGTGAGGTCCGCGTGATCGAGGGCGACATGGTCGATCGTGCTGTCGTGCGCCTCGGCGCGACTCAGCTGCGCTCCGCTGAGATCGCAGCGCTCCAGACGCACGCGATCGAGGCGGGCTTCGCGCAGGTCGGCACCGGCCAGCGCACAATCCACCAGGTGCAGCGGCGACCCGCTCTCCGAACCCGCGAGCCGCAACCGCCGCAGCCGAGCGCCCTCGAGCGAGAAGCCGGTCAGCGCCAGCGCGGGGGCGCCGCTGCCCTGCGCGCGCACGCAGTAGCGGAAGGCCAGCTCCGAGGCCCGTTCGCGGTAGGGCTTGCGCAGCCGGCGCAATCCCTCCAGGCACGCCTCGGTGTCGTGGGCGGCGATGATCTCCGCGAGGAAGTCGAGCGTCTCGTTGCTGGGCATCGGCAGCGCCCAGGCCGCCGTGTCGCCCTCCGTCAGAGCGCGGGCGAGGTGGCGGGCGAGGAAGTACTCGAGCAGCGAGGTGTGGGCGAACTCGAACTCGTCCACGCCGGGGCGCACGATGAAGGTGGCTGTGCGGAGATCCTCCGCGAGCACCGCCGGGTCGGCCCGGCTGAGGCGAAACCAGCGGCCCAGCTCGTCGTCGGCGTCGAGCCGCCCGTTCAGCCAATCCTCGAGGCGGTCGACGGGCATCGTGCGGCGGCCCGCGCCCCACATCGCGGCGGCGAGCTCCTCCATCAGGCGGATCTTGTGGCGGGGCGGGAGCTGATGCTTGCCCTGATCGCGTTCCAGCCAGCTCGCCACGAGCTCCTCGTAGAGGGCCGCCGTGTCGATCTGCCCGCCCGCAGCGATTCGCCGCTCCAGTCCGCCGAGCTGGCCGGCCACGAGCTGCAGGTTGAAGGGGCGCTGGACGAGCTCGGAGAGGTTGTGCACGGAGCGGATCAGCTCAAGCGCCCGGTCGATCCCGTCCTCGTCGGGGCGGCGGAGTTCGAGGTAGACCCGCACCTGATCGGCGGTGAAGGGCAGCAGGTGCAGGGCGGCGTAGGAGTCGGGGCCGACGACCTCGCGCTCCTCACCGCGGAAGTAGGTGTGCTGTTCGCGCAGCGTCCTAAAGAAGTGGGTGCGACAGGTGAAGATCACACGGCCCGCGCCCCGCCGGGTGGAGCCGTCCAGGAAGACTTTCGGCGGCAGGATCTTCCAGAGCTCGCGCAGCAGCGCCTGCCCCTGGGTCTCGGTGAGGTGCACGAGCACCTCGTCGAGACCGTCGAAGATCACGATCGCGCGCCGGCGCTGCACGTGGTCGATGACCTCGGCGGCGCTCGCGGGCGCTTCCACCCCGCCGCTCTGCCAGACCCGGCGCAGCAGCGTGTCGAGCATTGCGGTGAGAGTGGGCTCGCGGTGCTTGACGTCCCCGAGGTGGCGCAGGTCGAGGTAGATCGGCAGGCGCGCAGCGCGGTCCCCATCGCGGCGACGCTGGAGCAGTGCCCGGGTGAACGCCTGGCAGGCGGTCGTCTTGCCCATGCCGTACTCGCCGAAGATGACCAGGTACGACCGTTCATGCGGATCGTCCGCCCAATCGTGGAGGTAGCGCTGGACCTCGACCGTCGCGTCGATCCGCGGGAGGTGGCGCTGCGCCTCGACCATCGCGTCGATCCCTGGGAGATGGCGCTGCGCCTCGACTATCGCGTCGATCCCTGGTAGGCGGCTCTGCGCCTCAACCGTGGCGTCGATCAGTGAGCTCCACGGCTCGCGGGCCAGCGTCGTTTCCAGCGCCCGCGCCTCGACGAGGTCCTCGGCCGCGCCGGCGACCAGCAGCTCCGGCCACTTGACCATCCGCGCATCGCGCTCGGCGGGCTGGTGCAGCCGGGCGACGATCTGCTCGTGGAGGGCGTTGACGAACTCGGGCTTGCGCCGGCACGCCCTGAAGGAGTGCCCGTCGAGCGTGAACACCCCCGTGAATCCGCGCAGGTCGAGCGCGGCGCCGAGCGGCTCAAGGGCGACGGGAACGACCACGCGCTCGGCGTCGACCTCCGCCCGGGTGTGAGCGGCGAGGTAGGCGGTGCTGAGAAGGCACACCACCAGATCGGCGCTCCCCAGTCGCGCGTCGCGGATCTCGGCGGGGGACTCGCCGGCGAGGGGGTTGGTGTCGGAGACCACGACCTCGAACTGCCTGTCGAGCGACAGCGCCTGGGCGAGCCGGCGGGCGAGGTCCTCGCCGGAGCCGTCCGGGGGGCCGTCGATGCACACGCGGACGGCGCGGCGGGCGAGGGCGTCTTCGATGGCGACCGCGCCGGGGGCGCTTGCGGTGGCGTCACCGGAGAGCCGCTCGATCCGCTGCACCTGGTCGTCGGCGCCCGTGAACCAGCACCTGCGCTCCCCCGGGGGGGCGTGCTTCTGCCCGTCGACCTCGCAGGCCAGCTCGATCCCCTGCGCGGCCGCCAGCGCTCGCAGGTCGCTGCGAAAGTCGCGCAGGCGGGTCACCCCCCGCGGGTGATCGGGAAACAGAGCGTCGACCACCTCCCCCATGTTCAGCTCGCGCCCGTTGGGCGCGCGCGACTCGGCGAGCGCGATCAACCGTTCGATCCGCTCGCGCGTGCGCCGGCCGCCGGCCGCGTCCGCGAGCTGGCGCAGGGACCGCGCGGCGGTATCCAATCCGATCGCCGCAGCCATCAGCTCACGCGCGCGCCCGTCATGCGATCGACCATCTGGGCGATCAGGGTGTCGCAGAATCGCGCCCGGTTGGCCCCGGCGCATTCGGCGAACCACAGCTGCCGCGTGCTCCCCGCGGTGTGGTGGCGAAAGATCAGCCGGTCCTCGAGGCCCTTCAGGTCGGCGCGGCGGAGGTCCACGGCTTCCAGGCCCACGGGGAAGATCAGCTTCTCCCCGGCCAGGAGCGCGGGCAGCTCGACCTCGATCACGTATGGGCTCGCCAGGAAGCTGGGGGTGAGGGCGAGCAGCCCGAAGTCGGCGGTCTCCAGTGCGCGTGCGATCTCAGCCCTCCAGCCCTCTCCCACCAGGATCCGGCGGTCCCACCAAGTGTCGAGCTCGAGCTCCCGAAGGGTGCTGCAGCGGGGGCGCATGGGGGCGAGAAAGCGCTCGACCAGCACCGTGTCCTCGTGGGCGTACGACAAGAATCCGGTGCGTCCAGGCAAAGGCACCGGGGCAGTTTATACCCGTTCGCAACGTTTGTCTAGTGGCCGTTTAGATCCGTTCGCAACGTTTGTCCAGCTCTTGATGGGGAGACGGTTTCAGCCCCCAACAGGGCAGGAACCCTAGGCGGGCACAGGTCAAGCGCGCGCCCTGGGGCGCAGGCCAAGGGGGCGCTGCCGAAGCGCAAGTCAGGCGGTGTCGCCCCGGCGCAGGTCAAGAGCGGGCGCCGCCGAGGCGCAAGTCAGGCGTGCGCGGCGGCGCGCTCGCCGGTGGCCTGCTCGACGATCTTCTGGGCGAGGTGGGCGGGGACCTCTTCGTAGCGCAGGAACTCCAGGGTGTAGTCGCCCTGGCCGGCGGTTATGGAGCGCAGGTCGGGGGCGTAGCTGAGCATCTCGGACATCGGGGCCTCGGCCTTGATCTCGGTCATGGCGCCCACGGGCTCCATTCCCTGGGGGCGCCCGCGGCGGCTGTTGAGATCGCCGATCACGTCCCCCACGGAGGCCTCGGGGACGGACACGGTGACGAGCATGATCGGCTCCAGCAGCACGGGGTCGGCCTGTTCGAGAGCCTGCCTCATGGCGGCGACCCCGGCGAGCTTGAAGGCGATCTCGGAGGAGTCCACGGCGTGGTAGGAGCCGTCGTAGAGGCGCACGCGCACGCCCTTCACGGGGTAGCCGGCGAGCACCCCGGCGTCCATCGCCTCGCGCACCCCTTTCTCCACGGCGGGGATGAACGAGCTGGGGATCACGCCACCCTTGATCTGGTCGACGAACTCGAAGCCGTCGGAGTTGGCGGGGTCGCCAAGGGGCTCGATCTCGATGTGGCAATCGCCGAACTGGCCGCGCCCGCCGGACTGCTTCTTGTGGCGCCCGTGGGCCTTGGCGGAGCCGCGGATCGTCTCCTGGTAGGGGACCCGCGGGGGCTTCAGGGAGACCTCCACCCCGAAGCGCTGGCGAAGGCGGTCGACGACCACCTCGACGTGCACCTGGGAGAGGCCCGCCACGATCTGCTCGCCCGTCTGGGGGTCGCGGTGCAGGTCGATCGTGGGGTCCTCCTCCTGCAGGCGGCGCAGGGAGGTGAACACCTTGTCCTCCTCCCCCCTGCTCTCGGCCTCGATGGCGAACGCCATCACCGGCGCGGGGAGCTCCAGGCGGGGCATCTCGATCGGCTCGTCCCGCGCGGCCAGCCAGTCCCCGGAGCGGGTCTCCTTGAGCTTGGCTACCGCCCCGATGTCTCCGGGGCCGAACTCCTCGACGTGGACCACGTCCTTGCCCGCGAACGTGAGCAGCTGGCCGATCCGCTCCTTGACGTGGGCGCGGGTGTTGAGCACCTGGGTGTCGTGGCGCATCGTGCCCTGGTAGACGCGCAGCAGGTTGATCCGCCCGGCGAAGGGGTCGGCGCGGGTCTTGAACACGAACGCGAACAGCTCCCCGTCCTCCATCGGCGCCAGCTCCACCTCGCCGACCCTGAGCGCCCCGTGCTTGACGGGCGAGGGGAGGTCCTCCACGATCGCGTCCAGCAGGCGGGAGGTGCCGAGGTTGCCGGTGGCCACGCCGCACACCACGGGGAAGATGCGCCCGTGGTTGGTGCCCTCCTTCAGCGCCCCCACGATCTCCTCGTGGGATATCTCCTCCCCCTCCAGGTAGCGCTCCATCAGCGCGTCGGAGACCTCGGCGACCTCGTCCATCAGCTTCTCCCGATACTCCGCCGCCTGCGCGGCGTGCTCCTCGGGGATCGGGATCTCCGTCCATCCCCTGCGCTGGGCCGAGTCCTGGCGGAAGGCCTTCATGTCCACGAGGTCGATCACCCCGCTCAGCTCGTGCTCGGAGCCCATCGGGATCTCGGTCGCCACCACGTGCTGGTCGAAACGGGGATGCTGGCCGAAAGGGGGATGCTCGCCGGAGGCGAGTGTCTCCCCGCTTCGGTCGGAGGCGCGTGTCTCCCGCTTTCGGTCGAACGCTCCCTTGAGCTGTTCCAGCGTCCTGAAGAAGTCGGCGCGGTCGAGCATGTTCACGAACAGCATCCGCGCGATGTCGAGTTCCGCCGCCCGCGCCCACAGGCGGGCGGTGGAGACCTCCACGCCCATCACGGCGTTGACCACGAAGATCGCCGACTCGCATACCCGCAGGGCCCCCAGCGCGTCCGCCACGAAGCTCGGCTCCCCCGGGGTGTCGAGCAGGTTGATTTTGCGCTCCGCCCACTCGAACGAGCTGAGGGCCGCGGAGATCGACATCCCGCGCGCCTGCTCGTCGGGGTCGGCGTCGGAGACGGTGTTGCCGTCGGTCACTGTGCCCAGCCGGCTGGTGACCCCGGCCTCGAACAGCAGCGCCTCGTGCAGCGACGTCTTCCCCGCCCCGCGATGGCCGACGAGGGCAACGTTGCGAATCCGATCCGCGGCGGTGTGCATGTGATCTCTCCTTACCCGGGAATCAGATCAACATACAGCGCCCAGAGGGCTCGCGCCAGCGGTGTTCCCGGTGGCGTCTCAATGTGAGACCTAGCCGTAATCTCGTAATGCCCGACCGGTAGGCAACAGGCGCTGCCCGGCCAAGGTCGAGCAGGTGTTTCCCGGGCGCCCGAGTGGGACTTCGGGATGTCGAGCAGCGACGCCCGGCGGGTCAGTCGAAGGAGTCGCCCTGCATCCGTGAGCGCAGGCGCAGCACGGCCTTGGTGTGCAGCTGGGAGATGCGCGACTCCGTCACACCCAATACCTCGCCGATCTCCCGCAGGGTGAGGTTCTCGTAGTAGTAGAGGGCAATCACCAGCTTCTCGCGCTCGGGCAGGCGCGCGATCGCGTCGGCGATGCGGTCCTTCATGTCGCCCACGTCCAGCGACCGGGCGGGGTCGGGCGCGCCCGGGTCCTCCAGGGTGTCCATCAAGGAGACCTGGTCCCCGCTCGCGTCGGAGACGCTCCACAGCTCATCCAGCGCCGCGATCGAGGAGTGGGAGATCGCCAGCAGCGAAGTTTGCAGTTCGTCCTCGGAGATCCCGAGCTCTTGCGCCAGCTCGGTGTCGGTGGCCGCCCGCTGCAGGCGGTGCTCGAGCTTCGCGTTGGCCCGCTCGATCTCCCGCGCCCGCGCGCGCACGCTGCGCGGCACCCAGTCCATCGAGCGCAGCTCGTCGATGATCGCCCCCTTGATGCGGGTGATGGCGTACGTTTCGAACTTGATCTCGCGTGAGGGGTCGAAGCGCTCGATCGCGGAGATCAGGCCCACGAGGCCGTAGGAGATCAGGTCGGCCTCCTCCACGTGTGGGGGCAGGCCCGCCGCGGTGCGCCCCGCCACGTACTTCACCAGCGGGGAGTACGCCACCACGAGGCGCTCTCGCGCCCGCTGGTCCCCATTGGCCTTGTAGCGCTTCCACAGGTCGCGCAGCTCGACCGTCTTGACGTTGGTCTCCACGATCTGTCTCCGTCCGCTACTCAGGCTCGAGGGTGGCTGCGCGCATACGCACTCTTCAACCTGGCGGACTCTACCCGAGTATAGACCTGGGTGGTCGACACGCTCGCGTGACCGAGCAGCTCCTGGATCGTGCGCAGATCCGCGCCCCCGTCCAGGAGGTGGGTCGCAAAGCTGTGGCGCAGGGTGTGAGGGGATATCCCGCCCCCCCCGGCCCCGCCTCCCACTCCCGCGCGTGCCGTCCACACCCGCAGCCGCCTGCGCACGTCGCTCGTGCTGAGGGGGCGGCCCGAGCGGCTCAGGAAGAGCAAGCCTGCAGGCAACGGCCGGGACTCGAGGTTGCTGACGGCAGGCGCTCCTGCCCCGGAGCTCAGGAAGAGCGAGCCTGCCGGCAACGACCGGGACTCGAGGTTGCTGACGGCAGGCGCGCCTGCCCCGGAGCTCAGGAAGAGCGAGCCTGCCGGCAACGACCGGGACTCGAGGTTGCTGACGGCAGGCGCTCCTGCCCCGGAGCTCAGGAAGAGCGAGCCTGCCGGCAACGACCGGGACTCGAGGTTGCTGACGGCAGGCGCTCCTGCCCCGGAGCTCAGGAAGAGCGAGCCTGCCGGCGACGGCCGGGACGGGTGGAGCGGACTAGACGCGGCGACCCCAGCGTCACGCTCCCTCTCCCCACCGATCCCCTCGCGCGGCCCGCCTGTGGGAGGCGCTGTTGGGCGGGGCTCCGGGGGGTTCGATATATATTTTTCACGCTGCGTATAACGATTGTTAGACGCGCGTTGGATTTTTGCATCACATGTGTGGGCAACAGCCGTCGCCGCCAGCGCAGGACGTCCCCGGTCCAGGTAGTCGCGCAGCGCCGCCAGCGCCACCTCGCCCACGGGGACGTAGCGCGTCTTGCGGCCCTTGCCCTCCACCCGCAGCTGCTCCCCGTCGTGATCCACATCGGTGGTCCGCAGCGTCACGATCTCCTCCACCCGCAGCCCGCACGCGTAGGCCAGCTCGAACATCGCCCGGTCGCGGAGAGCCAGTTGCCCCGCCAGTTGCCCCCCCGTCCCACTCGCGCCACCCCGCCTCCCCGTTCTGCCCGGGCCCACGGGGCCACCCGCTCCGCTCGGGTGGGTGGGTCCCAAGGGGGTGGGTCGCGGGTGGTTGGGTCCCGGGCGGATGGATCCCGAGCGGGTGGGTCCCGGGCGGGTGGGGCTCGATCCCCCAGGGATGCTCTCGAGAAGCGCCGCCACCTCCCCCGCCTTCAACACCCGCGGCAGGCGCGAGGGCTGGCGCGGGGTCGCCACCAGGTCCGCCGGATTTCCCGCGATCCGCCCGTGCTCGCGCTGGCTCGAGAACAGCCCCCGCACCGCCGCCAGCTTGCGCGCGGTGGTGGCCGGCGCCGCGCCCTGAGCGGAGAGCGCCGCCACGTAGCGGCGCACCTCGCGCGGCCCCACGTCCGCCGGCGCGAGTCCCCGCTTCGTGGCCCACCGCGCAAACTGTCCAAGGTCCACCCCATACGCCCGCCGCGTCCTGTCCGCCGCGTCGCGGCGGCGCAGGTCGTCCTGCATCAACTCCTGCGCCCCTGCCCACTCCCGGGTCAGGCGCCCCCCCTCCTCTGCGCCAGCTCCCTCCTCCGCGCCAGCGCGTGCATCCGCAGTCATACCGGGCTATTTCGCCATCAGGAGCCCGATGCCCTGCTCGCGCCTCTCCACAGGACCGCGCAGCAGCGAGGGGCCGGGCCGGGAAGACTAAGGACCGACGGCTGAACACCAAGCGTGCAACAGCCGGGGGTCCCGGACTGGAAGACTAAGGACCGGCGGCTGGACACCAAGCGTTGGACGGGCGACACGGGACTCACCCGTCGGACCCTATGCCCTGCCCGCGCCCACTCTCTCCGCCGGAGTGGGCGAGCTGGTGAGAGGCGCCAGCAGCTGGGCCAGCTCGTGCCAGTCGCGGGCGCAGATCACGTCCTCTTCTTCGCACACCTCCTCGTTCCACGGGTGCACCAGCGTCGCCGCCACGATGCCCCGCTCCAAGGCCCCCACGATGCTCATCGGGCTGTCGTCGATCAACAGCTCGATCCCCTGCTCCTGCCACATCTCCGCCCGCTGGGGCTCGCACCGCAGCTCATCGAAGGGCAGCCCGATCGCCTCCAACCACGCGCCCGTCGCGTGCCGGCACCCCTCCGCGCGGTTGCTCTGGATCCGCACGAAGTGGCCCCGCTCGTGCCACTCCCGGACCGCCTCCACCGCCCCCCTGTAGGGGACCCCCGCGAGGATCCGCTCGTCGCTGTGGCTCTCCCGCACACACACCTCCAGCTGCTCCGGGCGCAGGCGCGTGATGCCCCACGTGAGCTGCTCCTCGTAAGGCAATTCCACGCCAAAGCGCCGCACCGCGACCGCCGCGATCGTCTCCCAGTGGTGGTGC
>Ga0210408_10001547_pt1 | contig 23940 bp, 22 predicted proteins | sample IncBWH4MmetaG_FD_155471 | JGI IMG/M metagenome (GOLD analysis project Ga0210408, IMG submission 155471) | Forest soil microbial communities from Barre Woods Harvard Forest LTER site, Petersham, Massachusetts, United States - Inc-BW-H-4-M | ecosystem: Environmental > Terrestrial > Soil >...
GATAAACGCAAGTCCACGGGCTGGCCTCGCGCCGGGAGCGTATCCCCAGCCATCCCGTGCCTTCCACAGTCGGCGCTGGCGCGCCGAAAGGAGGCGTGTCCCGGCGCTATCCGGGCCTCCCACCCTGGCCGAAGCCGAGTGGGGCCCGATTTGGGTGATTTTTTGGGATCGTCCGCGCGGGTGAGTGGGATCACCACGGCCGCGGGCGCTGGGCCTCCATGCCCAGCGTCGACGGTAATGAGAAGTTGTTCGCGTATACGCTAACATGGTGTGGATGAGGAGCACCCAGGTGGCGGGCAGGTTGATCGGCGATATCCGCCGGTGGAGCGGCGTCAGCCAGGCGGAGCTTGCACGGCGAGCTGGGCTCACGCGGTCGGTCGTCAACGCGTACGAGCGCGGACACCGCCAGCCGGGCGTCGACGCGCTCGCACGAATTGCCGCGGCGGCCGGCATGCGATTGCGGGTGGAGCCCGCGCCCCACGCGGTCGACCCGGTGCGGGCGGGGCGCATCCTCGAGCAGGTGCTCGACCTCGCCGAGGCGCTGCCCCGGCGACGAGGTGGAGAGCTCACTTACCCCCCGCTGAGCCGGATCGCCCGATGAGCGTGCTCGCCGAGCGGCTGCTGGCGGTCCACGACGCTCTCTCCGACGCCCGGCTTCCCCACGCCTTCGGCGGGGCGATCGCCCTCGCGTATTGCACCGAAGAGCCCCGCGGCACGCGTGACCTGGACGTCAATGTCTTCGCTGAGCCCGCGAGGGCCGCGGAGGTTCTCGGGGCCCTCCCGGAGGAGGTGGCGGTGGGTTCCGCCGACATTCAGGCGGCGGAGCGCGACGGCCAGGTGCGGGTGTGGTGGGAGGACACCCCGATCGACGTGTTCCTCGACGTCCACCGATTCCACCGCGAGGTTGCCGAAGGTGTGCGCGAGGTCCCGTTCGCCGGTCGCACCATCCCAGTGCTCGGGTGCACCGCGTTGGTGGTGTTCAAGGCGCTGTTCGACCGAACCAAGGATTGGGCCGATATAGAGGCGATTGCGGACGTCGGCGCGGCGGACCTTCCCGGTGCCAGGGCCTTTGTGGCGGGCATTCTCGGGCCGGAGGACCAAACCGTTCGTCGGCTCACCGGGCTAATCCGCTGAGGAGGCGGACCCCGCGGGGCGCACAAGAGTGGTGCAACAGGGGTGTTACACTGATTGGGTCGATGTCGACGATCCACCCGCGCCTAGCGCTGACGCGCGATCCGGAGCTCGACGAGGCGCTGCGCGTCGGTGCGTCCGTGCTCGGCCCCTCGCAGCCCACCTCCCGCGTGGCGCGGGAGTTGATCCTGCGCGGCGCCAGGGAGCTCGCCGCCAACTCGGGCCCCGAGCTCGACCGGTGGCTCAGCGCGCGGGGCGCCGCGCCGGCGACGCGCTCCACCGGAGAGCTGCTGGCGAGCGCGGCGAGCTTGGGCCCCCCGGACCCGCGCAACCCGCGCCCGCTCTCGGACGCGCTGGCCGAGATGCGCGCCGAAGAAGACCGCTAGCGCCACGTGCCCGCCGCCGAGCTCGTTTATGTGGACTCCTCGGCGTTTGTCAAGCTGGTGCTCCCCGAGCCCGAGACGGCCGCTCTGCTCGCGGCGCTGGAGGGCGCCGCGCGGTTGGTTGCCGCTGAGGTGCTCGAGGTCGAGGTGCTGCGCGCGACCCGTCGCGGCGGCGGGGATCTCGCCACTGCCCGGGCGCAGCTCGCCGCGGTGCGCATGCTGCCCCTGAGCAGCGCGATCCGCACCCGGGCGTCCGAGCTCGACCCGCCCTCGGTCAGATCCCTGGACGCGATCCATCTCGCCACCGCGCTGAGCCTCGCCGAGCGGCTCGACCGCTTCTGCACCTACGACGAGCGCATGGCTCTCGCTGGGCGCCAAGCCGGGCTTGACGTGCTGGCGCCTGGCTAGCCAGAGACGAGCTCACGCACGTGCATCTGCAGGTGGAGCCTACGCCCCACGCTCCCCAATGCGAGCGCGGTCGGGGCGAGCATCCTTGGACCCGAGGATCCAGCTGTTCGCAGGCTCACCGCCCTTTGACGGCTGAGGACAGTCCGCCGATCGGAGGAGCCCGCTCCGGTGGCGGCATGTCTGCGCTTCTCGCCCGGGCGCGGGGCACGGAAGCCCCGCGCCCACGCGCCTGGCCGGCCCACTGCGCCGCGCGGATGATCTCAAGGTCAAACCCATAGCCCCTCCCGCGCCGTCGTCCTCGACGCTCCGCGCGATCGATCCGTCGGTACCCGCTGATACACCTGCGTTCGTGCTACTTGAGCTGCGTGTCGAGAATCTCCTGCTGATCGAGCGAGCCGAGCTGCGGCTTGCGCCCGGGCTGAACGTACTCACCGGGGAGACCGGGGCCGGCAAGACCGTGCTCGCCCACGCGCTCGACCTGCTGCTCGGGGGGCGCGCCCGCGCCGGAATCGTACGGCCCGGCGCCGGGGAGGCGTATGTCGAGGGTGTCTTCGCCCCGTCCCCCGCGCTGCTGGGTGAGCTGCGCGCGAGCGCCCACGGGGAGCTGCTCGCGCCCGACACCGAGGAGCTTGTGCTCGCCCGCCGCGTGGGCGCCGACGGGCGCACCCGCGCGTACGTCAACGGACGCTCCGCCGCCGTCGCGGATCTGCGGCACCTGGGGGAGAGCCTGCTCGCCTTCTACGGCCAGCACGAGCACCGCAAGCTCACCCTCGCCGGCGCCCAGCTCGAGATCCTCGACGGCTTCTGCGGTCCCGAGCAGGCCGCGCGGCGGGCCGCCTGTGGCGCCGCCCACCGCGCGGTGCGGGAGCTGGGGGAGGAGCTTGAGGAGCTGCGCGAGCTGGAGGGTGCGCGCGAGCGCGAGCTCGATCTGCTCGAGCACGAGCTCGCCGAGATCGAGGACCTCGCACCCGTGGAGGGCGAGCCCGAGCGGCTGCGTGCCGAGCGGGAGCGCCTGCGCAGCCTCGACGCCCTGCTCGCCGCCGCCGGGCAGGGGGCCGAGGCGCTCGCGGGTGGACGGGGCTTCGAGGGTGGGGGGGACTCCGATTTCCCCGGGGCCGCCGCCCTCTGCGCGCGGGCCGCCGCGTACCTCGATGGCGTCGCCGGGGTGGACCCCCAGCTCGATGCGCTCGCCGAGCGCGCCCGCGCGCTGGCGATCGAGGCCGGCGACCTCGCCGGGGAGTTGGGGGGCTATGGCGAGCGGCTGGAGGATGACGCCGCCGGTGCCAGCAGCCTGCACGGCCTCGAAGAGCGCCTCGCCGCGCTCGAGCGGCTGCTGCGCAAGCACGCCTCCACCGGCCCCCCGGGGTTGGAGATCGCCGCGGTTCTGGAGTACGCCGAGCGCGCCCGCGTGCGGCGCGAGGAGCTGCTCGGGGCCACGGTTGCGATCGAGCACACCACCGCGCGCCTCGCCGCCGCCGAGGCCGCGCTCGATCGGCACGTGCAGGAGCTGCGCGCCGCCCGCCACCACGCCGCCCCGCGGCTGGCCAAGGCCGTGCGCGAGCAGCTCGCCGCGCTCGCCATGCCCGACGCCGCCTTCGACGTGCAGCTCACCCCCCGCGAGCCCGGCCCCCGCGGCGGGGACGCCGTCGAGCTGCTGATTGCCCCCAACCCCGGGGTGCCCGCCGGGCCCCTGCGCGAGATCGCCTCCGGGGGAGAGCTCTCGCGCACGATGCTTGCCCTCATCACCGTCAGCGCCGGCGCCCCCCTCGCCGACCGCGGCTCCGAGGGCATCCCCGGCTCTGAGGCGATCCCCGGCTCAGAGGCCACCGCCGGCTCTGAGGCCACCGCCGGCGCTAAGGCCACCGCCGGCTCTGAGGCCACCCTCGTCTTCGACGAGGTCGACGCCGGCATCGGCGGGCATACCGCCCGCACCGTCGGCGAGCGCCTGCGCGACCTCGCCGCCGCTCGCCAGGTGATCTGCATCACCCACCTGCCCCAGATCGCCTCCCTCGCCGCCCGCCACTTCTCGATCGTCAAGGACACCTCCACCCACACCACCCGCACCCGCGTCGTGCAACTCGGCGAGCCCGACGTGCTGGCCGAGCTCGTGCGCATGCTCGGGGCCCCTGAGCGCGACGCCTCCGCGCATCGCCATGCCCGCGAGCTCCGCAAAGCGGCTTGACGCGGGGTGCGCCGGGGGCGCGGAGGGCGGGAGCTGCGCTGGGGGGCGTGGGATGCGGGAGCCGCGCCGCGCCGCATGAGGGCTCGGGCTGCGCCGGCGGCCTGAGGGTGTCTGGAATGATCGCGGGCGCTCGATCCCCAGGCGCAGACACGCCTCCCCGATTCCGGGGACCCGGGGGCTAGACTCCTCTGACAGGACCACATGAACCTGCCTCTGCCCGACCGCCACACCGATCCCCCGGCCAAGACCCGGTTCATCTTCATCACCGGCGGCGTCGTCTCCTCTCTGGGCAAGGGCATCGCCGCCGCCTCCATCGGGCGGCTGCTCGTCGCCCGCGGGCTGACCGTGGGGCTGCAGAAGTTCGACCCCTACATCAACGTCGACCCCGGCACCATGTCCCCCTACCAGCACGGGGAGGTGTTCGTCACCGAGGACGGCGCCGAGACCGACCTCGACCTCGGCCACTACGAGCGCTTCACCGACGCCAACACCTCCCGCGCCTCCAACGTCACCGCCGGCGGCGTCTACGACACCGTGATCCGCCGCGAGCGCCGCGGGGACTACCTCGGGGGCACCGTCCAGGTGGTCCCCCACATCACCGACGAGATCAAGCAGCGCATCGCCCTCATCGCCCAGTCCTCCGACGTCGACTTCGTGATCACCGAGATCGGCGGCACCGTCGGGGACATCGAGTCGCTGCCCTTCCTCGAGGCCATCCGCCAGTTCCCCGTGGATGTCGGGCGGCGGCGCTGCATGTTCATCCACCTCACCCTCGTCCCCTACATCGGCCACGCCGGGGAGCTCAAGACGAAGCCCACCCAGCACTCCGTCAACGAGCTGCGCCGCATCGGGATCGCCCCCGACATGCTCATGTGCCGCTCCGAGGGCTCCCTCTCCCCGGAGATCCGTAAGAAGATCGCGCTCTTCGCCAGCCTCCCCCTGAGCGCGATCGTCTCCGCGTGTGACGTCGACAACATCTACAAGGTCCCCCTCACCTTCCGCGAGCAGGGCGTCGACGACTTCATCCTCGAGCACTTCGCCCTCGACGCCCCCCCGCCCGACCTCGCCGGCTGGCAGGAGCCGATCGAGCGCGCCGAGCGGGCGGGTGGATCCGGATCTGGCCGCACGGTGCGCATTGCGATCGTCGGCAAGTACGTGCGGCTCGAGGACGCCTACCTCTCCGTCTCCGAGGCGCTGCGCCACGCCGCCGCCCTCCAGGACGCCAGCGTGCAGATCGAGTGGTTCGACTCCGAGCGGCTGGAGGATCCGGGAGGGAGCGAGGGCACCGAGCCCGCGCGGGAGCTGCTCGAAGAATCCGATGGCATCCTCATCCCCGGCGGCTTCGGCGGGCGCGGGATCGAGGGCAAGATCGCCGCCGCCCAGATCGCCCGCGAGCGGGGTATCCCCTATCTGGGGATCTGCCTCGGCATGCAGGTCGCCGTGGCCGAGTTCGCCCGCCACGTCGCCGGCATGGAGGGCGCCAACTCCACTGAGTTCGACCTCGAGACCCCCCACCCCGTGATCGACCTGCTCCCCGAGCAGAAGGAGGTAGCCGATCTCGGGGGCACCATGCGCCTCGGCGCCGACCCCATCAAGCTGCACCCCGGCACCCGCGCGCTCGATATCTACGGCGAGGCCGTCGTCTACGAGCGCCACCGCCACCGCTACGAGGTCAACAACCTCCTGCGCAAGCGCCTCCAGAGCGCGGGCCTCGGGATCTCCGGCACCTCCCCCGACGAGCGCCTTGTCGAGGTCATCGAGCTCCCCGGCGGGGAGGGTGGGCATCCTTTCTTCCTGGCCTCCCAGTTCCACCCCGAGTTCAAGTCCCGCCCCGAGCGCCCCGCCCCGCTGTTCCGCGAGTTCGTCGCCGCTGCCCTGGAGGGGGTCGCGGAGGGGGGTAGCGGTGCGAGGCGGGCCGTCGCCGAGGAGCGCACGGCGGAGGGGAGCGTCGCGTATGGAGGCGTCGTGACGGATGGCGCCGTGGCTCGGGACGCCGCTGCGAGCGGAGCATCCCGGACGCTCGCCCAGGGCCGGTGAGCCCCGCCGCACGCGCCGACGAGCTCGAGCGCCGCTACCTCAGCGACATCTTCGCCGAGCTCTGCCGCATCGAGAGCCCCTCCGGGCGGGAGCGCGCCTGTTCGCTGCGGATCGCCGAGGAGCTCCGCGCGCTCGGTCTGGAGGTCGAGGAGGACGACGCTGGCGCTGTGGCAGGCTCGGACTGTGGCAACCTGCTCGCGCGGGTTCCCGGTGGGGTCCATGCAGCCGGGGGAGCGTCCGCGGTCGGGGGGGCAGCACAGGGGGCTTTGAGTGCACCCACCGCCGCACGGGACCATGTGGGGAGCGAGGCAGAGGGAGAGCGGGCGTCCCTGCTGCTCTGCGCGCACATGGACACCGTGCCTCTCCAGGCGCCGGTGGAGCCCGTGCTGAACGATGGCTTCTGGGAGAACGCCAACGAGGGGATCCTTGGGGCCGACAACAAGGCGGCCGTCGCCGTGCTGCTCACCCTCGCCCGCCGCGTGCGCCGCGAGGGAGCGCCCGTGGACCTCGAGCTGCTGTTCACCGTTGGCGAGGAGCGCTCCCTGGCGGGCGCCCGCGCGTTCGACGTCGCGCGCCTGCGCAGCCCCCTCGGCTACGTCTTCGACCACTCCTCCCCCGTCGGGGAGGTGATCCTCGCCTCGCCCAGCCACCACCGCCTGCGTGCCAACTTCCGCGGGGTCGCCGCCCACGCCGGCGTGCGCCCCGAGGAGGGCCGCAGCGCGATCCTCGCCGCCGCCCGCGCCGTCGCCGACATGCGCCTCGGGCGCATCGACGCCCAGACGACCGCCAACGTGGGCACGATCGCCGGGGGCAGTGCCCTGAATGTGGTTCCCGAGCACTGCTCCATCCTCGCCGAGGTCCGCGGCCACCGCGACGAGCGCTCCGAGGAAATCATCGCCGAGCTTCTGGACTGCGTGCACGAGGCCGCCAACCTGCCCGAGTGCGAATGCGACGTCGACGTCTCCGTCGAACGCACCTTCAGGGGATACCGCACCTCCCCCTCCGCCCCCGCCGTGCGCGCCGCCGAGGGCGCCCTGCGCGCCTGCGGCTACGAGCCCGTGCGCATCTGGAGTGGCGGCGCCTCCGACGCCAACGCCCTCATCGCCCACGGGCTGCCAACCGTCAACCTCGCCAACGGCACCGAGCGCAACCACGAGCCCGGCGAGCGCGTCAGCGTGCAGGCGCTCGAGGCGATGCTCGACGTCGCCCTCGCCCTCCCCGCCGAGGTCGCCGCGGTTTCGTAGGCGCGACTGACTTCGGGCAATCTCGCCGCTCGGCCTCTCTCTGCCCGGGGCTGTCTGCGGGTGAATATAAAAAATAAAAGGTCCGTGTAACGATAGTTATACGCTTGTAAAAAGTATATGTAGGCACCTACGCTCCCCCCCAGTGAGCTTCGCCTGCCGCATCCGCCCGAAAATGATTCCCGCGAGCACAAAAATCGCAGGAGTAGCTCTGTCGAGGGCGAAGCCTGCGGATTGTGAGCACGCCCACCGCCAGCGGGGAGATCGAGCACCTCTCACTCGACTTCCTCGCATACCTGGAGCTGGAGCGCGGGCTCTCCCGCAACACCCTCGAGGCCTACCGTACCGACCTGCTGCAACTCGGGGAGTTCCTGCGCCGCCGCGGGGTGGGGGTGCTCGACGCTCGCCACCCCGAGCTCGCCGCCTATCTCTCCGAGCTCGCCTCCGGCGGCGAGGAGCGCCCCGCCGTCGCGCCCGCCACGCTGCAGCGCAAGGCCGCATCCCTGCGCTCCTTCTACCGCCACCTGCGCCGCGAGGGGCTGCTCGAGCACGACCCCACCGCCGAGCTGCGTGGGCCCCCCCGCCTGCAGCGGCTGCCCCAGGTCCTCACCCGCGAGGAGGTCGCCCTGCTCCTGCGCCAGCCCACCGGCGCCGAGCCGCTCGCCCTGCGCGACCGCGCCCTGCTCGAGGTCATGTACGCCTGTGGGCTGCGCGCGTCCGAGGCGATCGCCCTGGAGCTCGCCGACGTCGACCTGGAGGAGGGGATGCTCCGCGCGCGGGGCAAGGGCGCTAAGGAGCGTCTCGTCCCCGTCGGGCGCGAGGCCGTCGCGGCGCTGCGCGCGTGGAACCTGCGCGGGCGCACGGTTCTCGTGGGTGGCAACGGAGCCCGTCCTCCGATCGTCACCTCGGCCCTGTTCGTCAACCGCCGCGGACGCGCCCTCACTCGCCAGGGCCTCTACAAGATCGTCCAAGGTCACGCCCGCAGCGCCGGCCTCGACGGGCGCATGAGCCCCCACACCCTGCGCCACACCTTCGCCACCCACCTCCTCGCCGGCGGCTGCGACCTGCGCTCCCTGCAGGACATGCTCGGCCACGCCGACCTCGCCACCACCCAGGTCTACACCCACCTCTCCGCCGAGCGCCTCAAGGACGTCTACTTCAGCGCCCACCCCCGCGCGCAGCGGTAGGGCACGTTCACACCAGATTGAATGAAAATCCGGAACTCTGTATAGCAGTGGCTATACGGGCTCGAAAAAATACACTCGCCAACGAGCCCACCATGGGGTGTCCCGCTCGGCCCACGTAAGCTGAGTGCCTTGCCGGAGCTGCCAGAGGTCGAGATCATCCGCCGTCAGCTCGCCCCCTTGGTGGAGGGCCGGCGCCTGCTGCGCATGGAGATCCTCGACCCCCGCTGGTCGCGTCCGCTCGAACCGCACGAGCTCGCCGATGCAGTTGTCGGTCGGCGGATCGAGAGCCTCCGCAGGCGCGGCAAGTACCTGGTGTGGCACCTCCAGGAGGAGGTCTTTCTCGTTCAGCACCTGCGCATGACCGGCGCCGTGCTCTGCGAGCCAAAGCCCGAGCCGGGGCATGTGCGCGTGCGCATCGAACTGGGCGCCGCGCGCAGGCAACCGGGAGCCTCGCGGATCGCCGCCGCAAAGCAACCAAGAACCCCGCGGATCGCCGCCGCAAAAAATGGGCCAGAGGGGAAGGCGGGTGCCGCTGGCCCCCGTCGCCAGCGCCTCGTGATCGTCGACCCCCGCCGCTTCGGCACAGGCGAGCTGCTGCTGGGCGAGCCGGCGCTGGATGAGTTCTTCGCCGCCCGCCTCGGGCTGGAGCCCCTCGATGAGAGGTTCACCGCCGCGCATCTGCGCGCGGTCGCGCGTGGGCGCAGCGCGCCGATCAAGGCGCTCCTGCTCGACCAGCGCCGCATCGCCGGGGTGGGGAACATCTATGCCGACGAGGCCCTCTTCCGCGCGGGCATCCATCCCCGCCGCCCCGCGGGACGCCTCACCGGCGCGCAGTGCGCGCGCCTCCGCGAGACCGTGATCGAGGCGCTCCTGGAAGGGATCGACGCGCGGGGGGCCACGATCGACGACTTTCGCCACGTCGACGGCGTGCGGGGCTCCTTCCAGGACCGCTTCCTCGTACACCGCCGCGAGGGGGAGCCCTGCCCGCGCTGCGGGAGGACGATTGTGAAGATGGTCGTCGCGGGCCGCGGAACGTATGTCTGCGAGCACTGCCAGCCCCGGCCACGGGGGATGGGCCGCCCGCGCTGACCCGCGCCCGATGAAGCTCAGGCCGCTGGCCGACCCAGCCCTTCGGGCTGTGTGCCCCCGATCAGCAGCTCGTCGAGGTGGCCGCTCTCCACGGCCGCCCGCGTCTCGTCGAAGCCCCCCACCAGCCGGTCGTCGACGGTCACCTGGGGAAACGTCATCATCCCGGTCCTGGCCACCAGTTCCATGCGGCCCTCCGGGTCCTTGGCGAGGTTGACCTCCGAAAACTCGAGGCCGCGGGACTTCAAAAGCCCCTTCACGCGCGCGCAGAACCCGCACGGTTCGGTTGTGTAGACGATGATCCTACCCATTACTTCATAAAGTATAGCGATGGCTGGAACGCAAACCGGCCCATGCCCTGGAACTGAACGCTGCCGCCGACGCCGATCCTACACTCGCCCAATGCCCGGCCCCGTCAAGACGGAGGCAGTCGTGCTGCGCTCGATTCGCTATGGGGAGGCGGATCGGATCCTGCACGTCTACACCCCCCACCGCGGGCGGGTGGGCGCGATCGCCAAGGGGGTGCGGCGCACCCGCAGCCGCTTCGGCGGGCGCCTGGAGCCATTCTTCCGCCTGCGCCTGGAGCTGCACGAGGGGCGCGGGGAGCTCCTCACGGTCACAGGAGCACAGACAGTCGAAGGGTACCCCCGCCTGCGCGAAGACGCGCGGGCGCTCGACGCCGCGGCGCGCGCGTGCGACGCGGTGGGTCGCCTGTTCGAGACCGGGGAGCCACACCCCGGGGTGTTCAACCTGCTCTGCCGCAAGCTGAGCCTGCTCGACGCGCGGCCCGCCGCGGCCACGCGTGCGGGGGGCCTGCAGTTCCGCCTGAAGCTGCTGCACGCGGCGGGTCTCGCCCCGCAGCTGGGGGCGTGCGCGTGCTGTGGGGAGACCGAGCACCTGGTCGGCTTCTCCGGCGCGGCGGGAGGCGTTGTCTGCGGGGCCTGTGAGGCGGCGTCGTTTCCGCTCGGCGAGCAGGCCCACGGCTTCATGGCCCAGGCCCTCGCTCAGGCGCTGGCCGAGACGCCCACCGCGCCCGAGCAATCCCTCGGCCAGGTCGAGCGTGCCGTCTCCGAGACCCTGGAGCACCACGCCCACCTGCGGCTGATGCCGCTCGGGGGTCGCGCCGGGTGAGGATCGCCGGGCACGGTGCCACAATCGCAGGATGAGCGTTGCGGCGCATGAGGACACCGTGGCGGCGACCTTTGCCGCCCGCCGGGCAGAGCTCGAGGAGCTGACGCTCTCACCGCGTGCGGCGCGCTCCTACCCCGCCCGACGGGCGCGGGCGGAGCCGACCGATCGGAGCTCCGCCAGCGCGCTGCGCACCCCCTTCCAGCGCGACCGCGACAGGATCGTCCACTGCAAGGCCTTTCGGCGGCTGAAGCACAAGACCCAGGTGTTCGTGGCGCCGATGGGCGACCACTACCGCACGCGGCTCACCCACACCCTGGAGGTGACCGGGATCTCGCGCACGGTGGCCCGCGCGCTGGGGCTCAACGAGGATCTCACTGAGGCCATCGGCTTGGGCCACGACCTCGGCCACCCCCCGTTCGGGCACATCGGGGAGGAGGTGCTGGACGCCTGCCTACGCGAGCGCTTCGGGCGAGGCTTCCGCCACTACGAGCACTCCCTGCGGGTGGTGGAGCACCTGGAGCGAGAGGGGGCGGGGCTGAACCTGACCGAGCAGGTGCGCGATGGCATCGTGCGCCACTCCAGCCGCTCCCCCGAGCCCGCCACCCAGGAGGGGAAGATCGTGCGCATCATGGACCGCGTGGGATACATAAACCACGACATCGACGACGCCGTGCGCGCCGGCCTGCTACGCGAGCGGGACCTGCCGGCGGGCCCGCTCGCGGTGCTGGGACGCACCGGCTCAGAGCGGATCGGCGCGCTGGTGCACGACATGGTGGAGCGCTCCGAGCGCGCCGGGGAGATCGTCCTGGGGGAGGACGCGGCGGCCGCGATGGGGGCGCTGCGGGAGTTCATGTTCGAGAACCTCTACCTCGGCCCCGAGGTGCTGGCGGAGCGCGAGCGCATCGAAGAGGTGGTACGGGCCCTGTTCGAGCACTACGTGGAGCACCCCGAGCTGCTGCCCGCAGGAGCCCCCGACCTGCCGGCCGCGGAAGGCCCCGAGCTGTCGCCGGTGGGAGGCGAGGCGAGCGGCGGCGCCGGAGAGCGACGGGGCTTCGATGCGGAGCTCGCCCAGCGAGTCACCGACTACATCGCCGGGATGACCGACCGCTACTGCATCCGCGAGTACACCAACCTGCGGGTGCCCCGCGCGTTTGCGGGTTAGTAGCGTAGGCCCCGATGGCCCGCTACACACAGGCGTCCAGAGACCGGGTCCGCGACGCGATCGACTTCGTGGAGCTCGTCTCCACGCGCACCGACCTGCGCCGGGCGGGCCCGAGCAGCTATGAGGGCCTGTGCCCGTTCCACGACGAGCGCAGCCCCTCGTTCGGGATCAACCCGGGGAGCAAGGTGTACTACTGCTTCGGCTGCCAGGCCAAGGGGGACCTGTTCACGTTCGTGCAGGAGACTGAGGGAGTGGACTTCAAAGGCGCGCTCGAGCTGCTCGCCGACCGCTGTGGGGTGGAGCTGGAGCGCGAGGCGGAGGATCCCCGCGAAGCGGAGCGCCGCCGCCGCCGGGAGCGGCTGCTGGAACTGCTGGAGCGCACCACCACCTACTACGAGCGCTGCCTGTGGGAGTCCACCGAGGCAGCTCGCGCACGGGAGTACCTGCTTGGCCGGGGCCTGAGCGAGCAGGCGCTGCGGGCTTTTCGGGTCGGCTACGCCCCGAGCGCCTGGGACAAGGTGTTGCTGGCCTCGCGGCGCGGGGGCTTCTCCGAGGGGGAGCTCCGCGCGACCGGCCTCGCCCAGCGCTCCCAGGAGAACGGGCGTCTGTACGACCGCTTCCGGGCGCGGATCATGTTCCCGCTGGCCAATGTCCGTGGCCAGGTGCTGGGCTTCGGGGCGCGGGCCCTGAGGGAGGGTCTGGGCGACGGCCGAGGCGGCGGACAAGCGGGGGGCCAGGCGCCCAAGTATCTGAACACCTCCGACAACGAGATCTACCATAAGGGCCGCCACCTCTACGGCGCGGACGTCGCGCGCCCCCACGCCGCGCGGGCCGGAAAGGTCATCCTGTGTGAGGGGTACACCGACGTGATCGCCTTGCACCAGGCGGGACTTCATAACACGGTGGGCTTGATGGGCACCGCCCTCACCGGGGAGCAGGTGGGGGAGCTGGCGCGGATGGCCTCCACGGTGCTGCTCGCCCTGGACGCCGACACCGCCGGCCAGGAGGCGATGCTGCGCGCCTCCCAGCTCGCCGCGCGCAGGCGCCTGGAGTTGCGGGTCGTCAGTCTTCCTGGAGGGATGGACCCCGCTGAGCTGGTGCAGCGGGAGGGCCCGCAGGGAATCGCCGCCGCCGTGGAGGAGTCCTCGCCATTCGTTCGCTTCCGCGTCGAGCGCGTGCTCACGGCAGGGGATCACTCCAGCCCCGAGGGCCGCGACCGCATGATCGAAGCGCTGCGCCCAATCTTCGCCACCCTGCCCCCCAGCGCGATGCGGATGGAGCTGACCCGCCTGGTCGCCGGGCGCCTGGAGCTCCCGGAGAGCCTCGCCCAGAACCTGCTCGCGGCGCCCGCGCCCGCCAACGGCCCCCAGCAGCGCTCCCCCCGTATGGCTGGGGCGCTGCCGCGCTGGGAGGAGACCGAGCGGACCCTGCTGGCGCTGTGCATCGCCTCCCCCCAGGAGGGGGCAGGCGCCCTGGAGGCACTCGATCCCGCTGAGTACTTCACCAGCGAGCGCCTGCGCCGCGCCGCCGCGCACCTGCGCGCGGGGCGCCTCTCCGACCCGATGGCGGACATCGCCGAGGACGACCCCGAGCTGACCGGCGTGCTCGCCGAGCTGGTCGTCCAGGCCGGCCGCGAATCGCCCGCCCCCGCGATGCTCGAAGTCCAGCGCATGCAGCTCGAGCTCGCCAGGATCGACCGCCGAATCCAGGGCGCCCGTGGGCGTGGCAAGGGCGACGTGAACGAGCTGGCCCAGCGCCGGGGCGAGGTCAAGCGCGCCTTCGAGCAGGCCTACGAGCGCGCGCTCGCGGAGACCGGCGGGTAGCGTAAAGTAAGGCTCCTGAGAGTTCCGATCTGGGGTAGCTCAATCGGCAGAGCATTCGGCTGTTAACCGAAGGGTTGTGGGTTCGAGTCCCACCCCCAGAGCTTTGAAGACCCCCTCCGTCCGGCCCTGGCGGGCCGTCCGGGATCCCCGTAGGGGAGGGGTGTTAGGGGAGTTGGGCGGGACCTGACGGGCTGGTTGCCGATCCCCCAAGGAGGTGAGGGGCGGTGGAGTGAGAGGCCCTGGCGGGCTGGTTGCCGATCCCCCAAGGAGGTGGGGGGCGGTGGAGTGAGAGGCCCTGGCGGGCTGGTCGGGAACCTCGTAGCGAAGGGAGGGCGAGTGTCTCAGGCGCGCAGCGGCTTGAGCGGCGCCCCTGCGGCCTGCGCCCCATAAGAACCGCTGGTCTCGGCGGCCAGCCTCTCTACCAGTGCGGCCGCGGTGTCCGCCGGGTCGTGCGCGGCATACCATGCGGCCAGCTCGCGGGCGCGGGCGCGGATCGTGGGGTCCTCGATTGCGCGTTGGACCGCGAGGCGCACTGGGCGGGGGGCGACGAAGCGGCGGGGGAGGCGCACTCCCGCGCCCGCCCAGTCCGTGCGGGCGGCGTTCTCGTTCATGTCCCCCGCCACCGGGCACGCCACCACCGCGCAGCCGCTGGACAGCGCGCGGGCGAGGGTGCCGTGGCCCGCGTGGCAGACCACCACCTCGCAGCGGGGCATCGTGCGGGCGTAGGAGACCCACTCCACCACCCGCGCGTTTGCCGGCACCCGCAGGGGCGCCGGGGGCAGCCGGCGGTTCCACGTGGCGAGCACCCGCACCGGGGCGTCCGCGAGACCCCGCAGCGCCGCCCGCAGCAGGCGGTGCCCGGGGTCCTGGGCGGTCGACGGGGCGATCAGAACCAGCGGGTCATCGCCCGGCGGGAGCTCCACTTCCTCCGTGGGGGGCTCCCACATCAGGGGGCCCACCACGTGCATGTGGGCGGGCCACCCCGGGTGCGGGTACTCCAGGTGGGGGAACGTTCCCACCAGCGCCAACCGGCGACTGGTTCCTCCATGCACGTGCTCCAGGGGCTCGAGGCCCAGGCGGGCGCGCACCGCGTTGAGCTCCCGCCGGCCCCGCTGCAGGCCGTTCTCCACCGGTCGCGTGGCGTGCCCCCAGAAGGCCCGGCCCAGCCGAGTGCGCGGCAGGCGGGCCCCGATCGAGTAGATCGGCGCCCCCACCGGCGGGTGGGGATTGACGTGGGGTATCAACGTCGCCCACGGGACCCCCTCGAGCTCCGCGGCGAGCGCCGGGGCGAGCGTGAGGATGTCGGCCACCACCACGTCGGGCGCAAGCTCGCGCACCAGCGGGACGGTGTCCCTGGTGGCGTGCACCACCGCCTCGTAGAAGTCAAGGGGTGGAGAACCCACCCCTCCGTTGGGGAACACGTGGTACTCGGGAGCCATCGCGAAGCGCAGGCCCTCTGCCTCCACGTGCTCGCGCCAGCGCCCCCACGTTTGCACCGTCACCTCGTGGCCCCGCGCCCTCAGCGCCCGCCCCAGCGCGATCATCGGAAACGCATGACCCGGGTCCCCGAAGGCGCCCAGCAACACGCGCCGCCCGGGTGCGCCAGCGCCCTCGCCGTGGTCGCGGCCGATCGAAGATCGGCCTCCACGCTTGGATATCCCATCCGGCCTCGGTCCGGGAATCATGCGGCCCATCCTCCAAATCCAAAAAAAAGGGTCCCTTGGGGCGTATCCCACCCGGCGACCCTGTGCTACGCCGCGGCCAGCTCCGCCACCAGGCGCAACTGGGTGAGGCGGTCCTCGGCGGTGAACGCCACCGGGGTTACCCCCAACGTGCCCACCCCCGCATCGCGGTACACCGCCAGGCGCTCTCGCACCACATCCTTGGGGCCGCACAGCGCGACCGTGTCGATCAGCTTCTCCGGGATCGCGGCCATCGCCTCCTCGCGCTTGCCCTCCAGGTAGAGGTCCTGGATCGTCTTCGCCTCCGCCTCGAACCCGTAGCGCTGGACGAGGCTGTTGTAGAAGTTCTGCTTGCGCGACCCCATCCCCCCGACGTACAGCGCAATGAACGGCCGCATCGCGTTGCGCGCCGCCTCGATGTCGTCCGTCACGAACACGCTCACCGTGGGGGCGATGTCGAAGCCCTCGAGGGAGCGCCCCGAGCGGGCCGCTCCCTCCTCCAGCAGGGGGCGCAGCTCGGAGACGTGCTCCGGGGAGAACAGCGTGGGGATCCACCCATCCGCGATCTCCCCCGCCAGCGCCGTGTTCTTGGGGCCGATCGCCGCCAGGTAGATCGGGATGCGCTCCTGCACCGGGGAGATCGTCAGCTTCAGCGCCTTGCCCGGGCCGTCCGGGAGGGGCAGCTCCAGGGTCTCCCCGTGGAAGCTCACCCGCTCGCGCGCCAGCGCCATGCGCACCACCGCCACGTACTCTCGTGTGCGCTGCAGCTGGTGGGCGAAGCGCTGCCCGTGCCACCCCTCCGCCACCTGGGGGCCCGAGGAGCCGATCCCCAGGATCATCCGCCCATCCGAGAGCTGGTCGATCGTGGCCGCCGTCATCGCCGTCATCGCCGCCGAACGCCCCGGCATCTGGAAGATCCCCGAGCCCAGCCGGATCTTCGAGGTCTGGCCCGCCAACCACCCCAGCACCGTGGCTGCGTCCGACCCGTACGCCTCCGCCGCCCACACCGAGTCGTAGCCCAGCCCCTCCGCCTCCTGCACGATGCGCAGCTGGTCCTCCGATGTGAGGCCCAGGCCCCAGTAGCCGATGTGCACCCCGAGCTTCATCGTGCGCCCACCCTACAGGTTGTCGCCGGGGCGCACGAACACGCCGGGGCGGATGAGTCCCCCGCCCTCCACGTGCCGCCACCCGCGAGCTGGCGGAGCCTCCTCGACCTCACAGGTTGTCCCCGGGCCGCACGAACATCATCTCGGGTACCACGCACGCGGGCGAGAGCCGCAGCATGAACCGCACCGCCTCCGCGATGTCCTCCGGGCGGATCATCTCCTCCGCCTTCACCTGGCCCTTGACGAAGTCCGTCATTGGGGTGTCCACGAACGCCGGGCACAGCGCGATCGACTTGATCCCCTCCGCCCCCAGCTCCTTGTTCATCGCTTCCGTCCACCCCACCACCCCGTGCTTGGAGGCCGAGTACACCGACAACCACGCCTCCGCCCGCTTGCCCGAGATCGAGGACGTGTTGACCACCAGCGCCCCCCGGTGCTCCGCCCCCGCCTCCTTCAGCAGATCGAGGCATTCCCGGTAGAAGATCACGATCGACCGCAGGTTGATGTCCAGCTGCATGTCCAGCCGCTTCGTCTGGATGTCCGCCAGCGACGCCCCGATCCCGACGCCCGCGTTGTTGACCAGCACATCGAGGCGCCCATAGCGCTCCCGGTGGGCCGCCACCACCTTCTGAATCTCCTCCTCGTGGGAGACATTCGCGGGGACGCCGTGGACGTCCAACCCCTCCGCGGCCAGCTCCGCCACCGCGCCCTCCAGCTTCTCCGCCCGCCGCGCCGCCATCGTCACCGCGTGGCCCTCCTGCCCCAGCACCCGCGCGATCGCCAGCCCGATCCCGCTCGAAGCCCCCGTAACGATCGCCGCCCGTTCCGCCATGCGCATCCGCCTCCTCGTTGTTGACAGGCCGAATCAAACCATTCCCGGAGGGACCGCGCAACGCGGGGGCGCAGGATCGCTCGGCTGGCCGCCCGGCGAGCCGCCAGTCTCCGCCCGCCCCGCCACGGGTTGGTAGCGTCTGCCCCACCGCGCCCTCGCCAGCGCGGGGCGGGCCCGTAGCTCAGCTGGTTAGAGCTGCCGACTCATAATCGGTAGGTCGCAGGTTCGAGTCCTGCCGGGCCCATTTCTGAGGGAGAAGCAGCGCTAATCGAATCATGTGGGTCGCTGAATGTGACGGGCTATGGCAGGTGCGTTCAGAGTTCATGGAGTCTCACGGCGATCTTCAGCCCCCGGTTCGCAGAAGCGCCCCACCGTGGCGCACCAGGGTCCGAGGAGATGACCACCCAGCTACGGTGTGCCTCGTGGCACGAGGCGATTGCCAAACGAGAATTCAAGAAGCCGCAGCAGCGAACGGCATCAACCTTGGGAAGCAGTCCCTCAACTGGCTTTGCCAGCAAGGGCACCTGGGACTGCCCGACAAAGTACTCGCCGCCGCGAAGGCAGTGGAGCGCATCTACATCGTGCTGCGCGGAAACCTGAGCACCTTGAGCGCCACATCAACACAAGAGGGCCTACTACGACGCATTCGCGACCTCGCCACGCCCGCAATGGGTCACCCGCCGCTCATCCGCATCGACGTACCGCACCGCAATGGCAGAGCCGCCTACCGCGAACACCAGAACCGTTTGCTGAGGCATCTCAGTCCAGCAGCCGCAGAAGACAGTCAGAACCGCAAGCTGTAGCGCTCTCGCGCTACGCACGCGAACCGCGCCCGTACTCAATGGCAGCTGCCGGCGCAGGCTGGCTGACGCCTACCCGTCGCAGCGGGCAGGGTGATCGAGATCGTCGTCTGCGATTAGTGGTGGACGAAGCGGGAGGCCGGCTCGAAGTCCCCGTGCAACACGAGTGGATCGAGATCGGCGCCGTTGGGCCAGGCGACAGTGCCGAGTTCGTCGTCCACCCGCACCTGCGCGAAGAAGTCCGGATCGGCCAACGGCTCGAAGATCGGGCCGTGCAGCTCTCCGGTGAGATCGACGTCGCGCCGGCTGCCGTCGCTGAAGCCGAGTCGGAGCCGGTAGTGGCCGAGCACCTCTACCGACGTCACAGTCACGAACACCATCGCCCCATCTTACGGCAACGGGTCGATCGGCTCGGGAACGGTTCCGCCGTATACGCGCTCCCAGTCGGCCTCGAGCTCCGCACGGTGGAGGGCTGCCCACTCTGCCACAAGCTTGAGCGCGCGGCCCGGCAGTTCGCCCACGAGCACCCTCGTGCCGTCAATCGCGATCACCGCGTGGTGCTCGGCGTACTGCGCATGGAAGTGGGGCGGCTGGTGGTCGTAGAAATACATCGTGATCACGATGCCGTAGAAGAAGCTGACGCGGGGCACGGCGCCATCATGAGGCGCGGCGCGGACGGGTGTTGCGGACGAGCGCACGCGGGTGCCCCCCGCCGACGAGCCCTATGCCAGCACCTACCGGCCCTCGCCACTCGCACGAAGCGGGGCGAAGTACCCGAGACGTTGGCAGCCAGAGCAGCCTTGACCGAAGACCACGCCACCGGCGCCCCTAGCGACGCTTCAACCGCAGCATGGATGTCCTTGGCTCGCATCGGCTCGTCCCGATTGGCCAGCGCTTGGGCGACAGCCTTCAGCGCCCAACCCGGCCGTCGAGGCTGCTGCCGGCAGGCCGCAACCGGCCGTCGAGGTCCGCCGTTCGTCCGTACGGCAGCGAGTTTCTTGACCAGACGGGCCAATGACCCCTGGAGATCATGGTTCGATAGAACTCCGATTAGTGAAGAAAGCAGCGCTAATCGAACCATCTGGGTCGCTGCGTGTGCGGCTACGGCAGGCGCACTCAGGGGTTCGCTGGGTCTTACGGCGATCACGCAGCCTGAGCCAGGCTATCGGGCGTACGCATCTCGAGGCGATCCAGCATCGTGTTGAGCGCAGAGCTCGGTGATCTCCCCCGCGAGGCCATCTCGTGCAGCGTCGAACCGGACGGCATACGGCAATCAGGGCCTACGACCAACCCCGTTCACATCGACGGTCAGCCACTCGCCACGGGCCCAACCGCTACCGCGCTGGCGTGAGCTCCCTGATCTTCGTTGCTGGCTGTGACCACGACGGTCACATACCTACCAGCGTCCGCCGTCAAGAGCTTGAGGGAAGCTTTGGTCGCACCTGGGATCGCAGTGCAGTTGGTGGCTGCCGCTTCGGCACATTCCTCCCAGGCGTACGAGTAGCTCAGCTTGTTGACCGCGCCCGTCCACACTCCGGCTGTTGCTTTGAGATCGTCGCCGACTTTGGTCGTACCGCTGATGATCGGGCTTTCGGTGTTCACCAACCGGTGTTGGTAGTCCCAGATTGCATTTCCGCTCGGGAAGAGGATGCTTCCGCCTGCGATGGTCGGGCCGCTCATGCCGTCCAGTTCCGGGTCCCGCCAGACGATCCGTCCGTCGGTTGCTTCGGCGGCCCCAAACGCTGTGGTGCCTTCGGATGTGAAACTACCGTAAACCAGATTGCCGGCGATCGTCAGCGTATCCTGTGCTCCTGGGTCGTCCCATACAGGCGCACCGGTCCGCGGACTCATCGCCACGATCCCACTGCCTTCGGGGTAGCCACAGTTACCGCCCCTGTACGGAATGCAGGGGGCCGGATTGTTGTAGCCGTAACCCTCAAACAGCAAACCGTGGGCAAAGGCCGTGTCCCCACCGAACCAATAACCGGGGTCGTACCAGATGCGCTTTCCGGTCGCGGCGGAGAAGGCCGCTAGGTTCCCATTCGCATTTCCCGCCATGGCCCACGCATACACCATGCCACCCGCAACCGTCGGGTCTGAGACGCTGGACGGATCCCACGTCGCGTAGATCAGGTTGCTCCATATCGGCTGCCCGCTGACAGCATCGAGCGCGATCACATCCGCCGGTTCCCCGTTTTCGGTCCAAGCGCTGTAGAAAACCTTGCCCGCCGAGAACACCGCATCTGAGTAGCTATGCCCGGGTGTCGTCGCTGTGTGCTCCCAGGCCAGGCTTCCTGTCTGCGCGTCGATCGCGTACATGTTACCGTCCGTATCGCTGAAATACACGCGCCCGTCTCCCAGCACCGGAGACGCGACGATCCCACCGGTCGTGTACTTCCAGATGAGCGCGCCCGTGCTGAGACTTAGGGCGTAGCAGTTTCCGTCGAAGCTGCCGACATACAACGTGTTGCCGGCAATGACCGGCGTCGCTAGCACGGAACCGCCGGTCTGGTACGACCAGAGCAAGCGCCCGGTGTTGAGCGCCACAGCGTAGACGACGCCGTTGCGCAGGCCGAAGTAAGCGACGCCGTGGTAAACAGCCGGCTCGCTGTACTCCTCGTAGGCTGACGAGGGATCGCTGAACACCCAGCCATTTGCGACCCCCCCGAGGCTGGTCGCATTCAGCACAGTCTCGCCGGTATTCGCGCGGGTGTTGGCGGAGCTGAACCCGTAGCTGGACCAACTGCTCGACGCTGCTGCGGTCGAGCTGGCGGAAAAAGCTGCCAGCCACACGAAGGCAAGAGCGAGCGTGATCCGCCTGACCGTCAGCGAAACAACGCTACAACCCGAATGCAGAGTTTCCGCCATCCTCCAAGTCCTCCCGATCGGCTGCCTCAGTCCGGAGGGACACGTCATCTTGCATCTCACCGGAGCCATGCCCGAAAAGCTAATGATCCCATCCGTCGGGTCTTGTGAAAGTTCGGTGATCCCGACCGATGTACGCTCACCACTGCCCTCGACGGCGCGAGCGCGGACGGGGAGGAGGCTCACTGTCAGGAGACGCCGGGGTACTCGATCTCAGCGATCAACTTGGCGACCCGCCGGTACTCGCCGCGGGCGATCAACTCGATCGGCTTCTCGTCGTCCAACGCGAGGATCGGCCGGTTCAGCCAGACTGCGATCGACTCGGGGCGCACGACACTGGCGAGGCGTCGGATCATCTCGCCGAGCTCTATAAGCCGCTGGGCGCGTGTGCCCGTCGGCTCGCTGCGACCTGCAAAGCCACCCCGCACAGTGCTCAGCTTCGCTCTCGTCGCAACGGCAATCGTCCGATCCGATAGGCCGCCGACATCGTGAACGCGTTGGGCCTCTCTTCGAGCAGGGGACTCAAGGCCATAGGCTAGCAAATAATCGCGATTACGTCGCAAACAGTCATCGCAGCACTTCACCGGAAGCTGCCGGGCGCTTCTCGAGTGCCCAGCCCCTTGGTACACTATGTTCCCAGGTGCACGATGTATGCCTAAAAAAAGCGACCACGTCGTCTGACGCGCGAGCAGCAGCGTCGCCAAACGCGTGAGCGGTTGCTGAGCTCAGCGCTCGAAGTCTTCGAAGCTCGTGGTTATGCCGAGAGCTCGCTGGAGGACATCGCAGAGCGAGCCGGCTACACACGCAAGGTCGCCTATTCGATTTCACGGGCAAGAGCGAGCTCCTGCTCGAGATAGTGGAACAGCGGTTTCAGTCGCATATCGACCGCATCGAGGCGCTCCTCGACAAAGAGGCTTCGACCAAGCGCAAGACAATCAACGTCGGATCTATGTTCGCCGACTACTTGAGCCAAGAGCGAGCGTGGGGGAAGCTGTTCCATGAATTCTGCTCGGTTGCGTCGCGAGACGAGGAGATCGGCTCACGCTTTCGCGCTTGCTTTCGGGCCCGCAAGAAGGCTCTTGTCTACCTGCTCGAGAACGAGGTTAGAAGCAGGGGAATTGAGTTTGACAGTCCCAGCCGAGCGCCTGGTCATGGGCATCTATGCCCTTTTCACCGGGCTATCTCTTGAAAAGATCATCGACCCGATCGAGGTTGACGAGGCCCTGTTCGGAGAAACGCTCGCGCTAGTAGCCGTAATCGCAGTGGTGCCCAAGTCGTGAAGCGAACTAGAAGGAGAATTATGTCCCTACTCGGAAAGCTCACATCCTCAAGCTCACAGTTCATCAACAAGCGCGGCGTGTACGCCGGACGCCGCTCGACGAAAATCCATGTGGCGCTCTATCGGAGGACTGGCGGAAGGGTCGGCGGCGCTCTCCCAGGCTGGCCTCACGCCAGAATAGCCCTGGTCGACCACACGGGCGCGAAGAGTGGGACCAAACGGACGTCTCCCGTCATGTACCACGAATACGGCGATGCGATCGTCGTGGCAGGCTCAAAGGGCGGCCAGCCAACACACCCCGCCTGGTTCCACAACCTCATGGCAAACCCCGATACCACGATTCAGATCGGCCCCGAGGTTCACAAGGTCCACGCGCGCCTGGCCACCGACGAGGAGCGCGACCGCCTCTGGGAGGAGCTGGTCGCGATGTTCCCCGGATACGACTTCTATCAACGTAACGCCAAAGGACGGAGGATCCCGATCGTGATCTTCGACCGCCGTTAACTCAAGCGGCATCTTGCTGCTCGGCGACGACGCAGCGCATTCAACACTGCATATCCTCTGCACGAGTCAGGAAGCTATGAATAGCCCTGTCGGCGATCGTGGTGCTCGGATCGAGCTGAAGGGGTGGGCGCTGGGGCCGGTTGCGCTCATCGATGTACTCGCGGTCGTGCTCGGCGGCGTACCGGCAGCGCTCGCACGCGCTGACTCGCCGGCCACCTGCCGGTCGGGTCAGACGCTGTTCACAAGCGCGGGATCCGCGCGTTCTCGCTCGAGCGCATCGACCGCTCGGACCCCAGACACCCACTGCCCCATCAGGTGATCTACGCCTGCCTACGCGGGGAGCACAGGCCGCAGGTTCTCTACGACGGCGCGGTCGGCACGTTCAAGTCGGCCAACAGCTTTGCCCTCAGCGGCAGCAGGCTGGGCTTCCTCGCGCGCCAGGAAGGGGGCGTCGCCGAGGACAGTTCGTTCGTCTGGGTCGACATCAGGACGAGGGTCGTCAAGCTTGGGCAATTCAATGTCGCCAGCCCGGAAAACAGCCCAAGCGATCCCGTCGCACCCGACGCCGAGGTCCATTTCGCGATCGCCCCGGATGGCACCGTGGCGGTGATCGGCTCAGACGGTTTGGCCCAGGAGGTGCTCCTGATGCGCGCGCTGTCCCGCTCGCTCGGCAAGCCACGCGAGCTGGGGTCATCCTCCACCGGAGACATCAAGCTCGACTCGATTGCCATCACCCCCACGACGGTCAACTGGACCACGACGGCCGGGCGTGAGGCACACAATGCCGCGCTAACATGCCCCGAGTCCGCCTCAGCGCGCCTCGCGGCAACGGGCACGAAGGACGTCATGGAGCACACCTCGATCACACCCCAAGAGGCCGCCGACCGGCTCGCGATCCGTGAGCTGATCGACGCATATGCTCACTGCGCCGACCGTCGCGAGGCGGAGGGGCAGAAGGCCCTCTTCACGGAGGACACGCATTTCCTCGTCTACATGAACGGCGTGGGCACCGAGCCGACGGAAGACCTCCATGGCAGAGAGCAGCTGATCCCCGTCTTCGCGGCTCTCAAACAGTACGAGGTCACGATGCACTTCAACGGT
>Ga0210408_10001548_pt1 | contig 23937 bp, 13 predicted proteins | sample IncBWH4MmetaG_FD_155471 | JGI IMG/M metagenome (GOLD analysis project Ga0210408, IMG submission 155471) | Forest soil microbial communities from Barre Woods Harvard Forest LTER site, Petersham, Massachusetts, United States - Inc-BW-H-4-M | ecosystem: Environmental > Terrestrial > Soil >...
AACGTCAGCCTGATCCGCCCGCCGACGCCCTTCGTCACGCCGCGCGCGCTCGAGCTCAAGGAAATACCGGACATCATCGAGGCGTTTCGCCGGGGCGCCGAGAACGCGCAGCTCGCGGGTTTCGACGGCGTCGAACTGCACGGCGCGAACGGCTATCTGCTGGATCAGTTTCTTCAGGACGGCAGCAATTTGCGCACCGACGGCTACGGCGGTTCAATCGAGAACCGGGCCCGCCTGATGCTGGAAGCGGCCGAGGCGGCGATTTCCGTGTGGGGTCCCGGCCGGGTCGGCGTGCATCTGGCGCCGCGCGCCGATGCCCATTCGATGGGCGACTCCGATTTGCCGCGCACCTTCGAATATGTCGCCCGCCGCCTGGGCGAGCGCAACATCGCCTTCATCTGCGCACGTGAATCCTTAGGTCCCAACCGGCTCGGCCCGAAGCTCAAAGCGGCCTTCGGCGGCGTCTATATCGCGAATGAGAAATTCTCCTTCGAGACCGCCGAGCGCACCCTCGAATCCGGAGAAGCCGATGCGGTGGCGTTCGGCAAGCTTTTCATCGCCAATCCCGATCTGCCGCGGCGCTTCGCGCTGCGGGCGCCGCTCAATGAAGCGCGGCCCGCGGAGTTCTATACCGGCGGCGCGCAGGGGTATACGGATTATCCGAGCCTTCCGCTCAAGGGTCAGAGTCCCGATTTGAACAGCAACCACGCTCGCGTGAATGCGCGCGTTTCTTCGGCGGTGTAGACCCGCTGCAGCTCCAGGCGCTGACGAATCGCCGGAGGCGGATACACAATGGTGTTGCCGCGGATCGCGGGCTCGAGCAGCGGCACCGCCGCCGCGTTGGCGGTGGCGAAACCGATGAAGCGGGTGACCGAGGCGGAGATCTCGGGGCGCATGGCGAAATTGATGAACGCGAAGGCGGCGGCGGGGTTCGGCGAGTCGGCCGGGATGACCATATTGTCGATGTAAAAGGGCACCATCTCGCGCGCGAACGAGTATTCGATTTTCACGCTGCCGTGGGATTCGTTCACCATTCGGCGCGCCACCATGGCGTCGCCGGAGTAACCGATGGCCAGGCACAGCTCGCCCTCGGCGAGTTGCTGATAGTAGCCGGCGGTGGAAATTCGCCGCAGCGAGGGCTGGATCTCCTGCAGCTTCGCCATGACCGCGTCGAGGGCCGCCCTGTCGGCCGAGAGCCGCGGCTGACCGAGATAGCGCGACACCATGGGCAGAATATCGCCCCACGAGTCCAGCATGCTGATTCCGCAACCGGCGAATTTCGCGGCAATGTCCTTCTTCAGCACCATGTCGAGGCTGTCGAGAGGCGCGTTCGGCATGATGGCCTTGATCTTCTCGCTGTTGTAAATGAGTCCTGTCGTTCCCCACATCCAGGGCACGGCATACTGGTTGCCCGGATCGACGGATTTCAGCAACTGCATGATTTGCGGATCGGCATTGCGCGCGTTGGGAACGCTCGCCGGGTCGAGCTTTTTCCAGAAGCCCTTCGGAATTTCGCGCGCGAGCTCCGGCGCGGCGTTCATGGTCACGATATCGTAGTCCGAGTGACCCACCGACAAGATGGTCTCGGCCGTCTCCGGCGAGTCGAGCACCGCGTAATTGACGTGGATCCCCGTCTCGGTTTGGAACTTCGCAATCAGGGTCGTGGGAAAGTACTCGGACCAGGCATAGATGTTCAGCACTTTTGCGCGGTCCGCCGCAACGGCGCAGGCGATCCCGAGCCAGAGACTGATGCCGGCCGCGGTAACCCGGGCGGTTCTGCTGCGTACCGTCATGCTCACGCCGTCGATTGCATACAATTTGTCCGATGATACAGGGCGCTCCGGGCGCCGTGCACAATACGATCGAGGACTAATGCGGTTTGCCGGACGGGCCGCCGCCCGAGCGCAGCGGACCCGCCACAAAAGTCAGCGCTACATCCAGCCGCTCCGCCCACGCGCCCTCGCCATGATCCGCGCCGGGAAAGACGCGGCTTTGGTAGTTCAACCCGGTATAACCCCGGTCGTGCATCATCAGATCGAAGAATTGCTGAGGCAGGGCGTAATAGGCATCCAGACCCAGCGTGCCGTGGTCCATGTAGATGCGGTGGGTGGCGGGATCCGGCACGTGGTCCCGCAGGTAGTCGAACAGGGCGAGCGGAATGCCTGCATTGTTGTGGAATCCGCCCAGCCAGTGGGTGGACAGGCCGCCGGCGGCGCCGAACACCTGCGGATATTCGCTGATGGCGTACAGCGAGATGAGCGCACCCATGCTGGAGCCCATGATGAGCGTGTTGTCGCGATCGGGCAGAGTGGCGAACCTGCGGTCGATGGCGGGCTTCAGTTCCTCGACGATGAAGCGCAGGTACCGGTCCGCGCGCGGGGCTCCGGCCAGCATCTTGTCGACGAACGCGCCGCGGGCTTTCGTCGGCAAATTCGCCAACGCTTTCTGTGGGAAGTACTCGCTGTGCCGACGCCCGCCGTTGTTCCAGATCCCGACGACGATCATGTCATCGAGTTTTCCCTGCCGGATCAATGCCGTCACGGTGTCGGCGACGCGCCAGGATTGGTGACTGACGCTCAACTGTCCGTCGAACAGTGCCTGTCCGTCGTGCATGTAGAGCACCCGGTATCGCCTGGCCGGGGAATAGCCGTCGGGCAGCCACACATCGATATTGCGTGGCTCCACGAAACCGGACGGAAATGCGGCAAGACGCACGATCGTTCCCGACGACACGGCGGGCGGCGCGTCCTGCGCCATACCTGGGAGCGCGGCGATGAGAGAGATGAGCACCAGAATGCCATGACGCATGACAGCGCTCCCGCGATGTACCAGACCCCGTCGCATGTCAATGAATACGTATGCACCCATCTAGCCAGCCGCCGGGTTCCGATTAGAATCCTCCCATAAGAAATCGACAACGATTCGATTGCAAGCAAATGCGTGCCGCGCGCCAACGCGCCGGCAGCCATAACGACAGATTGATCAGGGAGTGCATCGTGAAAACATTGATCCAGATATCCGGGCTGTCCGGCAGCATCCGGCACACATTGAACATGAATGGGAGCGCCCGGGCGGCATTGCTGGTCGCAGCCGCGGGCCTCACCGCCGCCGCGCTGCCGGCGCAGGTGAGAGCCGCGGAAGAGGTGCTCGAAGAAGTCACGGTCACCGGCATCCGCGCGAGCATCGAGTCCGCGATCACGGTCAAGCGTGAATCCACCGACATCGTCGAGGCGATCTCCTCCGAAGACATCGGGAAGTTGCCGGATCCCAGCATCGCCGAGTCGTTGACCCGTCTGCCCGGCATCACCGCCCAGCGTTCCGACGGGCGCACCTCGGACATCAGCATCCGCGGCTTCGGTCCCGATTTCAACGGCACCTTGATGAACGGCCGCGAGCAGGTCAGCACCGGCGACAACCGCGCCATCCAGTTCGACCAATACCCGGCGGAATTGATCCACGCGGTCGAGGTTTACAAGACTCCGGACGCATCGCTCGTCGGCCAGGGCCTCGCCGGCACGATCGACCTGCAGACGACCCGTCCCCTCGAATACGGCAAGCGCGCTCTGGTGTTCGATGTACGCGGCATCAAGAACGGCAACGGCGATCTCGGCGCCGGCTCCACCGACAAACAGTACCGCGCCAGTCTCTCCTACGTGGACCAGTTTCTGGACAACACCTTGGGGATCACCGTCGGCTTCGCGCGTCTCGACACGCCGACCGACACCAAGGAAGTCGGTCTGTACGACCCCTGGCATCTGAACACACAGGCCAACAACTTCAACTATCACGCGGGCGTGCCCGTCACCAGCTGGGTGACCGACGGCATCAAATCGCTCGCGAGCACGGGACTCGACAAGCGCGACGGCTCCGTGGCGACTTTGGAGTGGAAGCCGAACGATGCCTTCACCAGCACCGTCGATGCGTACTACACGAACCGGACCTGGGCGGACGACCGGCGCAGCATCGAGGCCAACCTGGGCAACTACCCGAAGACGACGAATTATTCGAACCTCGTTACCGGCGGCGATAACTCGCTGATCGGCGCAACGGTCGCCAATCTCGTACCCCTGTCGCGCAACTTCCTCTACATCACGAAAGACCGGATCTTCGCCACCGGTTGGAACAACAAGTGGACCAACGGAGACTGGACCGTTGCCGGCGATATCGGCTACTCGCGCGCGACGCGCGATGAGCACGACTATGAGACCCAGGGCACTTACCAGGGCGGCGTAACCGATACCGGCACGTATTACATTCCGAACGCCTCGAGCGGCTCGTCGCCGAGCTTCACGCTGGGCAACGGCTACGCCGATCCCACGAAAATTCTCGTGGGACCCACGATTTACGGTGCCGGCTACAGCCGCTTCCCGCATGTGGTCGACGAGTTGAAGTCCGCTCGGCTGGACGTGTCGCACACGCTGTCCGGCTGGTTCAGCGGGATCCAGGGCGGCGTCAATTTTGACGATCGCACCAAGAACAAGAAGCAGCCCGAGGCAAATCTGAATGCCAACGCCAACTGTCCCTGCGTGCTCGCGAGCCAATATCTTCTGCCGCCCACCAACTTGGGCTTCTCGGGCACGCCGAGCGCGCTCTCCTGGAATGTGCCGGCGGTGCTCGCCAATTATTTCCAGCCCATCGTGCCGTCGAGCACGCAGAGTTATCTCGTCGGCAAGAGCTGGGAGGTCACTGAGAAGCTGACGACGGCCTACATCATGGCCAAGCTCGATCATGACTTGTCCGCGGAGGTCAACCTGCGCGGGAACATGGGTGTGCAGGTCGTGCACACCGATCAGAGTTCGAGGTCGAACGCATTCGTGTCGACGGGGCCCATCGGGGTGGGGGTGGTGCCGATCGAGGATGGCAAGACCTATAACGATGTCCTGCCGTCGGTCAACTTGGTGTTTGGCTTCCCGTCCAATCAGAAGCTGCGGTTCGGTGTCGCGCGCGAATTGGTGCGCGCCCGGATGGATCAGCTGGACGTGTCCTACGACTATTCGTTCTCGACCGGGGGTAATTTCCAGCCCTCGGCGACCGGCGGCAACGCCAAACTTGCGCCGTGGCGCGCCAATGCCGTCGATCTATCGTACGAGAAGTACTTCGAGAACAAGGCAATCTTGTCGGCCGCGGTGTTCTACAAGAAGCTGGTCAGCTACATATACGATATCTCGCAGAACTACGACTTCACCGCACTCAATAATGCGGCAAGTCCTTACTACCCTTGCGGCAATCCACCGGTTTTGGGCTCGTGCAAGGATGTGCCGTTCGGCCAGTTCACCACGCCGCAGAATGGCACGGGCGGTCGGGTGGACGGCGTCGAACTGGCGTTTTCGGTGCCGGGCGAGTTGTTCTGGGACGCGTTGGAGGGCTTCGGCGCAAGCGGCAGCGTCTCGCAGACCGAGAGCGGCATCAAGATCCCGGGACAGGTCGCGGGGCTGCCTTCCCAGAACATCGCCTTGCCGGGATTGTCGAAGACGGTGTGGCAGGCGACGGTGTACTACGAGCGAGCGGGTTTTTCGGCGCGCCTCGCGACCACCTATCGTTCCAATTACATCGGCGAAATCACGGACTTTGCCGGCGACCGGGCGCTCGAATACGTCCGGCACGAGCAAATCAGCGCGTTCCAGACGGGATATGACTTCCAGGGCGGCCCCCTGAAGGGCTTGGGCGTTGTGTTCCAGGTCGACAATCTCACCAACACGCCGTTCATCGACTACGCGGGGGTGCAGTCGCGTGTGCGTGACTACGAAACCTACGGCCGCGTTTTCTTCTTCGGCGCGAAGTACAAACTGTAGTTCAAGGCGCTTGTCCTCACCCGCCGGATCCGCCGGCGGGTGCAGCGGGGCGGGCCCGACCGGCCGGCGTCCGCGGCAGGAAAGCGCGTGGGAGGAATGGCGTGAACCGTGCGCTGAAGCGTATCTCCGTCGGCGGCCTCGCGGCATCGCTGCTGGGTTTGAGCTTGGGGGCAGCAAGCCTCGCGCAGCCGGCGGCGGCCGGCGACTATCGACAGCGATTGGCGCAGGACGAGATCATTTATTTCCTCCTGCCCGACCGCTTCGAGAACGGTGATCCGTCCAACGACCGCGGGGGTTTGAGCGGCGGGCGGCTGATCACGGGATTCGATCCCACCGCCAAAGGCTTTTATCACGGCGGAGATCTCAAGGGCCTGATCTCGCGGCTGGACTATATTCAGGGGCTCGGCGCCACGGCGGTGTGGTTGGGACCCATCTATAAAAACAAGCCGGTGCAGGGAGCGCCCGGCCACGAGTCCGCCGGCTATCACGGCTATTGGATCACGGATTTCACGCGCGTCGATCCGCACTTCGGCACCGAGGCGGACATGCATGCGCTCGCGCAGGCGGTGCACGCCCGCGGCATGAAGCTGTACCTGGACATCGTGGTGAATCACACGGCCGATGTGATCGCCTATCGCGAGTGCCCCGGCGGCGCGTGTCCGTACCGCTCACGCGCGGAATACCCCTACACGCGGCGCGGCGGGGTCTCGGGCGAGCCGATCAATCCAGGATTCCTCGGCGACGCCGCGCCATACCAGACCGAGGAGAATTTCGCGAAGCTCACGCGGCCGGACTATGCCTATACGCCCTTCGTGCCGGCGGGGGAGGAGCACGTCAAGGTTCCCGAGTGGCTGAACGATCCGATCTACTATCACAACCGCGGCAACTCGACGTTTCGCGGCGAGAGCTCCACCATGGGGGACTTCTTCGGTCTCGACGATGTGATGACCGAAAATCCGCGCGTGGTGCGCGGCTTCATCGAGATTTTCGGCAACTGGATCGATCAGTACGGCATCGACGGGTTTCGCATCGATACGGCTCAGCACGTCAATCCCGAATTCTGGCAGCGCTTCGTGCCGGCGATGCGCGCCCGCGCGGCCGCGAAGGGCATCCCTCATTTTCACATCTTCGGCGAAGTATTCACCGCCGAATTCAACCCGGCGCAGCTCGCGCGGCATACCCGCGTCGACGGGTTGCCGGCGGTGCTTGATTTCGGATTTGCCCTGGCAGCACAGCAAACCGTGGCGGGATCCGCCGGGACCGAGCGTCTCGCGGAACTGTTCGCCGACGACGCCCTGTACGAGGGCGGCGCGGCCGGTGCGCTGCAGTTGCCCACCTTCATCAGCAATCACGACATGGGGCGCTTCGGCTACTTCGTGCGCAAGGCTCGGGCAGGGGCCGACGACGAAGTCCTGCGGCGCGTGACCTTGGGCTACGCCATGCTCATGACCCTGCGCGGAGTTCCGGTGATTTACTACGGCGACGAGCAGGGCTTCGCCGGAACGGGCGGCGATCAGGACGCCCGCGAGGATATGTTTGCGAGCAAGACCGCGACCTACAACGCCGAGAAATTGATCGGCACGCGGGCCACCACCGCAGAGAGCAGTTTCGACACGGGGCGCCCGCTGTATAAAACCATCGCGGAATTGGCGATGCTGCGCCGGACCAACCCCGCACTGCGCGCAGGAGAGCAGGTCGTGCGGGCCTCCGCGCCAACACCGGGCATATTCGCGGTGTCGCGGCTGGATGCGGCGAGCCGCACGGAAGTGCTGGTGGTGTTCAATACCTCGACGCAGACCATCGACACCGAAGTCGAGGTCGACCCGCGCGCCCAGCGCTTTCGCGCGCTTCATGGCTCCTGCGCGCCGGCGCCCTCCGCTCCCGGCAGTTACCGGGTACGGGTCGCTGCGCTCGACTACCTCATCTGCGCATCGGAATCGGTTCCGTGAGGCAGCCGGCGGGGCCGCGCCTGGACGTGCAGCGCGAACACCCGTGGTGGCGCGGCGCCGTCATCTACCACATCTATCCGCGCAGCTTTCGGGATTCCAACGGCGACGGCATCGGCGATTTACCCGGCATCACCGCGAATCTGGACTACGTGACATCGCTCGGCGTGGACGCCGTGTGGCTGTCGCCGTTCTTCACGTCGCCGATGAAGGATTTCGGCTACGACATATCGGACTACCGCAACGTGGATCCCATCTTCGGCACGCTGCAGGATTTCGACCGGCTCTTGCAGGCGGCGCATGACTTGGGGCTCAAGGTCATCATCGATCAGGTGTACTCGCATACCTCGGATCAGCACCCCTGGTTTCGCGAGAGCCGTGAAGACCGCAGCAATGCGCGGGCCGACTGGTATGTGTGGGCCGACCCGAAGATCGACGGCTCAGCGCCGACGAATTGGCAGTCCGTTTTCGGCGGCTCGGCCTGGAGCTGGAATGCGCGGCGCGGCCAATACTATTTGCATAATTTTCTACCCGAGCAGCCCGACCTCAACGTTCACCACCGGGAGGTTCAGGACGCCTTGCTCGAGTGCGCGAGCTTCTGGTTCGACAGAGGCGTCGATGGCTTTCGGCTCGACGCCATCAACTATGCCATGCACGACGTTTTGCTGCGCGACAATCCCCCTGCGCCGGCCAACGGCCGGCCGCGTACGCGGCCGGCCGATTTTCAACTGGCGCTCTACAACAAGTCGCATGCGGATTTACCGCGCTTCATCGAGCGCATCCGCAAGCTCGCCGATGGGTACGGCGGGCGTTTCACCGTGGCGGAGATCGGCGGCGAGGGCAGCGAAGCGGAGATGCAGCTGCTCACCACCGGCGATTCACGTTTCCACACGGCATACGGCTTCAATTTCCTCTATGCCGACCGGTTGACTCCCGAACTGATCCGATCCGCACTCGACGCGTGGCCGGAGGCTGCCGGCGTGGGTTGGCCGAGCTGGGCATTTTCCAATCACGATGCGCCAAGGGCGATTTCGCGCTGGTCGCTGCCCGAGCAGCGCGTCGCCTATTCGCAATTGTCCATGCTGCTGCTCATGTGCCTGCGGGGCAATGTCTTCCTCTACCAAGGAGAGGAGCTGGGCCTGCCTCAGGCGCATATCGGCTTCAAGGATTTGAAGGACCCCGAGGCCATCGCGAACTGGCCGGCCACGCTCGGACGCGACGGCGCGCGCACGCCCATGCCCTGGCAGTCTTCCGCGGCGAATGCTGGTTTTTCGACGGCGGCGCCGTGGCTTCCGGTCAGCCAGGAACACCATGCTCTCGCGGTGGATCGCCAACAGTCGGACCCCAACTCGCAGCTCGCGCTCACGCGGCGGCTGATCGGACTTCGCCGCCACAGCGCGGCGCTGCGTGCCGGTACTCTGCAATTCATCGAGGCGGCGGATCTCCTGGTGTTCGAGCGTATTTCGAGCGAACAGCGGTTTCTCTGTGCATTCAACTTAGGGTTGAACGCGCGGACCTGGCGGCCCAGCATTCCTCGCGATTGGCAGGTCATCGAGTCCGTGGGCGGAGCCGGGGAGTGGAGTTTTCCGCCGCTTTCTGGTCTGATCGCCCGATGCCAATCCTGATTTTCCGCAAGAGCGCATGCGCCGTGGCGGCGGCGGCCGTGTTGTCGGCCTCGGCGCAGGCTGGGACCTTCGTCGTGCGAAGCGACGGGGTGGAGATGCAAAGCGGTTCACTTCGCATGCGCGTCACGGCGATTGCCGACGACATCCTGCGTGTGCGGATCGCGCCGTCCGGTCAGTTCGGCGAGGACTCCTCGTGGGCGGTGCCTGGCGACATGCGGGCCCGCTCCGTACCGGTCAGCGCAACGCGGACCACGGGTGGTTCTGCCGGCGTTGAATTTCGCACGACCGCGATGGCCGTGCGGATCGAAGGCGATACGCTGCGATTGATCATCTCCGACCTCGCCGGTCATGTGATTTCAGCCGACGCGCCGGCGGCGGCGATCGACACCGCGGGCGGCGGATTCACACTGCGCAAGGTCATGCCGCCGACGGAGCACTATTTCGGGTTGGGCGACAAGACGGGTCCACTCGATCATCGGGGCCAAGCGTTCACGAACTGGAATACCGACGCCTACAAATTCCAGGGATTCACCGATCCCTTGTACAAGACCATTCCCTTCTTCGTCGCCGTCGGGGGAGCCGCGGGCAGCTACGGGATATTCCTCGATAACACTTGGCGCAGCTGGTTCGATTTCGGCAAGCGGGATCCCGAGGCGCTTGCGTTCGGGTCCTCGGGCGGCCCGATCGACTACTATGTGATCTACGGGCCGAGCACGCACCGGGTCGTCGAGCGCTACACGGATCTGACGGGGAAGGCGCCATTGCCGCCGGTCTGGGCGCTGGGTTTCCAGCAGTCTCGCTACAGCTATATGTCTTCCACGGAAGTGCGCGACGTCGCCGGCCGGCTGCGCTCCGAACGCATACCGGCGGACGTCATCTGGCTGGATATCGACTATCAGAAGGGCAACCGGCCCTTCACGACGAACCCGCAAACCTTCGCCGACATGCCGGCGCTGGCCGCGGACCTCAAGCGGGAAAATCTGCGGCTGGTCGCAATCACGGACCTGCACATCGCGCAAGCGCCCCACCAGGATTACACACCGTACGACAGCGGCGCCGCCGGCGATCATTTTGTCAAACGGAGCGACGGCTCGGTGTACGTCGGCGAGGTGTGGCCGGGCCCGTCGGTATTTCCCGATTTCACGCAGAGCGCCACGCGCGCGTGGTGGGGAAGCCTGTACGGCGATTTCGTCGCGGCGGGAATTTCCGGCTTCTGGAATGACATGAACGAGCCCTCGGTGTTTCAGACGGCGAGCAAGACCATGCCGCTCGATACCCGGCATCGCATTGCCGAGTCCCCGTTTGCGCCGCGCACCGCGACCCACGAGGAAATCCACAACATCTACGGAATGCAGAATTCCCGCGCCACCTTCGACGGCTTGCAGGCCCTGAAGCCGCACGAACGGCCCTTTGTGATGACGCGGGCGAGCTACGCCGGCGGCCAGCGCTACGCGGTCACCTGGACCGGCGACAACAGCTCGACGTGGAATCATCTGAGTCTCGCGATCACCCAGCTGCTCAATCTCGGCATGAGCGGCTTCGCCTTCAGCGGCGCCGATGTCGGAGGCTTCGTCGGCGCGCCGAGCGCCGACCTCTTGACCAAGTGGATCGAGATCGCGGCCTTCACGCCCATCATGCGCATCCATTCGGAGAAGGGCTCTCCCCGACGAGAACCCTGGGTGGACGGTGAGCGGCATACGGCGATCCGCCGCCACTTCATCGAGGAGCGCTATCGATTGCTGCCGTACCTGGTTGCGCTGGCCGATGAAAACGCGCGCACCGGTGCTCCGCTGATGCGGCCGCTGTTCTATGAGTTTCCCGATGTCCTGGATGGCCCGTGCGAACAGCCGACGGCGTTCATGCTCGGCGATCGACTGCTGATCGCTCCGCCGCCGGTGTTCGAATCGCCGAGCGACTACACGGTCTGTCTTCCGGCCGGCGGATGGTATGACTTTTGGACGGGCGCGGAGCTGAACACGGCGTTCGCCGGCGCCGCGGCCGCGCAGCGCGTGAGCGTCACGCCGGCCCTCGATCGGCTGCCGGTGTTCGTGCGCGCCGGGGCGATTCTGCCGCGTCAACCGCTGGTGCAGAGCACCGCGGAGGCGCCGCAAGGTCCGTTGACTCTGGACATCTATCCGGGGGAGGGCTGCCGCGGCGAAATCTACGCGGACGACGGGCACAGCACGGCCTATCGGCAGCAGGGTTTTTTGCGGCAGATCGTGCGCTGCGCACGCACCGATGACGGCATGGTGGTCGAGTTCGACGCTCGTGAAGGTCAGTTCCAGCCGTGGTGGCGCCAGATCGATGTGCACGTGCATGGTTGGACGGGATCGGCGCGCGTGGATCTGGATGGCAAACCATTGGGGGATCGGGCGCTTACGCTGACCGGGGCGTCGCAGGGTCAGGCCGGAACGCTGCAGGTTCGAATCGATGACCAGCGCGGGCCGTCGCGGCTGTCGATCAGCCGCCCGCAGAAATCCGCCGATCGTTCGAGCGAACTCAAGTGGCGCGATCGGCAGGTGTCGGTTTCCGTCGAGCCGGGGGCGGTGGAGGCACCGGAGGGTTCGCAGCATGCGGGCGAGCGTCGCGCTTATCGGTTTTCCAAGACATCGGACGGCGGCGGAGCGTCCCTGAGGCTGGTCGCGGAGACGCCGGGACAGCCCTACCTGCGCAGCGGCAATGTGCTGTTCGACGGTCTGTTTGCCATGGGTGTGGCCGATGCAGAGCTCGACCACGTGTCGGAAATCCGCGATGACGCCTTCAATCGCGGCCTACCCATCGAATGCCAGTGCTTCGAGACCGGCGAGAAGTGGCCCTATGTCTGGACTCGAGACATATCCTATTCGGTCGATCTCGGTCTCGCGAGCGTCGATCCGCAGCGGGCCCTGAATTCATTGCTGTTCAAGACGTCGAGCGTTCGCGCGGATCTGGTGAGCGATCGGCTGAAACCCGTCAACGTCGTCGCACAGGATACAGGGAGCGGCGGGAGCTGGCCCGTCAGCACCGATCGAGCCGTGTGGATACTGGCGGCGAGCGATGTATTGGAACAATTGCCTGCGGCCGACCGGCGGGTTCTCGCTCGCCGACTCTATTCCGTGGCGCGCGACACCATCGAACAGGATCGCCGTTTTGCGTTCGATGAGTATCCGGGTCTGTATCGCGGCGAGACTTCATTCCTCGATTGGCGCGAACAGAATTATCCTGAGTGGACGCGCAACGACGTCTCGAGCATTGCCGGCGGCTATGCCTTCTCCACCAATGTTCTGCACGCAATCGCGCTCGACCGAACAGCGCAGCTCGCGCGCGAGCTGGGCGACTCTCGGGCCATTCGCTACCGGACATGGGCGCAGGATTTGCGGCGCGCGATCAATGCGCGATTCTGGCAGGCGGCGTCGGGACTGTACTCGAGCTATCTCGGCGCAGAGCCCAATTCCGTGCCGTCGCGGTCCTATGATTTGCTGGGCCTGTCGCTCGCCATCATTCACGGCATCGCGGATGGAAGCCAAGCGCGCTCCATTCTGCAGCACTACCCGATCAGCGCGGCCGGCCCGCCGGTGGTTTGGCCGGAACAGCCCGGCATCGCCATCTATCACAACCGCGCCATCTGGCCGTTCGTCACCGCCTATGCGCTGCGGGCGGCGAAGTCCGCGCAACACGCGGAATTGGCGGGCGAGCTGGCCGAGTCGTTGATCCGGGGGTCCGCGCTGTCGCTGTCGAATATGGAGAACTTCGAGTTCCTGACCCAACAGGCAAGGTTCGAGGACGGAGCTCTGTCGGGGCCCGTGATCAACTCCGCGCGGCAATTATGGTCCGTCGCGGGCTACCTCAGCATGGTGCTCGATACCTTGTGGGGGCTGGAAGTCCACGACGGCCGATTGACGGTCAAGCCATGGTTGCCCGGCCGCATCGCGCAGGCGCTGTTCGGCGGTCAACGCTCGCTGGCGCTGCATGATGTCCGCATGGGCGGCGCTTCGTTGAATGTCACGTTGGAGCTGCCGAGGGAGTGGCCGTCGTCGGGCTGGCTCGAAGCTGCGACGGTATCGCTCAATGGCGAGCGATTGAGCGGAACGACGATCGACCTTCGCCGGCTTCGGTCTGGCGGCCCCCGCGAATTGCGAGTCACGATGCGGCCGGTCACCGGAGAGGCTCAGGCGGTGACCTCGATTCCCTTCGACGATTCCCGGCAGCTCACAGCGGCGCAGCGGCGCGCGGTGTTCGCCCCGCCGTCATCGGTATTGCTGATCGCGTCGCGCGGAGGCGCCGGCGTGAGCTTGACGTGGCAGGGCGTGGAGCCGGGAGCCACCGTCCAGATTTTCAAGAACGGTCAGCAGCTCACGGCGAGCGCGGCGGGCGGGCGGTTCGAGGACGGCGCAGTGCCCAGTGGGGGCATGGAGTGCTATTCCCTGACGCAGCGCTTCGAGGACACGGGCCTCACCTCGCTCTCGAGCCGCCAGTCCTGCGTTGCCGACTCCGGACCGATCACCCTGAGTTCGAATGACGGCAGCGCAATGCGCGTGATCGACGGCGTCGCGCAATACAAGGATTGGGGCTTGCCGTCCGCCGAACTTCGCTCGAATTTCACTCCCCGCGCCTCGGGGTGGTATCGCTTCGAACTCAAATACGCGAATTCTCAGGGTCCGATCAATACCGGGATCACCGCGGCCGTCAAAAGCGTCGCGGCGCGCTGTGGGGGCGAAGCGGAACAGTTGGGCGGCATCGTGATGCCGCACACGGCCGTCGCGGGGTCGTGGGGATATTCGACGGGATTCTTCTTCAAGGCCCGCGCGCAGGCGCCATGCGAGCTGCGAATCGCGGACGGCTTCAACATGTCCTACCTGGAGTCTTTTGCGCGCTACACCGGAGGACGCGGCGGCGAGTCCGGCGCGCTCAATCGGGCCGACATCGCGGCGGCGCAGATCGACATGATCGGCGGCGCTCCCCTCATCAGCCGGCAAAGCCGCGGGCATCCAGCGCCCTTGCTCTGACATGCACGGTACGGGCGTCGAGACGAGGGCGTCCAAGCCCGTTCTGACATTTGCACAAATCTGGAACATGTGTTTTGGATTTCTCGGCCTGCAATTCGGATTCGCGCTGCAGAACGCCAATGTCAGCTGGATTTTCCAGTCCCTGGGGGCCGACCTGGATCAGATTCCGATCATGTGGATCGCGGCGCCGCTGACGGGGCTGTTGGTCCAACCGGTGATCGGCTACGCCTCGGATCGGACGTGGACCCGGTTGGGCCGGCGCAAGCCTTACTTCGTCGTCGGTGCCGTTCTCGCGGCGAGCGCCCTTTGGCTGATGCCGCGTGCGCCGACGCTTTGGTTTGCCGCGGCATTGCTGTGGGTGCTGGATGCGTCCATCAATGTGTCGATGGAGCCGTTCCGTGCATTCGTCGGCGACCAGCTGGCGCCGCCGCAGCGCCCCTTGGGTTACGCGATGCAGAGTTTCTTCATCGGCGTGGGGGCCGTCGTCGCAAGCGCACTCCCATGGATACTGGCGCACGCAGGTTTCAGCAATAGCGGCGCCTCGAGCGAAGGACTGGCCGTGATCCCCGACACCGTGCGCTATGCGTTTGACGCCGGCGCGGTGGTGCTGCTGCTGGCCATGCTGTGGACCGTGCTGCGCACGCGGGAGTATCCGCCGGAACAGCTGCAGTCATTCAGCGATGCACAGCCGCCGGCCGCGCTGTCGCCGCCCGCGTCCGGCACCTCCGGGCTGCGGCGCGGCGTGCTGTGGAGCGGTGGTGGATTGACCGGGATTGCCCTGGTGGAAAGCCTTGGCCTGGACCGGCAGCTGTACCTGGTCTGCGCCGGCTCGCTGTTGTGGGGCCTCGCGCTGTTGACGCACCGATTCACGCACGGGCAGGGTGGGTTCGGCACGGTGATGCGCGATCTCGATGCGATGCCGGATACCATGCGGCGCCTCGCCCCGGTGCAATTTTTTTCGTGGGTGGCTCTGTTCGCCATGTGGATTTACACCACTGCCGCCGTGACGCAAGTGCACTTCGGTTCGAGCGATCCCCGCTCGGACGCATTCAACCAAGGCGCCATCTGGGTGGGTGTGCTGTTCGCCGTGTACAACGGTTGCGCGGCTGTGGCCGCCGTCTTCATTCCGATGTTGGTGCAACGGGTGGGCCTGCGATGGAGCCACTTGATCAATGTCTGGATCGGCGGGGCTGCGTTGCTGTCCTTCCTCGTTATCCGCAATCCCTACTGGCTGCTGGCGTCGATGGTGGGTGTGGGCATCGCATGGGCGTCGATCCTATCGCTGCCGTATGTGCTGCTGTCGGACAGTGTGCCGGCGCAGAAAATGGGACTGTACATGGGGATATTCAATTTTTTCATCGTCATTCCGCAATTGGTGGCGGCGAGCGTGCTCGGGCTGCTACTCAAAGGGCTGTTCGGCGGCGCCCCGATCTATGCGCTCGCCATCGGGGGCGTGAGTTTCTTTGTATCGGGCGTCCTGGTCCTGCGGGTTGCCGAACCGAAGAGGGACGAGGAGTCTGTCTGAGTAGACAGACTCCTACCCCGCGCGCCGCGGCAATTCTGCTCCGCAGGATTGCCGCACCACCAGGCGAGCGGGAAATACCGTACCCGTGGCCGGTTCCTCGGCGATCAGCTTGAGCAGGGTTTCGACCAACGCTTCCCCCGCGCGGCGCGTGTCCTGCACGACCGTGGTGAGCGGCGGATTGGCGAGGCTCGCCGCGGGTATGTCATCGAATCCGATCACCGCCACCTCAGCCGGTATTGCGATGCCCTGATCCCGCAACGCGTGCATGGCGCCCAGGGCGATCAGATCCGATGCGGCAAATATTCCATCGAAGGGTTCTTTGCGGCTCAGCAACTCGCGCGCCGCCCGGTAGCCGGACTCTTCAGTGGTAATCGCATCGACCCGCAAAGCCGGTACGGCGCGCCCGCCCGCTTCTTCGATCGCCGCCGCATAGCCGCGGTAGCGTTCGAGAAATTCCGGGTAGTGATTCGACGCATCGCCGAGAAACGCCAATCGGCGGCGCCCATGCGTCAGCAGGTGTTTCGCGGCGTCGTATCCGCCCTTGAAATTATCGCAGCCGATGGAGATGCCCGGTTGGCCCTCCAGCACCGCGCCCCACCTCACGAAGTGCGTGCCCTGTGCGACCAGCTGCTCCAGCCGGGATCTGTATTCCACGTAGTCGCCATAGCCCAGCAAGATGATGCCGTCGGCTTTCTTGCTGTCTTCATAGGTGACATGCCAATTGCCGGACAGCTCCTGGAAGGAGATCAGCAAATCGTAGCCGCGTTGCGCGCTGGCCCGTGTGATCGATCCCAGCATGGACAAAAAGAACGGATTGATGAGCGAATCATCCGGGGTCGGATCCTCGAAGAACAACAGCGCGATCGTGTTCGAATGCTGGGTGCGAAGATTGGAGGCATTCTTGTCGACCGTGTAATTCAGCTTGTGCGCAATGTCCTCGATGCGCTTGCGGGTCTCTTCGTTGACTGTCGGACTGCCGCGCAACGCGCGCGACACCGTCGATTGCGACACCCCCGCGAGGTAGGCGATATCGATGGAAGTGGCCTTGCCGGTCATGCGCTCAATTATGTCCCGAGAGCCACTGCACTGCCAGTTTGGTCCCTCGGGAGGGTTGAACGCGCGTTTTGGTCCCCGGACCACGCAGTCGCCGGATGCAGACGCACGAAACGACTCGCGTTTATATTTCCCCTTTGTGTCAAACTTTTCCGCGACGAGTGAGTCTTTCTGAAGATACCGATGACAAAGGGAGATCACGGATGGCTTCACGTTTCTTCGCAATCGGCACCCTCGCAGCATTGACGGCGATCGCGGCGGCCGCCGCCGTTTCGTCGTTGCGACACCCGCACTTGCGGCCGGACGCGATACCGGGCCATGCGCCCCTGCACGCATTCGGCAGCCGCAGTGCGCAGCAGCGTCAAAGTGCTGCCGGTGCCAAATTCGACGGTGCGCTCGCGGATCTGGCGCGTCACGCGTCCCTGGCGCGTCCGGACCATACGATCGAAGACCTGCAATCGCTGGCTCCCGCGGTGCGCTTCAAACAGACTGCGGCGGACGCGGCACCGCTGGTGCTCATCGACGCGGTCACGCGCGGCGACCCGCAGCAGCTGAAGGCGACACTGGTTGCGTTGGGTCTGCAACATCCTTCGGTGTATTCAAATGATGTGGGCGGCTGGCTCCCGGTGTCGCAGCTCGATGCCGCGGCCGGCAGCGCCGAGGTTCATTCCCTTCGCGCCGCGATGTCGCGAACGCGCAGCGGAGCGGTGACGTCCCAGGGCGATTTCGTGCAGCACAGCGACGTGTTGCGCTCGGCGAATTCGCTCACCGGTGCGGGCGTTACCGTGGGCGTACTCTCGGACAGCTATGACTGCTATGCGGTTTACGCGGCGAATCATGTTCCCGCCGCGGGCGCCGCCGGCTATGCCAACAACGGATTTCTAGCCACTGCGGCCGGCGACGTTTCGACCGGCGATCTGCCGGCGGGCGTCATGGTGCTCGAGGAGGCGGAAGCCGGCAACGGAGGCTGCATGAACTACGGCGCACCGACCCGGCTGCCTTTCGGCGATGAGGGCCGTGCCATGCTGCAGATCGTGCATGACGTCGCGCCGGGCGCGAGCCTCGCCTTCTACACCGCGGAGAACAGCGAGGCCGATTTCGCAAATGGCATCACTACTCTGGCCGCTTCGGTTGCCTCGGGCGGCGCGGGAGCCAAGGTCATCGCCGACGATGTGGGCTATTTCGACGAGCCTTTTTTCCAAGATGGCATCGTGGCCCAGGCGATCGATACGGTCGAAGCGAGCGGGGTGGCGTATTTTTCCGCCGCGGGCAATGACGGAACGCTGGCGTACGACAACACCGCGCCGAGTTTCGCCACGCTGTCGAACAGCGCACCGAATGCGGGTGAGTACTTGCTGAATTTCGATGCATCGGGCGCTACGACGACGACATCCTTGCCGGTGACCATCGCCGCGCTGATCCCGGGAGAATTCATTGCCATCGTCGTCGAGTGGGACCAGCCCTATGTCACCGGTGCGGTCCCCGTCAACGGTGTCGTCACCAGCACCGGCGCGACCAGTCATATCAATGTGTGCCTCACGGGTGCGACCGGCAACGACGTCATCACCGACTACAACGGCAACCCGACCACCTGCACGGGCGCGAATGCGACGGGTGCGGATTCTTATCAGATCATGATCGTCGGCAATCCAGCCAACGCCAGCGGCAACACCAAAGCGGAGACGTTGAACATCCAGGTCGGACTCGCGGACGGCACCGCGGCGCCCGGACGCATCAAAGTCGCGGTCGAGGACGACGGAGCGGGCAGCACCATCAATGCCTTCCAGACCAACAGCGCCACTCTTCAAGGGCATCCCGGCGCCGCCGGCGCCGCGGCCGTGGGTGCGGCATTGTATTTCGATACGCCGGCTTGCCTCACCACGCCAGCAATACTCGAGAACTATTCGTCCGCGGGAGGCACGCCGATTTTATTTGACGCCACCGGCGCTCGGCTCGCGACAGCGGTGGTGCGTCAGAAACCGGATTTCGTCGGAGCCGATGGCGCCAACGACACGTTTTTAGGCTTTACTTTGGCCTCGGATTCCCCGCCCTTTCCGTCGAATGGGCTACTGAACACCACGATTACCGCCTGCCAGAACCATCCCAGCTATCCGAATTTCTTCGGGACCTCGGCCGCGACGCCGCATGTGGCGAGCATCGCGGCCCTGATGCTGCAGGCCAATCCGGCGCTCACGCCGACGCAAATTTACGACGCGTTACGCAATAGCGCGTTGCCCATGGGCGCCACGACACCGAACTACGACTCCGGCTATGGCTTCGTGCAGTCGGATGCCGCATTTGCGCTCACGCCCCAAGTGGTGCCCCCCGCGCCCACCTTGACCCTGGCTGCGAGTTCCATCGTCGTCGGTTCTTCGACGTCGATTACCTGGGCCTCGGCGAACACGAAGAGCTGCACCGCATCGGGCAGTTGGAACGGGGCATTGGCGAGCAGCGGCAACCAGCCCCTGACACCCACCGCGGCCGGCACCGACACCTATACGCTGACGTGTGCAAACGCCGTAGGATCATCGGCCGCAAGCTCGGTTACATTGACGGTCACGCCGCCGCCGAGCTCCGGCGGCGGCGGCGGAGGCGCCCTCGATCTGCTGGCGCTGCTGGGTCTTGCGGGTGTTGGTGTCGCGCGGATTCGCCGTTTGCGGCCGCGCGAAACCGCGTAGGAATCGCCGCGGCGCGCATGCTAGGCTAGTCGCGTGGAACACATCGTCATGCAAAAATTGCCGCACCATGGCTGCCGTGGCGCCGGCGCCGCGGCGCTCATAGCCGTACTGGGATTCGCGAGCGCAACCGTTGCGCAAGCCACGGTATATGCGCTCACGAGCCCGGAGGCGACCGTGGTCGGTGAGGACCAGACTGTCGAGACGGTCTATACGGACACGCTGTACGATCTGGCAAGAAAGCTCAGCTTAGGGTCGGAGGAGCTGATTCGAGTCAATCCGGGCGTCGACCCCTGGCTGCCGGGTGCCGGCAAGAAGCTCGTGGTACCCGGCCGCCACATTCTGCCGCCCGGACCGCATGAGGGCATTGTGGTCAATCTGCCCGAGCACCGGCTCTATTACTTTCCCAAGCCGAAACGCGGCGGCCCGATCGAAGTCATCACTTACCCGGTCAGCATCGGCAAGATGGATTGGAGCACGCCGCTGGGGCTTACCCGCGTGATTGCGAAGCAGAAGGATCCAACGTGGTTTCCGCCCGAATCGGTCCGCAAAGAGCATGCCGAGGCGGGCGATCCGCTGCCCGCGAAAGTGCTGCCGGGACCCGCAAATCCTTTGGGGGCCTATGCCATGCGGCTGGCTGCGGGGAACGGCACATACTTGATCCATGGCACGAACAACCCGATCGCGGTCGGGCTTGCGGTGACGCATGGCTGCATCCGCATGTATCCGGACGACGTTGCCGCACTGTTTCCTCTGATTCCGGTGGGCACGCCGGTGCACCTCATCAACGAACCGGTCAAGGAAGCCTGGGTCAATGGCGAACTGCTGCTGGAAGCGCATCCGCCCGTGGATACGCAGGGACAGAGCTTTGAACCGAACGTCGATCAGTTCGCCGAATTGCTGCGCACCCATGTCGGTGAAACGACGGTCGCGATCAATTGGGACTATGCACGCGAAGTGCTGCAGAAAGCGGATGGTGTGATCGCCACGGTGGCGCTCGAAGCGGATGATCCCAACGCGCCTGCACCCGCGTCCATGCCGGCATCCGAGCCCGCACCGGCATCCGGACCCGCGCAGGCACCCGCAGCCGAGCCCGCGCCAACGGCTCCGGCTGTGCCGTCGGATGGTCGCGCCGGCGGCGCTGCCAAGGCATCGGGCACTGGGCAGTAGCACGCGCCAATCGATCCATGCGGCCCGGCCCGGCGGATGGGTCGCCTTGAGTGCATTGGGCGTAGTCTTTGGCGACCTTGGCACCAGTCCGCTGTACACGCTGCAAACCGTGGTGCTGGCCACCGGCGGACGATTCACCCCGCACAGCGCACTCGGCATCCTATCGCTGATCGTGTGGACCTTGATCGTGACGATTTCGATCAAGTACTGCCTGTTCGTCATGCGCGCCGACAATCGCGGTGAAGGCGGAATTCTGGCCTTGATGTCTCTGATCGGCGCGAACGGTTTCACGCCCGGATTCAAACTCTTGACCGGCATGGGATTGCTGGGCGCCGCACTGATCTATGGCGACGGCGTCATCACGCCGGCCATTTCGGTCTTGAGTGCGCTCGAGGGCGTCAACGTCGTAACGAGTGACTTCAAACCCTTTGTCATGCCGGCGGCGGTCGTGATTCTTCTATGCCTGTTCGCCGCGCAGCGCTACGGAACCGAGAAAATTGGCCGCGCATTCGGGCCTGTGATGATGCTGTGGTTCGTGGTTATCGCGGCGCTCGGGATCGCATCGATCGCGCGGCATCCGGGGGTCATCGCCGCGCTCGATCCGCGGTTCGCGGTGGAGTTCCTGGCACGCTCGGGAAGCGCCGGATTCCTGGTGCTCGGCGGCGTGTTTCTGTGCATCACGGGCGGCGAAGCGCTATACGCCGATATGGGCCATTTCGGCAAGGGCCCGATCCGCGGTGCCTGGTACGGCATCGTGCTGCCGGCGCTGCTTCTCAGCTACGCCGGGCAGACCGCCTTTTTGATGGACAGGGGAACGGTCACGGGCAATCCGTTTTTTCAAATCGCGCCGACTTGGTCCATTTATCCCCTGGTGGTGCTGGCAACCATAGCCACCATCATCGCCAGCCAGGCCATCATCACGGGCTCGTTTTCCATGACCCGGCAGGCAATGCAGCTCGGCTGGCTGCCGGGTGTTGCGATCCGGCAAACCTCGGATCGCATCTACGGTCAGATCTATGTTCCCGTGGTCAACTGGCTGCAGATGGTGGCAACGATCGCGACGACCATTGCCTTCGGCAGCTCGGATCGGCTCGCGGGCGCCTACGGCACCGCGGTGTCGACTACCATGCTGCTGACCAGCTTTTTGCTGTACCGGGCCATGCGCCATGTGTGGCAGTGGCCGGTCGCCGTCGCGTTCGCCGCCGCCGGCATCTTTGTCGCCGTGGACGGAAGTTTTTTCCTCGCCAATCTTCTGAAGATTGCGGAGGGCGGTTGGCTGCCCTTAAGTTTCGCCGCGGTGCTGTTCGTGATCATGATCACGTGGCGCACCGGAACCAACGCCATTCGCGCAGCGCTCGTGCAATCGCCGCAGGCTGCGGACCGGTTTTTGGCCGATCTCAAGAGCGGCGTGATTCCTCGGGTGGAAGGCACGACGGTTTTCTTGACCAGAAGCACGCAGAAGGTGTCGCGGCTCATCATGGATCAAGTGCGTTTCACCGGAGTTTTGCCGCGGCACACCATCGCTCTCAGCGTGATATTCGAGAACATTCCGCGCATTTCGGGCCCGAACTGCAGCGTCATCGACAGCGTCGGCGAGGGCCTGTGGCATGTGGCGGCACGCTTTGGATTTTTCGAAATCCCGGATTTACGTCGAGCTCTCAATCAGGTTCACGGGCTCGACGCGGCGGTCGATTTCGAGGAAGCCCTGTTCGTGGGGACCCGGGACCTCATCGTGCACAAGCCGGAAAACCCAGCCTTCAGAAGCTGGCGCCTGACGCTGTTCGCGTTTCTCTACCGCAACTCGGTGAAAGTGGTCGATCGTTTTAATCTACCGCCCCACAACGTGATCGAGATTGCGAGGCAAATCGAGATCTAGGCTCAACGGCGCGGTGACCGAGCCCGCTTGGGCTGCGAATCCGAGCTGGTACCTAGTCGCAACCGACGATCGAATGATCCCGCCCGCCGCTCAGCGCTTCATGTCGCAGCGTGCTGGCTCCAGCGTCGTCGAGGTGAAAGGCAGCGGCGCGGACCAAGTTACATTGACGTGGAATCGAACTGGGCTATCGAACATCACCGTCCGCTAGCGCTTTGCGGGCTCTGAATGCCGCGACGCAGATTGGCAAGTCGCTGAACATTCTCGGGATCGTTCCGCCATGGGCGCCGCGCATCGAATTGCCATAGTCTTTCCAGAAGCGCTCGCAATATCCGGGATCATTGTTGTGATCCGCCTTGCATTTCGCTATCTCCACATCGCGCAGCGGCTTGATCTTGGCTTCCCGCTCCGCCTCGCACTCAGCTTCGAGCGCCGCGACGTCGCTCGCCTGATCCGCAAAGACGAGGGCTGGGTTCCCCCAGACGACGAGCATGGCTGCGATAGCAAGCCGTCGACGATTCCAAGAAACCTGAGATAGGGGCAGCAGCATCCCGTGTCAGCTGATCATTCCAGCGAGACCGCCCCAACCGCCCTTGCCTTGCGCCTGGGCAGCATCGACGACGACCTTCTGGTACTGCCTGAACGTGGCCGCGTCGGCCAGGTCGGTCTTAACGCATTGCAGCAGCATGTTCGAACGATTCTTGTCCTTCTGCATATCGTGGCTCACCTTCTCGACGGGTCCATACACCTGTGCGTATCCGAAGGTGGTCAGGCCGATCAGTTCACGTCCGGTCACGTTGAATATCCGGTCGATTGCGTCGCTGGGGTTGTAGGATTGGTTGATCACCGCGGCCTGGACGTCAGAGACAAGCTCGAAGTTCACGTGCCCGTGTATCCCGCCCAGTATCCACGCGTCGTTGACGAAGATGCTCCAGTCCTTCTCGCGTAGCACGCTGCCCTTGCTCGAGTTGTCGGTCTTGCCGACCAATTCGATCGCCCGGTCGAGATCACCTATCCGACCAGCGACGAGTCGGTTATTCGTGGGGCTCGCCGCATTGCAGTAAACCTGCCAGCAGATCATCTTTTGAGTTTCGGACAGCGATGCCAGTTCAGACCTGAAGGTGGCTTCCTTGTACATACGAGTGTCTCCGTTTCTGCCGACCCTGACCCGGACGTCAATCGATTTTGCGCTTGGCGGCGCCCACTCACAAGAGTCGAGTCGCGTTCACGCCCCGCTCCCCGTAGATGCATTGGAATTCTGCTAAATTGGATCTGCCCATGCAATCGCGACTC
>Ga0210408_10001550_pt1 | contig 23909 bp, 22 predicted proteins | sample IncBWH4MmetaG_FD_155471 | JGI IMG/M metagenome (GOLD analysis project Ga0210408, IMG submission 155471) | Forest soil microbial communities from Barre Woods Harvard Forest LTER site, Petersham, Massachusetts, United States - Inc-BW-H-4-M | ecosystem: Environmental > Terrestrial > Soil >...
AACTGACGGCGCGATTCGAGAAACCGAAGGAACCGATCCGCGTAAAAGTCGATCGGCCGTTTCTCTACGCGATCCAACATGTACCGAGTGGCGCGTGTTTGTTCATCGGCCGCGTGACCGATCCGCGGTGATGTTGCAGCGGCGTCGCTCTGTCGAGGCGCACGGCGACTGAGCGTCGTGGCTACAGCAGCGCGGCATAACTCAACTCACCGTTCACAATTCTCGCGGCCGACGTGAATGGATGAGGTTCGACTTTGTTGTGATCGAGGATGTGGAGCACTTCGACGCCACGCGCTTTCAAGTAATCCGAAATCAGCGAGCGATGACAACGCCACCAGACCGCTTCCGCGCACATGATCGCGGTGGGCCCCGTTTTTTCCGTAAGTTCAACTAGTCGCTCGACGCCTTTGCGAAAATCTCCCGTTTCCATGTAATCCGCGTAGCCGCGAAACATTTCGTTCCGCCACGCGGTGTTCCTTGAATCCGATTTTGGCTTTCGTCGGCCGCCAAGCTCGGGAAAATGTTCGTACGGAGTTCCAGCTTCGTTCAATGACTTCGCCAACGCTTCGCGTCCGAACTGCGGATAACGCTTTGAGCCTGGATACATCCGCACATCCGCGACGAGTTTGATTCCGTTTTCGTTCAGCAAAGAAACGAAGATGTCGATCTTGCGCGTCGAATGGCCAATCGTCCAAATGCGCGGTACTTGATCTGAAATTTCTGAATTTGTGAACAACATGTGCCGAGCTGTGAATAAGGTTTTTTGGATTTTTATCGTAATCCGTTGCAGATTTTTTTAAGAGATTTTTGAATACGCTGGAGGTAAATCGATGCGACTAAGAAAAGCACGGGTTAGAAAGTATCGCAGCATTCGCGATACCGGTTTGTTTGATGTCGAACCGGGAAAAACAATTCTAGTCGGGCCCAACGAGGCGGGGAAAAGCGCGCTGCTGGAAGCGTTGCAACGGATCAATCCGCCGGGCGGCATCCGTGTCTTTGACGCACTACGCGATTATCCGCGCTCAGAGTTCAGCGACATCGTGGCGGGAAAGGTTCGTCTCGAGGAAGCGACGATCGTGGAAGCTCATTTCGAGCTTGAAGCGGCAGACAAAGAGGCGATCCAGCCGGAGTTTCACGAGTGCCGCTACATTTTTGGCCGTCGAGTGGACAACAGCGCCTGGCACAGTCTCGAAGCGGGACCGTCGGCGCTAAAGTTTGTTGATCTAAAAAGAGATTTCGTGCGTTTGTTCGCACACGTCGATTCGCGCGTGCCGCGCGGGTCGGACGGACTTGCACCAGCCACACTTCCGAGCGCCCTCTTTGCGGCGGCCACGAAAGGCTGGGAAGACGCGGACGAAATAAAAGGCGAACGCGCGGCCACAGTAAAGAAGTGGCTCGACAAAATTTTCATGCTGATCGAAGACGACAACGCGGAGGAAGAGAAACGCTACGATGAATTGATGGCCGCTGTCACGCTCGAGGAGCGCCGGCTCGCAGCTCTCAGAACGCTTCACCTCCGCCTGCCGGTGTTCGTGCGGTTCCGTGATTATTTTCGAGTGCGACCGCTCATTCACCTCGAGCATCTTGCCCACCGGCTGGAAACGAATGTTCTCGATGGCGATTACTACGACTACGGCAACCAATGCCTTTTGCGCCTGCTCGGATTCAGCGCGCGCGAACTATCGGACCTGGGAAAAGCGCCGGAGCCGAAGGCGGGCGACGTCGAAGCCTGGCGGCAGTATCGCGATCAGCTCGACCGCCGCGCCTATCAGCTCAACTCGGCGAGCGTGCAATTGAGCGAGGAATTACGCAGCGTTTGGAAACCGGACGCGAAACGCGCGGAAGCCGATCGCCTGCGGATCGTGGCCGACGGCCAGTATCTCAAAGTGGTCGTGGAAGACGATCTCGGCGTCGAAATCGAACTCGACCAGCGCTCGGAAGGCTTTCAATGGCTGGTTTCATTTTTTGTGGTTTTCTTTGCCGAATCAGCCGACAAGCACAAGAACGCAATTCTGCTTCTCGACGAACCCGGCTTGAGCTTGCACGGACTCAAGCAGCAGGAATTTCGATCGACCATCTCGCGCCTGTCGCAAACGAACCAACTCATCTACACAACCCACTCACCGTTCCTGGTCGGGCCGGATGAATTGAACCTGGTGCGCGTGGTGGAAATGACCGATCGCAACAAGGGCACGAAAGTGCGCACGAACGTCACCGCCGAAGATCCGGCCGCGTTGCTGCCGCTTCAGGAATCGCTCGGTTACGATCTCGCCCAGACGTTGTTTTCGCAGAACCGGAATCTCTTGCTCGAGAGCCTCACTGATTTTTGGTACATCGAGGCCGTGTCGCAAATGCTCCGCGATGCCGGCATTATCGATCTCAATCAACGCATCGAGCTGATGCCGACCAACGGAGCGGCGAAGGTGGCCTATTTCGCCACAATTCTTCACGCGAAAAAACTCAAGGTCGCGGCGTTGCTGGATTCCGATACGGAGGGCGACCGGGCCATTAGTCAGGATGAATTGGTGGAAGCACTGGGGCAAAAGGCGATCCTCCGGACAAAAGACGCCGGCAACGGCGTAAAGACTCACCGGGTCGAGGACCTGCTCCGCCAGACGCTTGTTCGCGTTGGAAAGAACCGGCTGGGCTGGGATGTCGCCAACGCCGCGGCCGAGCAACGCGACCGCTCGATTGTGGAGCTTTTCACCAACGAGATCACCGATTTTTCGCGCTACAAGCTGGCCAAAGCATTTCTGCGCTGGACCCGCGATCATAACGCGTCCGACCTGTCGGAGGACGAACGCGCGGCCTGGAAAAGATTGATCGAGAAAATCAACGTCACTCTTAGATAGATTCGTTAGCCGTCGAGATCACCGATTTGGTTTCGGAGGCGCGGTCGCTTCGGCCATCGACTTCAGCATTCGGCCGAGATCACTGTTGGTTGAGATAACGGCAGTCGTGTCCTTCTCGAAAGCGGCGCGCATAACATCCAGACTGCGAAGGAACGTGTAGAGTTCCTGCGCATCAGGCGAATTAAAAGCAGCGGCGTAAATGCTGGCAGCCTCAGCATCAGCTTTCCCTTCAATCTCGAGCGCATTCTTGGCCGCCGTCGAACTGATGGCCGCAACGTCGCTTTCCTTTTGGCCGCTGATGTTTGCGGCTTCACCACGGCCTTCCGATCGGAATCGTGCTGCGATCTGATGCCGCTCGCTCGACATGCGCTCGATGATTTTCTCAGCGACTGCGGGATTGTATTTGCTGCGCTTGAAGCGTTCGTCCAACAGCTCAATCCCAAAGTCGGCAATCTTCTGTCGGGTGCGTTCAGTGATTTGGCGTTCGATCTCGCCGCGGCCAACCTCGATGTCGGGAATCGAGCTTGGCAAAAGTGTGCCGCTTTTCTCAAGTTCTTCGTCGCGCAGAGGCTTCCGGCCCTTGGTCACACGAATTATTTCGACCAGATCGTGCGTGGCGACGGCTGTCCGGGTTTCGCTACCCAGAATATCATCGAGCCGCGAGAGCGCGCTACGCTCATCGTTCAGTCGGTTATAATAGAGAATCGGATCACTGATGCGCCACCGAGCGAAGCAATCGACTATAATATAGAGTTTGTCCTTGGTCGGGCATTCAGTCGGTGGGCCATCCCAAGCTAGGATTCGTTTATCAAAGCGGACGGTCTTGTCGATGATCGGCAGTTTCGTTTTTAACCCGGGAGTCGTGATGGTCCGAACGATCTTGCCGAAACGCGTAACAATGACGGTCTCGTATTGGTGAACCGTGAATAGAAACGCTCCCCATTTGAACGCGCTGAGAATGAAGATGAGACCAAGGATCGACATGAACCGGCTCTGCAACATTCGGATAGTCCATGAGACGGTCGCCGGCGGCGGTGTGGAATCGATCACGTTCATCGAGATTTTTCGGCTTGCTCCGACGGCACGAGCGGAAGCGTCGAGAGAACATTCTTTAGACTGTCGTCGATAATGATTTTCTTTTGCAGATTGGGCAGGATTGCTTGCATTGCTTCGAGATAAAGTCGGCGCCGGGTTGCTTCCGGCGCTTTGCGATATTCCGCGAACAGCAGCGAAAATTTCTGTGCATCGCCCCGCGCCTCGTTCACGCGGTGGAACGCATACGCTTCCGCCTGCTTTTCCCGCTCTTTCGCTTGGCCACGGGCATTCGGGACTGCGTCGTTATAAACGGCCCACGCCTGGTTGATGGCGGTTTGTTTTTCCTGTTGCGCCTGATTGACATCGTTGAAGGCGGCCTGAACGACCGCGGGCGGGCGAACTGTTGCGAGCTGTACCTGTTGAATTTGAATTCCCAAATCATATTGCGAACAGAGTTCGGCCAATCGTTTTAGGGTCGCGCTCTCAATGTCGTGTCGCCCAATTGTGAGAACTTCGTCGACCGTGCGGTCGCCAATGACTTCCCGCATCACGCTCTCCGACAAATCGCGTAACGTGTCCTCCGGCTCGCGAGCGCCGAACAGATAAACCTTCGGATCAGTAATGCGATATTGAATGACCCAGGGCACCAACGCAGTGTTAAGGTCGCCCGTTATCATCGTCTCGGTTTCTTCCGGCTGGCGGTCGCCTTGAAAATAATTGGTCGCGTTCGGCGTGATGAACCCGAACTCGAGCTTCAACAGACGCTGAGTAGGAACGATCTCGACCTTATCGACGTATGGGATTGCGTAGGTCAAACCTGGATTGACCAATCCTTCGTAAGCGCCGAATCGAGTCCGAACGCCAACTGAGCTCGCCGGAATCGATTTGAAGCCGTGGGTTAGCGCGATGAGCGTCACGAGAATGCCGATCCACGCGATCACCCCAAGGGTCAGTCGGACCGGTTTTATCTGGAGGGTGCCGTATACAGTTCTGGGCATGACGCTCTTTATTGACCTAAACCGTGAAGACAGCGCAAGCTTTCAGTGAGAGACATCAGGCTGCGATCGCCGTTTTTGCTCCTTTTGCTTTCAACAGTTCCGGTTAACGTTCAATCCCTACAAAACAATCACCATGAAAAAATCACTGCTGTTGGCAATCGTTGGTTTCACTACATTGGCTTTCGTGAAAGGCGCGGACACACAAACGCAAACACAGCCGGCGGTCGGCCAGGCGGCGCCGGAATTTAGTTTGGCAACCAGCGACGGATCGCAGGTGAGTCTCAAGGATTTCAAAGGGAAATGGGTCATCCTCTATTTTTATCCGAAGGACATGACCAGCGGTTGCACGATGGAGGCAAAGAATTTTCAGCGCGATCTCGCGCAGTATGACAAGACCGGCGCAGTGATTCTGGGCGTGAGCGTGGACAGCGCTGATTCGCATAAAGAGTTCTGCACGAAAGAAGGTTTAACCTTCAAACTATTGGCCGATCCGGGCGGAAGAGTTTCTGCGCAGTATGGATCGACCATGGATTACAAAGGCACGACGATGGCGGCGCGGAACACGTTCCTGATTAATCCTGAAGGAAAGATCGCCAGGGTTTACACCGGAGTGAAACCTGCCGAACACAGCGAGCAGGTTTTGAAAGATTTGGCGGAACTGAAGAAAAGCTAAGCTTGTTTGCAGCCGAGACGGCCGTTCCCACATCTCAGCCGATCTTCTTGCGGAAGGTGAGCGCGCAAAAAGCGAAGAGCAGGATCGACATGATGGTGAGGATCAGCAGGTGCGGCCAGTATTCGAATAACTGCGCGCCGCGCAGAATGATCGCGCGCATCAGTGAAATGAAATAGGTTGTGGGAAGGATTGTGCCTACCGCATAGAAGATCCACGGCATTGTTTCCCGCGGAAAGACGAAGCCGGAAAAGAAAACGCTCGGCAGCATGAACGTCATCGACATTTGCAAAGCCTGCATCTGGTTCTCGGCTTTGGTGGCAACGAGGAGTCCTAGGCTGAGCAATGCGAATACATAAACAAGCGTCGTGAATATCATCGCGACGACGCTGCCGTTGATGGGAACGTGAAACAGAAACCGCATGATGAGAAAAAGAATAATGGCCATCACCATCCCGATGCAGAGATAGGGAATGAGTTTGCCGAGCATCAGGCCCCAGCGACTGAGCGGGCTGACCAGCAAAGTCTCGAGTGTTCCTTTCTCGCGCTCGCGCACAACCGCCATGGCGGTGGCAAAGACGGTACCGATTTGAAGCACGATACCAATGACCCCCGGCACGTAAAAGTTCGGGCTCTTCATTCCCGCGTTGTAAAGCATTTGCGGGCGAATATCGATCGGCATACCGCTGCGCCCGGTTTCACGAAGGAGTGATTGGAGCGATTGAGTTAGTGCGACCGATAGACCCGTGTTCATCGCCTGCAGCGCGGTGGTCGAATTCGAGCCGTCGATCAACAATTGCACCTGCGCCGGCTGCCCAGCACGCACATGCTGGGTAAACTTTGGCGGAATTTGCAGCCCGACATAAGCATCCCCTCTGCGAATCTGACTCGCCATTTCCTCGATGCTTTGGGCCTCACCGACGACGCGAAATGTCTCCGTGTTCACAAAGCGGTCGATGAACTGGCGGCTGTCAACCGTGCGGTCCTCGTTCAGAATCACCATCGCCATGTGTTTCACATCGGTATCGAGCGCGTAGCCGAACGCGATCATTTCGACCAGTGGCGGGAAAAACATGAAGAACAACGTCAACGGATCGCGCCAGACCACGATGAATTCCTTGAACAGGATTGCGCCGAGGCCGCGAAACATTTTTGCCTTCATGCCGCTTTCTTGTTTTGCTGTTCAGTTGCGGACTTCGCGCTCAGCGTGACGAAAACGTCTTCGAGCGATGGCCCTATCTGATGGATCTCGGTTTGTTCGATGCCGACGCTGCGCAGCTTTTCGTCGATCTCAGCTTTCTTGATTTTTTCATCGACCAAGAGGTGCATCGATTGACCGAACACCGTCGCGCTGCGCACCCCGGGCATTTGATGCATCGCTTGCAAAGCAGTGGTCACATGGTCGCAGGTGACATCGAGGCGACGAGTTCCCGGCGGACTCACCTCCGGCAAACGTTTCAATTCGTCCGGTTCGCCGCAAACAATCAACTTCGACATGTAAATGTAGCCGACGTGATCGCAGCGCTCAGCTTCGTCCATATAATGAGTGGTGACGAACAGCGTCATGCCCTGGGCGGCGAATTCGAAGAGTAAATCCCAAAGCTCGCGTCGCGCGACTGGATCGATGCCGGCAGTTGGTTCGTCGAGAAACAGAACGCTCGGCTTGTGCATGAGCGAGCAGGCCATGGCCAGGCGTTGCCGCCAGCCGCCGGAGAGTAACGCTGCGCGCCGATCCAGATACGGCTCCAAATGCGTCATCGCGATCATTTCATCGCGCCGTTTGTCCAAATTGTGTCCGCTCAAGCCGTAAAGTTTCCCGGCGAAAATCAGGTTCTCGTTAACGGTCAATTCGTCGTAGAGCGAAAATTTCTGGGACATGTAGCCGATGATTGGCTTGATCGATTCGGTATCGCGCACGACATCGTGACCGGCGATCCGTCCCGTCCCATCCGTCGGCTCAAGGATTCCGCACAGCATCCTGATTACCGTGGATTTTCCGGAACCATTCGGGCCGAGAAAACCGAAGATCGATCCCTTGCCGACGCTGAAAGTAACGTGATCGACTGCGGTGAATGTACCGAACCGCTTGGTCAAACCCTCACATTCGATCATCGCGCTCATTGTCGATCTTGCGTTAGTTCACGTTCGGAAAATAAACATCCGTGGCCATGCCGGCGCGGAGATGATCGTCATCGTTCGGCAACCGAATCTTCACCCCGAACACTTGTTTGATGCGATCCTCAACCGTCTGGACGTTACGCGGCGTAAATTCGGCCTGGCGATTGATCTGCTCGACAACGCCGGGAAAATCTTTCCCCGGAAACGAATCGACCCGCAACCGGACTTGCTCGCCGAGTTTGATTTTGCCGAGCCAGGTTTCTGGAACGTAGACGCGCACCCAAAGATGTTCCGGCAGGAGCAATGTCGCGACTTCGCCATTCGGCGGAAGCACATCACCGGCTTTCACGGTCAACACTTCGAGTATTGACTTCGCCGGCGCGGCTACTTGCATCTCTTTTAGCTGCGCTTCGATGTCGGCGAGTTGAGCGCGTGCCTGAATGATCCTCATTTGCGCGGCTTCGACACTTTTCTCCTGAGCTTTGGCCGCGCTGTCGGCGCGCTCAGCGTCGTTGGGTGAAACGACTCTGCGTGCGAGCAAATCCTTTTGTCGTTTCGCGTCCGCGCGCAAAAATTCCAACTGCGCGGATGCCGCGTCTGCGTCACGAATCGCGGTATCAATCTGCGCTGCTGCCAGATCGCGGCGCGCCCGAAGCTCTGAGGCTTCGAGTTGGGCGATGATTTGCCCTTCCTTCAATTGATCGCCTTCCTGCGCGAAGATTTTGTCAACTCGCCCCGCCATTCGCGGGCCAACATGCGCTTCGTCCACTTCAATGGTACCCGAGACCCCGTTCTTCCGACTGTGGCAGCCAGCGAACAAGAGAAGTAGCGCCAATGCCCCCCACACGGCGACAAGATGTTGATCTTGCCTAATGAATAACGCGCTCAAGCTTTCCTCCCTTTCGCGGTCAACGCGCCTTCGAGAACAATCTTGAGAATTCCCGCGAATCCTTCTTTCGGCATCATCCCGAGTTCCTCCATTTTCGCCAGAGTCAGAATCGATTGAACTATCGCCAACAAAATCTCGATGATGAGTTTCGCTGGGACATCCTTGCGCACCATTCCAGCGCGCTGGCCTTCGATAAAGAGTTTTCCAAAGTAACGTTCAATCAACGCGGCCCGACGACGCTCGACAACTTTGAACGCCCGCGGCGCCTTTTGGCGCATGTCGCGCACAAACGGCGGCTTGATCTCATCCAGTTCGCGTTGCGTGTTGGCGAGTAATTCGTGCAGAGTTGCAGGAAAATCGTGCGGGTGTGCGCGTGTAACTTCCTTCAGCTTCGATTCGACGCCCGCGAATTTATCGGCCAGGACCGCCTCGAGCAGATCAATTTTGCCCGGAAAATGCGCGTAGAGCGTCTTCTTGCTGATTCCGAGCTCTTCCGCCAAATCATCCATCGTCACGCTGCGAAACCCGTGGCTAAAAAAATGCGACCGCGCGGCGTCCACGATTTGCTGTCGGATCGGGTCCTTTCTTCGATTGGCGCTAGTCGATTTTATCACTCCGGAAACTATTTTCGTATATTTAGTTTCCAAAGCCAAACAGAATTTAACAGCAACAAGAACCCGGGCCGGCGGCGGCGACCTTGCAAAGCCACCAGAGCGCGCTAAAACACTCCGCAAATGGCTGGTTATTCGGCAACACCGCTGCCGCAGAAACTCGGCATCAAACCGGGAATGATCGTAGTTGCGATTGATCCTCCCGATCATTACCGCAAGCTACTCGACCCAATTCCAAGCGGAGTGAACTTCGCTACACGTCCTGTCGGGAACACGAAATTCGTCCATCTCTTCGCGAGGCGCCGGACTGAATTGGCAAAGCAGTTGTCGATCTTGCGCCGAAAAATCGCGGACGATGCGATGCTTTGGGTTTCCTGGCCGAAGAAATCTTCCGGCGTGGCAACGGATATTACCGAAGATGTTATTCGCGCCGTCGCCCTTCCGCTTGGTTTCGTCGACATCAAAGTGTGTGCGGTCGATGAGACTTGGTCGGGTTTGAAGTTGATGATTCGCCGGGAGAATCGAAAGTCAAAATGATGAAGACACGATTGTTCGACCACATTGATTTGCGGGTGAAAGACATAGAAACCGGAAAGTTTTACGCAAAATTTCTGCCGCAGCTTGGATTTGTTCGCGAAAAATTCGAACCGTCACCGAGTCCGGAAACCGGCGATGATTTCCATACCTTTTATTCGGCCGGCGGCGACAAACCCTCGGAATTCTTTGGTCTCACCCTGGACAAGAATCATCGACCGAACGGAACTCGGATCGCGTTTTGGGCCGATACTCGCGAAAAAGTAGAGGCGATCGCCAAGTTGGTGCGAGCAGCCGGCGGCAAGAATTTGGAAGGGCCGGAAATCTGCCAGGATTACAGCCCCGGGTACTACGGATTCTTTTTCGAGGATCCAGACGGAAACAAGCTGGAGATCTGCTGTCGCCAGAGTCCAATCGTTGCGGAATAAGCGAATCTCAGCGAAGAGTTGAGACGATGGCCGTTCATCCGCACGAGCTCGCGATTTTAGAAGAGCATCGACGCGTTCGTTATCTCAAGATCATCGCGCTGTTTAAGATTTTTAAGGGCCTGCTGCTGTTTTTGCTCGGGTTTTCGCTCCTCTTTCTCAACTACCGCCCGGGGTGGCTCGATCAGCTCTCCGATTGGGCGGACGATCAGCTTCTGCTGGCGCACAGCAAGTACGTCATTTTTCTGCTAAACAAATTGCAGGCCGCACTCTCCGGCGGCGCGCTCCGCGCAACCGGAATCCTGGCGCTTTTCTATTGTGGCGTGCTTCTCACTGAAGGAATCGGCGTTTACCTGCAAAAACGCTGGGCCGAACTTTTAATGATCTTTGCCACGGCCGGGTTGATCCCGCTGGAAATCAGGCACGTCTGGCACCGACTGATTGTGCATGGGCCAGTGATCGTCCCGGCGCTTATACTTCTGGCGAATTGTTTCATCGTGTGGTTTCTCTACATGGTGCTGAGACGCGATAAACAGAAGCCGGCTCCGGGCCGAAAACCTGAGCTAGTCGAAACGCGCTAAATTTTCTGCGGCTTGGGTTCGATTCCGAATTCGGCGAGCGTGGGAATTGTTTTCTCCATCGGCAAGCCGACCACGTTGGTATAAGAGCCGTCGATCTTTTCGATGATTTCCTTGCCAAAGCCTTGTGCCGCATAGGCGCCAGCCTTGTCGAGTGGATTCACGCGCGTGAGATAATTGCCAATCTGATCGCGACTGAGACGGTGAAAATAAACGTGCGAGATTTCATGGAAGCTTGCGGAGCGCGCACGCGCGAGATGGCAAACGAAAACCGAAGTGCAAACGTCGTGTGCGCGTCCGCTCAAGCGCTCGAGCATAGCAACCGCTTCGCCGGGATCCGCCGGCTTTCCAAGTACATGACCATCGATCGCGACCAACGTATCAGCGGCGAGGACAACCCTCCTCGGATGCGCGCGAGCCGCCGGCATCGCTTTGCGAATAGCGTTGAGTGCAGTCAGTTCGCGCAGGGTAAGATCGACGTCCGAGCTTTCAACCCGGTTCGATACCCAAGTCTCAAAATCAAATCCCGCTTCCGATAACAATTTGCGCCGGCGCGGTGAATTCGATGCGAGCAGCAAACGGGAGGGCACGCGAAATTTTTACGGACTGGGCGACGTTGCCGACTGCTGTTTCATCATCTCTCCCATGTCCGGCATTTTTGTTTCCTTGTAATCTGCCGGCACGGCAAACTCCGCGTCGCTGATCGGGTTCTGACTCACGAAAGTGATCGTACTCGTCATTGCCATTCCATTGATCGACATGACGGTCTTGATCGGCAGACCGGGAAAATCATGGTAATCGGGCATCTTGGTACTCGTCGGATTCCAAATCGCCTGTTTGAATACTTCGAACTGTTTCAGGATCGCAGTGCCATTGGGAAATTGGGGCGCGATCCAATAACTCGCCTTGTAGGTGGGCGTTTCGCAAGTGTATTCCTCAACCTTGTAACCGTTAACCGTGTCTGTTTTGCCGGTCCGGGTCAGCGTCGGTTTCTCCATCGAGGAATTTTTCTGTCCGCCGTCCTTGTTCGCCACCTCAGCGGCCGCTCGCATTTTCTCGGTCGACATCCGCACAGCAAATTTTTGATCCCGCATCAGAGTGACGACTTCGCCGCTTTTTCCGTCGAAGAGCATTGTCATTTGCGGAGTGCTATCCATTCGCGCCTTGTCGCCTTTGATCTTGATCGTCATCTCGGACGGTGGACCGGCACTCTCGACTTTTTGAACAACGGTGAGATCGGCGCGAGCGGAGCAAAGACAAGCGAACAGGCTTGCCGCAGAAAGAATAGCCAAATTCTTGATCTGATTAGCTAGGTCTCAGCGAGAGAAATAGCAAACGCTCAGCAATGGCAAAAACCGCTTGGCAGTGGCGAAGCGTCGCGCCAACTTAGGCCTCAGCCAAACTGGCGCTCCGTAAAGCGGGCATAGCTTAATGGTAAAGTTCCAGCCTTCCAAGCTGGCCATGCGGGTTCGATTCCCGTTGCCCGCTCAGTTTATGTCGATCTTGTAAAATTTGCGATACGCGCTGTAGTTGCCGGGATTTCTATTGACCGTCGCTGCACGTCGATAGGATACTTGCTGTTCATTAACCAAAGGGCTTTATGAAAAAATCGCGTGGGCTCATCGTCACATTAGTTCCTCTTTTAATAGTCGGAGTTGGTCTGTGGTTTTGGCCTGGAGCCATAGCGTTTGCCAATGACCAATACTCAAGCAGTCACCATGACTCGCCCTCACCCTCTGGTCATGAGAATGATCACGAAGGCGATCATCAAGACAACCACGACGGCGACCACCACGACAGCGGTCATCATGACGGTGATCATCAGGATGAGCACGACAAATGCACCGTCTGTCACGACCCGCACAATTTTCATGAGATCAGCATCCCCTGTGGCCAAGTGGACAAATTTTTGAAGGACCACCCCGGCGACTTTCGCGGTCATTGCTCGACCACTCCGAATACAAACAAATAATCGAGGACGGAACCTCCTCATCTCGACGAGCTGAAAGCGTGATTCAGAAAACACGCTCGCGTCTGTGAAACGCACTGCGGTGGGGAGTCGCGCCCCGGAAATTTGCGCTGGCTGTCTGCTCGCGCTGGCACTGGTAACGATTCAAATTCTCGTCGGCGGAACGCGATTGCTCTTCAGCTTACCTGCCTACGATCTGGTCGCCGTTGGAGGTTTGCTGATCTTGCTCGCGCTGCGTCGCGTCAAACCGGATCCGAATCAAATTTGCCTTACAACTGCGGCGGTTTTTTTCGCGTATATATTGGTCCGCGCTTTTCTGTCTTCAGTTACCTACCTCGCGCGGATTGACGCTTACTCGGTGTTAGGCGGGCTCCTGGTTTATCTTTTGGTCGCTTGCTTCTTCACCGACTCGAGGCAGCGAATGATTTTGGTGTTCTTGCTTCTGATCTTTGGATTGGTTCACGTCTTCATCGGAGCGATCCAATTTCGAAATGACGATAATTTCATGCCGATTTCGTTTCTGCAGCGTTTCGATTACGAACGCCGGGCAAGTGGATTTTATGTTTGCCCAAATCATCTGGCGGGGCTGCTCGAAGTTCTGGGTGTTTTCGGCTTGAGCATGACATTTTGGAGTCGGTTGCCAGTGTGGGCAAAGTTGATCAGCGCCTACGCGACGATCACCTGTTATCTTGGTTTGATCTTGACCGGAAGCCGAGGCGGGTACTTGAGTGCGCTCGGCAGTTTATTGGTTTTCCTAGCCCTGAGCGGCCTGGTACTGCGACAGGTTTCCGGGCGCTTTCTTTGGAGGATAGGCGGACCCGCCGTCATCATCGCCGTCCTAATGGGATTGGCTGCCTTCTTTTTGATCCACAGGAACGCCTATTTGAGTGACCGTGCCCAGAGCATGTTCGAAAAAAACGTGCGCCTTGAAATGTGGAAGGCGGCAATTCAACAATGGAAATTGCAACCACTGTTCGGCACCGGAAGCGGAACTTATTTGTATTACGGACGCCAGTTTCGCACCCCTGAGCTTCAGACCGATCCGGTATATGTGCACAATGATTACTTGCAGCTCTTGGCCGACTATGGATTGGCCGGCGCCGCGTTTTTCCTAATCTTTCTCGGCAGCCATCTTGGCAATGGCTGGAAGAACTTTCGTCGCCTCGGGTTGAAACGCGTCGCAGTGTCTTCCCGTCTTCTCAGCAACGCAATGGCGCTTCAGCTCGGCGCGATCCCGGCCGTCTTCGCCTACATGATTCACTCCTTTTTCGATTTCAACTTGCACATACCGGCAAATGTTCTTCTGTTCGCCTTCGTCTTCGGGCTGTTGGCAAATGCCGGAGCGCAGCATGAAGCTGAGTTGCCTGAAGTACGTCGCTCCATTCTCGTTTGGCGTCTTATCTTACCCGCGATCGCTTTATTCATGGTGATTGAATCGGTCCGTTTGCTGCCGGGCGAATACTTTGCCGAACGAGCGCGAGCCGCCCTGCGCGATGATCAGTTAGAAACGGGCGCAGCGTTTGCGCTGCATGGTCTGGCTTGGGAACAGAATAATCCGAGTCTGTATCAATATTTGGGAAGCGCGCGCTTTGATCAGGCCGATCGAACCTCGACTGGCGCCGCGTCCACACAATTCTATCAAGAAGCACTCGCGGCTTTCGAGAGCGGGCGCGCGCTGGCACCGCGGGAGGAAGCGTTCGCGATCGGGATGGCGGATTCCTACGACGCGCTCAGGCGTTTTAGCGAGGGAGAATGGATGTACCAGGAAGCGCTGGCTCTGGATCCGAGATCGACATCGTTGAACGCGTTATACCAAGCTCACCTGAAGAAATGGCGCGACGCAGGAACAAAAGGCCCGAACGGGACCGCGCCGACGGAAAATTCGAGCGAACCTCAATGACAATGCGGTTGCTTGTTTCTTGCTCTAGCCTAGGCTCGAACGGCGCTGCCGGAACCATGAGACGAACACTGATTCCGTCACTAATGTCGATCGCCTTCGTCGCCTGGGCGCAATTGGCGCCTGCGCAGGAAGCGGTCTCAACTACGACTAGCGGTGGAACCGGCAGTTCATCGACAAGCGCGTCGTCCTCTGCCGGATCGACAACTACCCTCTCTGCCGGAACATCTTCGACAGGAGTTTCGAACGCGCCGGGCGCGGAAAGCGCCATGGAAGGCGGTCCCAGTGGTGGCGGGGTCTTCTCGCCTACGCCGGTCAAAATTTACGCGAATCTTTCCGGCGGGTACGACGATAACGTCAACACAAACATCGGACCAAAACAGGGATCTGCTTTCACCAGCGGAAACGTGGTTCTGGATTACACCTTTGGTAATCCGCGACTGCAATTGATCCTGAATGCGGGCGCAGGCGGCGTCTACTATCTAGATAACGTAACGGGCCAGAATTACGACATCGATCTCAAAGGCGCGCTCGGCATCAATTATAAAGCGTCGCCACGACTTACACTCGGTTCGACTCTATTGCTGGACTATTTGACCGAGCCGAGTTTCGACAATCCTGGCGGACGCAATTCTCGCAATGGCAATTATTTCTACACCAACGACAACTTTTTCGTTGCCTACGAGTGGTCGAACCGTTTCAGCACCAAGACATCCTACGCGCTCGAAGCTTACGAGTACGACAACAATGCAGTCGCCACTTTCTCTAATCGCACCAGCCACACTTTCGGAAATGAATTTCGTCTTCAACTGGTGCCAACGACGCTTCTCGTCGCCGAAGGCCGATACGACATCGTGACTTACCAAGACTCATCGCTCAATTCGACGACGTACTTCGCGCTTGGTGGCATCGATCACACATTTAATCCGCGTTTCACCGGCTCGCTCCGTGGCGGGGCGCAATTTCGTTCTTATGATGCCGACGGTGATCGCACCGGTCCGTATTTCGAAGGCACGTTGAGCTATGCCGTCGGCAGACGGACTTCAGTCAGTTGGAATAGCCGCTACGGACTCGAAGAACCGGAACTTCCGGGAGCGCAAAGCCGAACCACTTTTCGAACGGGACTTCATACAAAATTCGATTTCACCTCGCACATAAGCTCGAGCCTCGATGCTTACTATGTCCATGACGAGTATCACAGTCTGACGACCGCAACCGCACCGGTCGCACCGTTCAGCGAAGATTCGTTCGATATCGGGGTCGCGGTGCGTTATGCGATCACCCCGCTGATCGCAGTTCAGGCCAGCTACCATTATACGGACATCACCTCGGCCGTCGCTTTCCGCGAATACTCCAGGAATCGCATATCCGGCGGACTGAGTTTCACATTTTGACGCATAAGCGTTGTTTTACTTTTGGCCGCCTCTTTGCTACAATGCGGGGCTCTCGCCAAAAGGGGTCCCATTGGTATGGCACACAACGAAGAAGTTAAGCTTCATTTTCTAGACTACTGGCGCGTCGTCCGCATTCGCTGGCCGCTCGTTCTTCTGGCTTTCCTCCTCGTTTTGCTGACAGCGGCAGTCGTCACCTATTTCCAACCTCGCGAATACCAATCGATGGTCTTCATTGAAGTCCGGTCGACGGCGGAAAATCCGCGCATTTTTGGTCAGGGCGATCCGAATCTGCCGGTGCACGATCCTCAGCTCGCGCCCACCGTTTACCAGGTTATTCAGCGCACGGGCATTCTTTACCCGGTCGTCGAGCAATTGAAGCTGCAGGATCGATGGGCCCGGGACGGCCGTCGGCCCTCGCGCGAAGGCGCCTATCAGATGTTGCGCAACAAGCTCAATGTCGACGAGGTCCGGAACACTGACCTTCTTCAGATCAGCGTTTTCGACTCCAATCCGCAGCTCGCCGCCGACATCGCTAACAAGATCGTCAGCGTTTATCAGGACCGCCGGGTCGAGGAGGAAAGGGAAATCCTCAACCGCGCTGTGACCGTCATGAACGAAGAGGTCGGCAAACAGCAGAAGCGAGTCGAAGACGCGGCCACGGAAATGGCGCGAATCCGAGACGCAGAACACATTGTCGATCTTAACCCCGAGGGAACCGAAGATACTCAGGCGCCGGTCAACGCCATCGTCGTCAAACAGGAACAGGAAGTAAACGATTCTGAAGCGAAAATCGCCAGCCTTTCCAGCAAGCTCCACCAGATCGAAAGTCTAAAGGGCGACGATCTAATGCGGATGTTGCCGACGCTGGACGTGCAGGATCCCACAATCCTAAAAATCCTGCCCAACTACCAGGATGCCGTCGCCCAGGAAGCGCTCCTGTTGAATTCCGGGCTCGGCGAAAATCATCCGAAGGTAAAATCACTTCAAGCGGCTAGGACGGTTTACACCCATCAGCTCGAGCAACAGGTCGGAATTATTCGCGAAGGAATTCAGCGCAATCTAAGAACCGCCGAGACAACGCGCGATGAATTGAAAAAGCACCTCGAACAAATCAATTCAAAGCAGCTTCAAAACAAAACTCTCGGCGCCAATTACACCCGCGCCAAGAATGCTTATATTAAGGAGAAAATGCTCCTCGATGGAGTGCGCACTCGCGCTCAAAGCCAAACTATGGAGCTGGCGATGCCGCGCTTCGCCGTCAGTGTAAAGCAGGTGGCCGAACCGCCGAGCTATGCTGCCCGCCCACGGGTCGGATTGAATCTCACTCTCGGAGCGCTGGTTGGCCTCGTCATGGGCATCGGCCTCGCCTTCTTCATTGAATATCTCGATACCAGCGTCAAAACCATGGACGACGTAGAGAGTCTTCTCGGTGTCCCCGTTCTCGCGATCATTCCCAAAAACATCAGCGTGCTTCACAAAGCCGAGGGCGACATTCCGGACGCGGAAGCGTACCGAATCTTACGCACCAACATCGAGTTCAACCGCCCAAATCCCGAGGCCAACACCATCTCACTGGTCAGCGGCGGACCGGGCGAAGGCAAATCGACCACCATCGCCAACCTCGCTTTCATTTGCGCACAAGGCGGATACTCCACGCTCATTATTGATGCTGACCTCCGCCGGCCGGTGCAACATCTATTGTTCGATCTGAGCAACGAAATCGGTCTGACTAATTATCTTACGACCGACATGGAGCTCGAACGGGTGATCATGCCGACCACAGTCGAGAACTTGTTCGTCATACCAAGCGGTATGCTGCCCTCCGACGCCGTCGGCATTCTCAATTCGCAACGTATGTCAGACACCATTGCCGAGTTGAAAAAGCGCTACGACATCCTGTTCTTCGATTCGCCACCGATCCTGGGCGTGAGCGACGCATCCGTTATCGCCAGCGAAGTCGATCAAACCGTCATCGTCGTTGAGCACCGCCGTTTCCCGCGGGCGATGCTCAGCCGTGTGAAACAAGCGATCCTCGGGGTTGGCGGAACTCTCCTGGGCGTGGTGCTCAATAATGTCGATCTCAAGCACGACCAGAACTACTACTACTACACAAATTACTACGGCTACTATTCGCCGCAGGGTACCAAGGAGACGCATCGCCGCGGCAAACAGAAGTCGAGCGTTTCCAGCAACGGCGCAGAGAACGGTCACTTCGAACCCGACGAGTATTGATGCAGCGCGTGCTCGCGGTTTTGCTTTTGGTTCTCGCGTTCGCCACTGGCGCTCACGCCCAGGCTACTCTCCGAATCGGCGATCCCGTTGATCTGAAGATCGGCGGTGTCCCCCCTGAAGATCAAAATCAGGTAAACAATATCTACAGCGTCGATGCCGACGGCGCGATCAATCTCCCTTACATCGGCAAGATTCACGCCGAAGGCATGACTCCCGCGCAGTTGTCGCGCGCGATTGAACAAAACTATCGCTCCAACAAAATCTACAGCAGCCCCAACATCACCATCATCATGCAACCGTCGGCGCGGTTCGTGAACGTGGGAGGTTCGGTTCGGGCGCCTACCCGCGTGCCATTTACCGAAGACATGACTTTGCTCACCGCTATCAATGCCGCCGGCGGCTTCAACGATTTTGCCGATCAACGCCACGTCCGGCTTCTGCGCGGCAGCGAAGTGACGGTTTACGACGTGCGAAGATTTCGAAAAGATCCATCTCGCGACGTGCGGCTCCGGCCGGGCGACAAAATCGAAGTTCCGCAAAGTTTCTTCTGACCTGGTTTCTGTAGAGGCAGCCGCCTCGGCTGCAATCGTCAGACTTACTCGTTAGGCGCAATCAGATCGCGATGGCGCCAGGCGTAAAGCAACCCCGAATAGATTGTCAGCGCTACCGTGACCCAAACCAGGAACGGCCCAGCTTCGTTCCAAGCGTGGGCCCACCATGGCGATTCTTCGCTGATATAGCGCAGCTCGTGGAGCGAGAGCAACGCCAGAAAGAAAATCACCGTGACCACCTGCCAGGAAGTCTTTTGCTTGCCCAACCTTTCCGCCGGCAAAATTTTTCCTTTCGCGCCGGCCATCATTCGCAAACCGGTGATCAAAAAATCGCGCGCTACGACCGCCGTCGCCGCCCAGGCCGGCACGGCCTTCAACGGCACCAACGAAATGAATGCGGCGGCCACCATGATCTTGTCCACCAGCGGATCCATCAGTTTGCCAAAATTGGTTACGAACCCATAGCGGCGCGCGATTTCTCCGTCCACGAAGTCGGTGATACCGGCGACCAGAAACACGACCAGCGCCAGAGTGCGGCCGTATTGCCATGACGAATTCAACGCGGCGACAAAAATGATCGTCAAAAGCAGCCGGCCTAACGTCAACCGATTCGCCCAATTCATTGCTTCACCCTCCGCAGTTCAGCTGGCCTGCCCGCCGTAGCCTCGGCGAAGGCGGGTTTCTTCCAGATCGGCACCTTTCTCTTCAGTTCGTCCACGATCCATTTACTCGCTTCAAATCCGGCGCCCCGATGTTGCGAGCTCACTCGCAGGAACAGCGAGGCTTCACCCGCGCGCACGAACCCGATCCGATGATGAAGCACAACGCGCTGCAATTGAAATTTCTCAGCAGCTGCATTCGCGATCAACCGCATTTGATGTTCCGCCATCTCATTGTGCGCTTCGTAGTCAATTCCTTCAATTTCGCGACCATCTTCCAGTTTCCGAACGATTCCCTGAAAATCGACAATCGCCCCGGACGAAACATCGACATCGCCCGTCGGCCTTTGTAATGCCGATTCCGTCACCAAAACTTCACAAACGGCGTTTGCCATGAGTTTAAATCGCTCGTTAGATTGTAATCCCACGCAACTGGAAGAAACACAAAATGAACGCAAATCAATGTGATATTGGCCTCATCGGGCTGGCCGTGATGGGCGAAAACCTTGTTCTCAACATGGAGTCGAAAGGATTTTCCGTCGCCGTTTTCAATCGTACCACCGAAGTCACCGATAAATTCGCGACCACTCGCGCCAAAGGAAAAAACATTCGACCCACGCGCACGATCGAGGAATTCATCGGCGCGCTTAAAAAACCGCGTAAAGCGCAAGTGATGATCAAGGCTGGCAAACCGGTCGATCAAGTCATCGGTGAAATCGCGCCCCTGATGGAAAAAGGCGACGTCATCATCGACGGCGGCAATTCCCTGTTCACCGACACCCAACGCCGTTGCAAAGAGATGGAAGAAAAAGGAATTCATTATGTCGGAATGGGCGTTTCCGGCGGAGAAGAAGGCGCTCTCAAAGGTCCATCATTGATGCCTGGCGGTCCCCGCGCGTCGTGGGAAATTATCGCGCCGATCTATCGAAAAATCGCCGCGCAGGTGGACGGCGAACCTTGCTGCCGCTACATGGGCCCGGACGGCGCCGGCCATTACGTGAAAATGGTCCACAACGGCATCGAGTACGGCGACATGCAGTTGATCTGCGAAGCTTACGCCATTCTGAAAGATGTTGCCGGCATGAACAACAACGAGCTCGCCGAGACTTTCACCGAATGGAACAAAGGCGAGCTCGACAGCTATTTGATCGACATCACAGCCCAAATTTTTCGCAAAAAAGATCCAGAAACAGGCAAAGCGCTGGTCGACGTCATTCTCGACAAGGCCGGCCAAAAAGGAACGGGTATGTGGACGCTCCAATCCGCTATCGCGCAGTCGGTTGTCATTTCGACCATCAACGCCGCGGTGGAAGCGCGGGTGATTTCGTCGCGAAAAGATGAACGCGTCGCCGCATCGAAAATTTTGCCGCAACCGAAGTCCAAGAAATTTTCCGGCGACAAGAAGAAATTGATCGCTGCGGTGCGCCACGCGCTGTATGCGTCCAAGATTGTCTCCTACGCGCAAGGCATGGAGCTGCTGGGCGCCGCCAGCAAACAATACAACTGGAATTTAAACTTTGGCGACATCGCTACCATCTGGCGCGGCGGCTGCATTATCCGCGCGAAATTTTTGAACTGCATCGTCGACGCTTACAATCGCGACTCCGCGCTCCACAATCTGCTGCTCGATTCCTATTTCACCGACATCATCAAAAATACCCAAGACGATTGGCGCGTCGCGGTGTCCGCCGCAGTCGAGTATGGGGTTGCGGTTCCGGCATTTTCGGCCTCGCTCGCTTACTTCGACAGTTACCGCTCGGCCCGTTTGCCTTCCAATTTGCTGCAAGCCCAACGCGATTTCTTCGGCGCGCATACTTACGAACGCGTCGATAAACCCGGCGTATTTCACACCGAATGGATCGAATCCGATTACAAACCAGCGCAAAAACCGGCCGAGCCAAAGCCGCCGGAGCCACATCACGCCGGCGAGTGAATTTTTGTAGCCACGGCGCTCTGTCTCCGTGCGGAGAATTGCGCCTCGACAGAGCGAGGCGGCTACACCTAACGAAAATCGTGCGACTCGCTTCCGACGAGTTCGTCGTGCCCGAGCGGCTTGATATCGTGTGTTTTGATCAGCACGACGTTTTCGGAGTTCTGCACTTCGCCTTCGATTAAAAGAAAATCTTCTTCCGTGATCAAAAGCCGAAATCGCTCGAACAGATCTGGATCGACAATCGCGTTCGAAACGCCGGTCTCATCTTCCAGGCTCACGAAAACAAATCCTTTCGCCGTTCCCGGACGCTGACGGCAGATTACGTTCCCAGCAATCTGGATCGTTGAACCATTCTTCGCCTGTTGCAGATCGCTCGCGCGCCAGATGTTCGGCAATTTTTCTCGCAAAAGTTTCATTGGATGGGGTCCAGTCGTGAGATTCATCGTTTGATAGTCCGCCGTCACCCGCTCCTGCACCATCATCGGCAGCAGAGGGGATTCCCCATTCAGGGGAGCGCACGTGTCCCCCAGAAGATCATCGTGAATTGTTTCTTCGACTTTCCACATCGCCGCGCGCCGATGTTTCGCAAAACAATTCAGCGCGCCGAGCTCAGCGAGCGTTCGAAGTTCTTCTTTGGAAACCGAAACGCGCCGCTTGAAATCCTCCAGCGATGCAAATTGTCGATCTTGTCTCGTGCGCTCGATTTGTTCCCCGTGTTCCTGGCGCAATCCGTTCACGACACAGAAGCCGAGTCGAAATGTGTTGTCGTCTAAAACGGTGCAACGCCAATCCGATTTCTTCACGCACACCGGTTTTGCTTTCACGCCGTGCCGTTGCGCGTCCTTCACAATGGTCGCCGGCGTGTAGAACCCCATTGGCTGATTGTTGATCAGGCTCGCGAAAAACTCGGGCGCGCGATGCACTTTCAAATACGCGCTCGCGTAAGCAAGGATCGCAAAACTGATCGCGTGCGATTCGGGAAATCCGTAAAGCGCGAACGACGTGATCGCTCGAATGATCTTGTCGATCTTCTCCGGCGCGATGTTTTTCCGCTCCATTGCGGCGCGCAGCTTCACGCTCACGCGACTCATTCGTTCTTCCGATCGATGAAAACTCAGCGCACGTCGGAGCTCTTCGGCTTCATCGCCGGAAAAATCCGCCATGATCATCGCGATCTTGAGCATCTGCTCCTGAAACAGCGGCACGCCGAGCGTGCGCGCCAGCACCGGCTTCAATCGCTCATCGAAATACGTGACCGGCTCTTTGCCGGCACGGCGGTTCAAATACGGATGCACCATGTCGCCCTGGATCGGTCCCGGTCGAATGATCGCGACCTCAATCACCACGTCGTAAAAACATTTTGGTTTCATCCGCGGCAACGTCGCCATCTGCGCGCGGCTCTCGATTTGAAACACGCCGATGGTGTCGGCGTGCTGCATAATCTCGAACGTCTGCTCGTCGTCTTTCGGAATGTGGGCGAGGTCGAGTGGTCGCCCGCGTTCGCGGCAAAGCTCCAGCGCATCTTGCATCACCGACATCATTCCGAGGCCTAACAAGTCGACTTTCACGATGCCGAGGTCTTCACAATCGTCCTTGTCCCATTGCGCAACCACACGGCCCGGCATCGACGCGTTCTCCAACGGCACGAACGAGCTGAGTTTATTCTGACAAATGATCATTCCGCCGGAATGCTGGCCGAGATGTCGCGGCAATCCGTAGATCGCGCGATACAAACGAACGAACGCCGGCATCCGCGGATGATTTTTCGGCAAGCCGGATTGCTCGATCTGCGATTCCAAATCGAGCGTGTGAGGAAAATCGCCGTTCGCGAACAAATGTGAAAACCGATCCAGGATGCTCGGCGAAAAATTCAGCACTTTGCCGATCTCGCGCGCGGCGCTTCGCCCACGATAACTGATTATGTTGGCAGTCATGGCAGCGCCGTGTTTGCCGTAACGCCGATAAATTTCCTGGATCACAGCTTCGCGCCGATCGCCGCTTGGAAGATCGAGATCGATGTCCGGCCAGCCTTTGCGGCTTTCGTTCAAGAAACGTTCAAACACCAGATTATTGCTCACCGGATCGACCGGTGTAATCCCGAGGCAGTAACAAACCGCGCTGTTTGCCGCGCTGCCGCGGCCCTGAACCATGATGTTGTGCTCGCGGCAAAAATTCACGATGTCCCAAACGATCAGGAAATAACCGGGAAAGCTGAGCTTGATGATGAGCGCGAGCTCTTCCTCGATTTGGCGTTTCACTTTCGAGCTGACCGCGGCGTAACGTTGTTGCGCACCGAACCAGACAATCGTCCGCAAAAACGAATCCATGCTATGCCCGGCCGGCACCGGATAGTCCGGAAATTCGTAACCGAGATTTTCGAGCGAGAACGTCAGCTGTTCGGCGAGCCGAGCAGTGTTATCAATCGCTTCGGGCAAATCTCGGAAGAGCTCGCGCATTTCGTGATCACTCTTGAGATGGCGCTCGGCGTTTTGAGTGAGAAGTTTGCCCGCGGCATCGAGGTGCGTGTGTTCGCGAATGCAGGTGAAGACATCGAGCACTTCGCG